>Ga0210400_10003685_pt1 | contig 13492 bp, 10 predicted proteins | sample IncBWH26MmetaG_FD_155456 | JGI IMG/M metagenome (GOLD analysis project Ga0210400, IMG submission 155456) | Forest soil microbial communities from Barre Woods Harvard Forest LTER site, Petersham, Massachusetts, United States - Inc-BW-H-26-M | ecosystem: Environmental > Terrestrial > Soil >...
AGCAGGCGGAACAGATCTTCAGGGCATTCTATACGACCAAGGACAACGGGACCGGTATGGGGCTGCCCATTAGTCGCTCGATCATCGAGTCGCATGGCGGCCGCTTATGGGCCGTGGGCGCCTCCGAGCGGGGCGCAACGTTTCAGTTCACCCTGCCCGCCACGCTCGCGGCCCGCGCATAACCTCCTCAGCTGCTCCAATGCGGTAGCCAACCTTCGTTTTCCCCATTGCGGAAGTGGCAGTTCTGTAGCTGCTGCCGGTGGTCTTGGGCGAGTGACGGGCAAGCCGGAAGTTATCAACTCGTCTTTCCTTTCCGCGCGGTGGTGAGATAACAGTCCGCCAAGATCTCCTCGGCTTTGCTCCGCGCACTGCGAAGCACTCAAGCAGCTCTTGTGTGAAAAGAGCCGGCTGCTCGAAGGCGGCGAGGTGGTCGCCCTTCTTTAGCTCGCTTTCGCCTCTGCGTCGCGCTTTCGGAAGGCGGCTTCTCCAGCGTCGGACACCTTGACCCACTTCGGGTCAGGCGAGGCCTCGGCGTCGTAGTTGTCGTGCCAGTTCCACCACTTGTACGGTGGAGTCTGGGGGTAGCCCTCCGGCGAGTCCTCCCACTCCTCCTGGCGCCCGAGCGCAGTTATATCAAGGTAGCTCCAGGTGCTCCCAATCGCCTCGTCGCCGCGGTTGTTGATGAAGTACGTGCGAAACACACGCTCGCCATCGCGGAAGAACACGTTGTGGCCGTGCCATTGATCGACGCCGAAGTCCACATCGAAGCTGTCGGTGATGGTGTACCAGGGCATCTCCCAGCCCATCCGCGTCTTCAGGCGCGCGATGTCCGCCTGCGGCGCGCGCGAGGCGTACGCGAGCGTGGTGTCGCGGGCGTTCAGATGGGCCAGGTGGGCGACCTGATCGGCGCCCAGGGAGCAGCCGCGGTCAGGCGTGCTCGGGCCAGCCGAACACCCCGGGCTCGAAGAAGGCACGATAGACGACCAACTGTCGGCGGCCCTCGAACAAGTCGAGCAGGCTAACCTTGCCCTTGGGCCCGTCGAACTCGTACTTCTTCTCCACCGCCATCCACGGCATCCGCCGGCGTTCGGCGGCCAACTCGTCACGGGAGCGGGTCAAAGCCTTCTCCTTCGCGAGGAGTTGCTGGCGCGCAGCCTCCCACTCCTGCTGCGACACGATCGGGGGTGTGTTCATCGCGAGATTTCCTTTCCCGTGTTCCTTGTCTCTCTTCTTGCTTGTTGCCATCTTATTTCTCCTTTGTTTTCTGAAACAGGCCGAGACGATTCGCTCTGAAAAATTTTCTGAATTTGCCGATGCACAGCGCCAGAATTCCTCCCGTGGATCCGGCTCCGGCGACCATTACCGCTGTGCTTGCGATGCATGCTGGGCACATATGTCCCTCCTCTGAGTTCACGCAACTTTCGCTGTGTTGCCCGGCACGAAAGCTGAGAACTGGCGCTCCAGCGCCTTGGTTGCTCCAGCGCGCCAGCCCTCTGGTCATAGGGCGTTCCTCCCTGGAGCGGTTGAGCCAAGCACTCAAAACCTACTCCACAAGGGGCGCCCTTTTATATTGCGTCGGCTCACCGGACATGTGCTTCTGGCCGAAATCCCACATGTTCGGTTTCGGCTGCCGGTTCAACGGGTCGATGCAACACCATCTAATCTATTGATCCGACAATACTTCCACTTTGAAAACCGAACTGTCCGGCTGTACTCAATCAGACCCTAGCCAGGAGGGTGTTCGTTTGAATCAAGGCTGGCCAACGACTTTTAGCTTATTGAGGCCTTTGCAGGTGAACTTCGGCCTAGTGTTGCACCGACCCATTGAATCCACCGCGTTTATCAGGCATTTGCCGACTAGCTGTGAAAGCCAACCCGTGGGCCGCATACTTGTGCGCCGACTCGTTGCCAGCTTCCGGTAGACGGCGATAGCATCGAGACGGTTAGCAATGAAGACTCTCCGGATAGGCGAGGAGGTGGTATGAAGAGGGTCATTCTAATTCTAGGAGCGTTTTTGGCCGTGGCAGTAATCGCCACCGCTGTCGTTACGAGCCGGAAGTCCCGCGTCCAGTACCACCCGGGAGAAATCTATTCTGTTCAGGACCAGGACGGTTACAAAGTCGCGAAAATCCTCGCTGTCGATTCGAGGGCCGTCCATGTCCGTCTTTATAAAAATTCGTTTCCAGACCGTCCCCACAGCGTCGATGTGAATAAGCTAACCCTCGGCTCAATCCACGATGCAGATGGTTTTGGAATCGGCCACTTACCCGTCACCGCCGCCACATTTTCTTCCTGGCTTCCGATATTAATTACGCGCACAGCCGTCACGCAGGAGGAATTGGAAGGGTACGAGGAATGGAAGAAATCGAAGGGCGGGGCGTTTGGCGAGACAAACTGAGATTGCCGGTCTCTTTCGGTCAAACTCCGACCGTTGATAACTCCTTCCATGAGAACGCCGGTGAGTGTCAAGTCGGTTTTTGAGATTGTAGGCGCTCTTTCTGGGTCGGAGAAGTCCATTCGAAGAGGAAGCCTGTGCAAAATCTTAAGGCACGCCATTTCAAAGCCGTTCGAGTTTTTTGACCACACAAGGAGAGCGGAGTGCGGGAATCTGCATGCTCCGTTCGACGTGGCGGGGGATGGAAACCAGCTTACGGTTCCGTTAGTGAGGCACTCCCAGAGGAAACGGGGAGCACCCGATAGATCGGACCTACGGAGTATGGCGCCATTCCTCGACTCTACCAGCTATTCATTTGAAACACATTTTGAATTTGGCGAACGACAGGCTACGGCAGCAGCGATGGAAGTTCCGATAAAAGTTCGTCGATGCATGGCGCGTAGTGTAGTCCTTTAGCGGAAAGTTGCCAGCCAAAAAGTTACAAGCCAAGAGCTAAAGCACCAACTACTTCAATGCTTGCTCCCACCAATCTCAAAAAAAGGCGGCGCTCCGAAAAGCACCGCCCTTCTTGCGAAGTTTTTTCTAGAACAAGAACTTCAAACCAAACTGCAACGTGCGCGCCCGGTGTGCGGCGCTCGGGTGAAGAAAACCGCTGCCAGCCAAGTCGTTATTAATGTTGGCACCTCCGATGCTGCTTCCGGCCCACTGCGTGTGGTTGAAGATGTTGAATGCCTCCGCGCGAAACTCCACACGGGCCGCTTCTTTGATCTGGAAATGTTTCAGCAGCGACATGTCGAAGTTTGTCCGGCGCGGCATGTGAAGAAAGTTTCGCCCCACGTTCCCGAACGTGAGCCCGCGAGGGTCGGCAAACGCGCAAGGATTAAACAGTAAGGGGCCTGACCCAACGTCCGCGGCTGCGCAGGAGGCCGAGGGAGTTGCGTGAGGATCCCCCACAAGGTCCGCGAATACTGCAACTCCAAAGCCCGAGCCATTATTGACTGAGCCATTCGAGACTCCGGCGTTGTTGGAAACGCTGCTGTCTTTCACACTGAACGGGATGCCGGTCTGGATTGTAGTGATCCCAGAGAATTGCCAGCCTCCCAGCAGATCGTGCGCCAACCCGGTGGACTTGCTCAAGAAGGGCAGGTCGTATACGTAGCTGATATTCACCGTGTGACGCTGGTCGAAATCAGAGCTCGCACGGGCCCGACTGAAATCGTAAGAGTCCACAAGAGATGAGACGTTGCCCACGCCGCCGTCTGACGAATCATCTATGGAGTGACTATACGTGTAGGCGAAGCTCAACGTTAGGGGGGCGATGGAGCGGCGTGCCACGAACTGCAAGCCGTTATAGCTCGAGTTGGCCGTGAAGACGGCCTCATTTAGGCTGGAGAAACCAACGAATGGGCGGAACGGACTGGCAATGCCGCCACAGGCCACGTTCAGGTGGTTCGCCGCGTTTGCCGTCAGCGGCATGTTGGTCCCGGGCACGGTTTGTCCCGCCGTCCATTGCTGACCGCACGCGCCGGTGTTGTTGAGCGTTTGGCCAGGACCGAAGGGGTTCTCCGAAGAAGGCAAGGGGACAATTTGGTTCAGATCGCGCCGCAGGCCCAAATGCGTTCCCTTGCTGCCGACATAGGCAATGCTTGTGACGATGTGTTGCGGCAGCTCCTGTTGCACGCTGAGGTTCCATTGCTGGACATATGGCCAGCCTGCTTTCGTGGCAGCTACGTTGAAACCCAGTGGGAAGGCTTCGACCGTTGTACCTCCACCGCCGATGTTCCCATATCCCGTAATGTTCGGTTGGCTCGGGTTGAGCACCAAGGGTGGGGTAGCCTCCAGCGCTTCGACGTTCTGTTCGTTTCCGTTTCCGTGTTCGTAGAAGATGCCGTACCCTCCGCGAACCGATGTTTTCCCATTGCTCCAGGGATCCCATGCGAAGCCGATGCGCGGAGCGGGATTAAACAGATGCCCCTTAATGCAACCCGAAGGCACACCCGAGGCGCCGCACTGCACCATGCCATTAAAAACGCGCGGATCATTGATGGACAGCTGCGTGTTCGTCGTAGGATCGATCAGCGAACCGTCTGGCCCAATCGCAGGCGCATTCGCGGGGTTGTAGGCCGATGGTTCGAGGTCGAAGGCCTGTTTGTATTTTTCCCGGTATGTACCGAACAAGCTCAAGCGCAATCCGAGGTTGAGCGTCAAGCGCGGCGTGACGCGCCAGTCATCCTGGAGATATGGTTCCACGATTTGGTAGCGGAAGTAGTATTTCGGCGCAAGATTCACCTGTTGGAAAGAAGCAATGTTGCCGAGCAGCATATCCGCAAAGGCATTCCCAGTGCCTACCCCGCCCGCCGACGCCAAATTACTCGAATCGAAGGTCAACACCCCCTGGGTTGAGCCGTAGCTGCTCTGCTCGTTCTTTCGCGCTATCGCGGCATACGCGCCGAACTGCAGGTTATGTTTTCCGACTAGTTTGGTTACGTTGTCTCGCAGGGTGTAGGTAGGGTTGGCGTTGTTCCAAGGGATGTATGCCTGGCCCTCTGAAAATCCGCCTCCGTAGGCTCCGCCCCCAGTGAGAACAATGTCTGGCGCCTTGCCCCCGAAATTGGGGAACAACCCAGGTAGGCCGGACGGCCGGGCAATCACACCGGGACCGCTATTAGTCAGAAAAATGTGATCGGCCGTGTAGCTGGCGACAAACTCGTTGAGGAGCGTTGGATTCAGCGTGGAGGTCAGCCGAGCCACGGCGCCCGTCCCTGGGCCCACGAAATTGGTCTGAATCGTGGGGAAACTATCGCCGCCCCAAAGAGTGGTTGGCGTCACCGTATCCCACGAATCGTGAATGTAGCGGAACGTCAACCGCTCGTTGGCGGTGAAGTTATGATCCAGGCGAACCAATTCTTCGCGCCAATGTGTCGGTTGTGAAGGCGAAGCGTTGAAACATGCGATTCCCCCACAGGCAGCTCCTGGAGCATTGGGCTGCGGAATCATTGCCAGGAGCGCTTGGGCACTTGGATCGATCGCAACATGTGTAACGTCCGGAACGCTTGGGCAATCGCTGGTGAAGCCGCTGCCGGCGGCACAAATATCGCTGAAGTCTCCGAAACCTGGCGTGCTATTGGGAGCCTGCCCGCGTTCGGCTAATGACGGAACGGCGGAAAGGAAGACCTGCCCGGGAACCAAATCACGGCGCCACTCCTGGGAAAAGAAAAAGAATGTTTTTTCCTTGTTGGTATTGTAATGGCCCGGAATAAAGACCGGGCCTCCGATGGTGTATCCGAAATCATGTTTCTTGAACTTGGGAGCGCCTACCGGTTTGCCGGTATTGGGATCCGTTGCCGGGTCAAAGAAATTGCGCGCATTGAAAAAATCATTGCGCCCGAAATAGTACACATCCCCATGAAACCGGTTGGTACCCGCCCTTGTTTCCACTTCCACAGTACCTGAACCACTCCGGCCGTACTGCGCGCCATAGTTGGACGTCAGCACCTTTACTTCGGCGATGGCGTCTATGCTCGGGTACACATTCAGTGTGTGGTTGCTTCCGTTGTCCATGTTATCGCCGCCATCCACTTCCCAATTGTTGTATTCGGTGCGCCCACCGTTGACGCTGAAATCGGCATTTCCGTAAACTCCAACGGTGCCCTCGTCCTGTCCGGTTTGGTTGGTGACGCCAGGCGCCAGAGTCGCGAGTTGCGTGAAGTTGCGACCGTTAAGCATGAGCTGATTAACCTGAGTTCCGGTTATGGTATTGCTGAGGTCGGACGACTGCGTCTCCACTTGTGCTACGTCTTCCCCGGTAACGATAATTTCCTCGCTCATGGTGCCGACCGTAAGTGCCACGTCGAGGCGCGCCTTTTCCGCAACGTCCAACTTAATTTTCTGCGCGGTATACTTCTGAAAGCCTTTTGCCGTGACGGTTAGGTTGTAGGTATCGCCTGGTACTCCGGCGATGACGTAGGCGCCGTCCGAATTCGTTGTCGTGCTGCGGGTTATACTGCCCGCGGTGTTGTTCAATACCACGTTGGCGCCGGCAACGGCCGCGCCGGATTTGTCAATGACCGTGCCACTGATGTAGCCGGTGTCCTGGGAATACGAAGCGCATGGCATGAGGAGGGTAATGACCAATGCGCACAGGAGGCCGAGGGCAGAGGCGGCCTTGGGGAGAATGCTCGCGGACGCGCGAGCTCGGAAAGAGTGCGAATGTCCCTTCACGGTAGTACCTCCGAAATTTTCAGACTTGAATTACAGGATTGTGAGGGAGAATGCGCCTGGCAAGACGGGCGCGTCAGGTCCGCGATTCGCCGGAGGCTCATTTGGCCACAGCCCCCACCACTCGACCAGCGAAAGATTGCACCGGGACTTATTAAATCGAGTTAATACAGCATAATAGTGTTGGTGTCAAGCGGGATTTTTTGGTTCTATTTGTGTCGCTTGCCTCTGTTTCCGTGGCCTCACGCACCATGCACATTCTTCCTCTTCCCTCCGCGCTGAGTCCCGCTGAAATAACGATTGTTCGCCGTCGCTGCTTGAATTCTAGCCAGTGCTGCCGGAGACTACACGCGTCATGAATAGCTGGGCCCTGGTACTCGTTTTGGCTGCCAATTTCTACGCTGCTACTCTCGCAGGCGGCTTATCGGCCCTATGCTTGGCGGAAGCGTCGCTCCGCTGGTCCTTCGCGCAAGCCAACAGCGCCGGAGCGAACAGCTCCGCCGCTGCCGATGTTCAAAAGACTTTCGCGGAAGGAGAGGCCGCGCTGCAGCGTGGCGAACTGGAGACTGCCGAGGCAGCTTTTCGTAAAGTGCTGGCTGCTGATCCCGGCGCGGGCGCCGCCTACGCCAACCTCGGGGTCATCGCTATGCGGCGCAAAGATTGGGACCACGCGTTGTCGCTGTTGCAAAAAGCGGAGAAGCTCGAGCCCAAAATGGCCGGCATTCGCTTGGACATCGGCTTGGTCAAATACCGGAGTGCCGACTACGCCGGAGCGATCGCGCCTCTCGCCTCCGTGGTTCGCGATCAGCCGGAATCCGAGCAGGCGCGCTACCTGCTCGGCCTATGCGATGTCTTCACTGAACATTATGCGGACGCGGTTGCCGCGCTGGAGCCGCTCTGGTCCCGACAGTCCAACGATTTCATGTACCTCTATGTTTTGGGAATCGCAGCTCATAACGCCAACCAGAAGGAACTGGACGAGAAAGCGCTTAGCCGCTTAGTGGAGATCGGCGGGAACAAGCCGGAGTTTCACTTGATTCTCGGCAAGGCCTACCTGAACCGCGAGGAGCCGGACAAGGCGTTGCTTGAACTGCAGCGCGCCGCGGCTGCCAACCCCAATCTGCCGTTCGTGCATTTCAGCTTGGGTGTGGCGCATTTGCGGCTTAACCACAACGAGGAAGCGGAGGCTGAATTCCGAAAGGATCTGGCCGTCGAGCCCGACCTCGCCGACACTCACGAGCAGCTCGGGCAGTTCTATCAACGCGCGGGAAACGATGAAGAAGCCGCGCGCTTCTTTCAGGAAGCTCTGAGGCGCAATGCGAAGATGCCCGCGTCGCTCTTCGGCCTGGCCAAAGTTTATATGCAGCAGGAAAAGTACAAAGAAGCGCTGCTGGTCATCGATGCAGCGGTGCGCCTCACGCCCAACCATCAAGGCGTACACTACGTGCGAGGCCAAGTGCTCGCGCGGCTTGGGCGCCGCGAAGAAGCGCAAGCCGAATTTGCAACGGCAAAAAAAATCATCAGTGCGGATCTTGGCAAACGCCGCGAGGCGCTCAGTGATGAGCGCATACCGAATCCCGAACTCGCGCAACCCCCGCAGCAATAGGCGGACAAGCGAGAGCTTAAACGGCTAGGGCTTTGGCCTCCTTCAGCAGGTTCTGTTGACCTTCCCGGACTTCGCCTTCCTCCGCTTGAGCAATTGCTTTCAGACCATATCGTTCTGCTGGCGAAATCTCCGACCTTCATTGATTGTGCGGATTCCTCCACCCGGATTGAGAGCGCCGCCTGATCGTGGAACCCGTGATACCATCCACGGCGGTAACGCCTTCTTTGGTCACTGGAGGATCAGTGCCACGAAGAAGGTTTCAAAGGGGCAGGCTCATCCTACGCGGAAAAACACCGATGTGGGTGGGCATGTTCAGGGAAGACAGGTTGCAACCAACATTCAAGCGCATCAGACGCACGGTGACACTGGGGCCTTGCAGCAACATGTCACGCCGCGCTGCTTTGGCCGCGTTGCAGCCTTATCTGGATGCAATGAACGTTGCCCCTGCACCGGCACCGAGAAAAGTGGGCAAGACCTTCTCGGATGCGGCGCGAGAGTGGCGAGAACAAATTGCCGTGAATCTCAAGCCTTCAACGGTACGTGCCGCTGAGAGTCATCTGTCCCAGCACATCGTGAAGAGGCTTGGGAACATTCAGCTTCGGGACATGAACGCGAAGAACCTACAGGCGTTCGTTACCACAACCGCAGCAACCGGCGTGACGCGCAAGACGCTTGAGAACATCTTGCAGACGGTGTTCTCCATTCTGCGCACTGCCCGGATGTTCGGCAATGCCGTGCCACCAGTGAAGCGAGCGGACCTAATGCTTCCCCGCGAAGAAGCAAAGAGGGATGTACGCTTTCTGAGTGCAAAGGAAGTGGGGCAGATCATCACCGGCGCCAAGGAACCCTACGCCACGATGTTTGCGGTGTTGGGCATGACCGGCTGCCGGGCTGGTGAAATGCTGGGCCTGAAGATCGGTGATTTGGACTTCAATCGAAAGGTGATCTACATTCGCCGTTCGGTTGATTCGCGCACGAAACAAGAACAGTCAACGAAGACCAAGAACAGCACCGGTGAAGTGCCCATGCCAGCCGCACTGGAAAAGAGACTTCGCGCATTCCTAAAACATGGTTTCCGCGAAAACCCGAACCGCTACTTGTTTGCCAACCGAAACGGAAGCACATACTCGGTGGGCAAGGTGACGGAATACGGACTCTGGCCTGTGCAGGACGCGCTGGGCATTCCCCACACCGGGACTCACGCATTCCGTCACGCAGCAGCGAGCGAGTTACTTGAAGAAGGTGCTCCACTCACTGTTGTACAGCGGCAACTGCGTCATGGTGATGCGAAAACCACGCTTCAGAAGTACGGACACGTGGTTGGAGATTCGCAGCGCCGTGCGGTCAACACGCTGGCCGAAAAGATCGAACGCCACGCCGTTGAATTGGAGTCAACTGCTGAATTGGGGTCAAGCGCAGCCTAACTTGTTTGTCTTCAGTGTTTCTGGAGCGGGCGATGGGAATCGAACCCACGTCCGAAGCTTCGGAGGCCTTCGCCTGAGTCAAGTCCAAGTGAAGGTAGTTGAGCTACTCCAGCACTGACACGGACCCAATGCCGATGTCGTAATACGCGGCGGCAACCTTCAGCTTGTTTTCTTTCACCAAACCGGAAATAACATTCGATGCTTGGCGCAGCAGGGCCGCCTGGATCTTAGCATTTGCCTTGGTTGCGGCCTCCAGATTGGAGACTCGCTTCGCGCCAAAGATTTACTTTCCAGCGGGGACCCACACGTTGTCGGCGGCTGCGATATCGGCGTTCGCGACTTGGGTTGAGACACTGATGCGCTGGAGCCCCTCTTTCTTCCGCGGCATCGCCTGAAACACGAGGTAGTACTGGTTGTCGAAAATCTTTTGCAAGCGGTCTAGGTAAGGCTTGAAGCCGACCGCATTTTGAGTTCCCAGCGCGAAATACTCTCCGCCGGTTTCGTCGGAGATTTTGGCGACACCGGATTGACCGAGCTGTGCTTCCCAGGCGTTCCTGCCAAATCGACCGGCACCCGTGGCATAAATCGAGTGGACGATGACACCGTAGCGCTGGCTGTTTGTGCTTGCTGTATCCGCATCCGGGCTGATCGTGGGCATTGTCTGGGGCGCCCGTGCCACACTGGGTCCCACACCGCTGCGCGAGGGCATCTGCGAAAGTGAAGACCTTTCGTCACGGAGGCGGTCGATTCCGTCAGTGACCATTAGAACCTCGCGTCGCACTTTCTGCTGTGGTCAACCCTTCACAACGCTAATGAGCGACAAATAAGGACTATCCATAGTTGACAATCGTCCGAGCGGGAGACGTAGCGCCTTGGCCGCAAGCGCGTGATCGGCAGTAAAATTCTGGGTGATCTGGATTGTTGCGTTAGACATGTAGGCGACACCAACAAGAGTAGACGGCGGCTGAGCATTGATGAAATCCCGAAGGTCGTTGAGGTTGTTTCCGATCACCGGGTCACACGTGTCGTCGATCAGGATAAACAACTGGAGCGCGGCGTTACCTCCTTGTCCGTAAATCAATTGGTTCACCTTGAGAAGATTCTTACCCTGTTTTAGCTGCACGGTGTCTGGCCGGAGAACAGGAACTTCACTGTTATCACTGAATGCTTGGTCCGTGATAACCAGGTGAACCTGAACCGTGCTTGGAGCGGCCTTCTCCTGCGGAAGCACGGTCCCGACGCTCCAGGCACACACACAAGATGCAACCAACAGTTCGCGAAATAGCGTATAGCTTCTCATTGATCTCTCCTCTGCAATTTATGGACTCGGGGACCCGCCGGGTAGTGGTTGATTTTTTTTTACGTTTGGGTCAGGTGCTGCCGTGCTGCGGCTGTTGGAGGGTCTGCAGCACTCGTCCCTTTGTCGCTCTCAGCAAGAATGCAGTGCAGGCCTACCCTCGAAGAACGGTGCAAGGGGACTTCGGAGGTTCAACCATACTGCGCGGAATGCCCCCCCAGGGCGAAACTGTCAAAAGTGACAGGCATTTGCGATTCGGCCAAACAATGTAGGCTGATCGAGCCTCGGCGGGTAAAGGGCGATAACCGCCGGTAACAGGAGATTTTTCACCATCTAAAACGGACCCAATGCCTGGTTAACGCTGCCAGTTCAACGGGTCGATGCAACACCATCCAATCTTATCCAGCTGCGTCTTTTTGTTCCGGAATCGACAATATTTTTACTTGCTACTTCGCTCTCTGTGCGCTAGGTTTCGGTTACTCGCCGCCGGCGTGTCGTCAGTTTGCGTGATCCTCCAAGCTCGGTCCCCAGGCAGCCCCCCAGCAGCACCGCAAGGAGAGCCCTCAAGGTCCACCCGTACCGGGAGATGTCTATGCGAGCCTTTCACACCACGCGTTTTCCCGCTAGTAAAATCCGCGGTCAGCTAACGGTCCGTGGCGGGAATTGGGGTGACGAATGACGATGAAAACTAGTTCTTGACCGGAGAAGGGGGTCACATGAAAAGAAGTTTTCTTCTTTTGCTTTTCTTAGTAGTTCAAGGCGGGATTGCGAAGGGGCAGACTTGCCCGCCGGGTCCGCCGCAATCCCGTTACGACGGTACCACTGTGGGGATACCTTTGCCTGGGGGTGGACGTCAGTACAGTTTTGAATACGCCCAGCTTGGCGGGTTCGATTGCTGGGAACATTTACGGACTTGGTTCCCTGCGTACCTGAACTCCTCCACGTCGTTTAGCCCCAATCGCGTGATTGTGGACATGGCTTACGCAGTTAAGGGTACAGCGACGTTCCATAATATTGATGTGCCGTCGGATGGGAACTATAACTTAACGATTCGATACGCATTCACTTTCGGGGCCTTTCCCGGTGTGACGGATCGTCCAGAGGGGATAAGGGTGAATGGGGTAGTAATAAGCTATTCCATGCACTTCCCGATCACTTACAGCTTCGAGGATTATGACTGCTCAAGCATCCTTGTCCCCCTCAACGCGGGAAAGAATACCATCGAGATGTTCAATGTAAGCAATCATGGGATTGCACGGGCGGATACGATGACGGTGACTCCGGCCGGAAGCGCGACTTGCCGTGACACGGCACCTTAGTCCTGTACTGAGGCGGCCCAACAGTTATTCAGCCGTTGGTGAATTCCAGGGACAATCTTCCCGCGTGACTGCCTGTCCGCTTCGTGGTGATTCAATTCAGGTCGAAGGACCAACGTCGCCCGTTCTAGGGTAGTGCCTGATAAACGCTTACCGGACAAGCTCGTATCAGCACTTGCATGAATCGTGGTAGATTGCGGTTGGCATCCTCGGCGTTGAGCACAAACCTTAAGGCATGTGCAGCAAATCTATCTGTGCGATGGTCTTTGCGGCAGCGTTGACGGTAGCGCTTCTGCCGGCTCAAGATAATGCCACCCAAAACGATCCTTACAGACTTTATACACTTTGCGTTGCGAACATCAGGAATGCTCCGCTAGAAGCCTACAGCCCATGCAAGCAGTATCTGGAACGCACGTCCGATGATGACACCCCGCAGGTCGAATACGTTAAGACGTGGATTGGGAGATACGAAAAGGTTCTCCCGTACCTACAATTTTTAGAGGGGCTGACGACTGATAAGAATGCTCCGTGGCTTGTCTACGAACCTGACATGACTATAGACCTTCCCCAGACATCCGATACGGAGGGTCCGTACAAGATTCAGATTTCCAGATCGTTCCGCGGTCTAAATGAAGAGGAGATGCTCAGGAAAGCCGAGGCTGTCTATTCCAATCCCAGCAAGATGGTCGCAGACGTACTCAGGTCTTTATACGCCTGGGCGGATAGACCTCCGGCAGAAATGGCACCAATGTGGGGAACACCCGGCAATGACAATATTCAGTCTGCTGACGTCGTAACGGCGAGAGCGGTGCGTTACTACTACGATCTCTCGGTGGCCGCAAAAGCGAACCCGCACTTGCCCACAGGATTCAATGCCGTAGCTACTGGCCTGAAATACGATGGCGTGATAAGGCATTTTGATCGGTACTCCCACAATGGAAATACCTTTGAGAATGTCTACGTCGGCGATCTTACACTCGAATGGAGTTTCACCTGTGGCGGCCTATGCGGAATGGGATTCACGAGAAACAAGCTGGTTATGCTGGACGCCAACGGCAATGTCATAGCCATGTATCTAGATGCGCCAGTGAACTCTGAATCTTGGGTGAGCTAAGCCTCGGTGGTTATAAGCTGCACAAGGGGCAAAATCTCCAAGAGTCCTTGTTATCGACGTCGGTGGCACAAACATCAAGATGCTGGCCAGTGGGCAAAGGGAGCCGCGAAGATATCCATCTG
>Ga0210400_10003687_pt1 | contig 13487 bp, 5 predicted proteins | sample IncBWH26MmetaG_FD_155456 | JGI IMG/M metagenome (GOLD analysis project Ga0210400, IMG submission 155456) | Forest soil microbial communities from Barre Woods Harvard Forest LTER site, Petersham, Massachusetts, United States - Inc-BW-H-26-M | ecosystem: Environmental > Terrestrial > Soil >...
GATATATTATCTACAAGATACCATCGATCTTTGACAACCTGATGCTGCCATTCTGGCTTGCTTACCTCCGATTTCCAAAATGGAACGCAAGACTCCGCGCCCGCAGCCATAACTGCTACGCGCTCAAGATTTTGCGTATAAGTCCTTAAAACTCAAAGATCTAGCGCATGGTCGAAAAGCGAACCCAATTGTTTTCAAGATTTTGCAGCGAAAAGGGGGGAGGGGGGTACCCGATACCAAACAGTAAACTTCGTCCCAAATTGGAAACGCGGATTTCACCAAGCCGAAAGCGGTCCCCGCTGGAACTTCATCAATGCGTAGTAGGCAACAAACGAAACCGCGAAGCCCACGAACCACGAATAGTCATAAAGAGTTCGCAGCGAAGGAACCACCAATCCCACAAGCGCGGTTCCTGCACCCGCTGCCAGCGCGACCATCGCGAGCCAGTTGAAGCCGCGCGAATATTCGTAGGCGCCGCCGCGCAAGTAGAGGTCGTCGACCAGCAGTACACGGCGCCGCACCACGAAGTAATCGCAGATCATGATGCCGGCCACCGGCCCCAGGAACGCTGCGTAACCGCCCAGCCAGCCAAAGATCATGGTCTTGTAGTTGCCGAGCAGCTTCCATGGCATCATCGCGATGCCCATGAAGCAGGTGATCACTCCGCCGGTGCGGAAGCTGATCTTGCGCGGCCACAAGTTGGAAAAATCGTTTGCGGGAGAAACGACGTTGGCGCCGATATTCACATTCAGTGTCGCCAGCAAAATCGCGAGCAACGAGATCACCACCGCAACCGGAGAATGAAACCGGCTCAGCAGTTGCACCGGATCCCATATCGCCGTTCCGTAAATGACGACAGTCGCGGAGGTCACCAGAATTCCGATCAACGAATAAAGCGTCATGGTGGTCGGCAGCGCGAGCGCCTGCCCAATCATCTGTTGCCGCTGGCTGCGGGCGAAGCGGGTAAAGTCCGGAATGTTGAGCGAGACCGTCGCCCAGAAACCCACAGTAGCATTCAACGCCGGAACCAGAAATTTCAGGAAATCCGGGAAGCTGGCGAATCGCGACGGCGCAGCGAGCATAGGCCCGAACCCGCCAGCAGCGCGGTAAGCCCAGGCCAACAGGAGGAGCCCAACCGCCAGCAGGACCGGCGCGCTGATGCCCTGCAGCACCCGAATGTATTCCACGCCTTTAAGAATCACGGCAAGATTGATAAACCAGAAAGCCAGAAAACAAATTGCGGTGCTGTAAGGAAAAATTTTCCACGAAGGAACCAAGGTTGCGATCAGCGTACTGATGGCTTCGCCACCAATCCAAGTCTGAATGCCAAACCATCCGCACGCGACTAGCGCACGCAAAACCGCTGCAACGTTGGCTCCGAGAACTCCAAACGACGCGCGCGCCAGCACAGGAAAAGGAATTCCATAACGCGCTCCCGGATGCGAGTTCAACAGCATCGGAACCAGAACGATGCTGTTGCCCAGAAACACCGTTGCCACAGCCTGCTTCCAGTTCATTCCACCCTGGATCAGGCTCGCGGCCAACATGTAAGTAAGAATGTTGACCGACATCGATACCCACAGCGCGGCGTAGTTGTAGGTTCCCCAAGTACGCCGCTCACCGCTTGCAGGCGCCAGATCAGGGTTGTAGAGAGGACTGGACTCAATTGCGGGACGCAGAGACTCGCGGCTTGTCGTCATCGGAATCAGTCCGCAGCTACCGAGCGTCCACTTTGTTCGGTCAGTGGTTCGTAGGTTTCGGGACGACGGTCGCGGAAGAATTGCCAGGTCTTCCTTACTTCCGCAATCATATCGAGATCGAGATCGGCGACGAGGACCTCGTCTTTATCGCGGCTCGCCTGCGCGACGATCTTCCCCCGCGGATTGCAGAAGTAACTCTTGCCGTAAAACTCGCCGATGTTCCACGGCTTCTCCGTACCGACGCGATTGATTGCGCCCACGAAATATCCGTTCGCCACTGCGTGCGCAGGCTGCTCGAGTTCCCACAAATATTCCGAGAGACCCGCAACCGTGGCCGAAGGATTAAACACGATCTCCGCCCCGTTCAATCCCAGAATGCGCGCGCCTTCAGGAAAATGACGGTCGTAGCAGATATAAACTCCGACGGCAGCATACTTGGTCTTAAAAACTGGATAGCCAAGATCACCCGGCGTGAAGTAGAACTTCTCCCAGAATCCGGGATGCACGTGCGGGATGTGGTGCTTGCGATACTTGCCCAAATAACTTCCGTCCGCATCGATGACTGCGGCAGTGTTGAAATACATTCCCGGCATTTGCTCTTCGTAAACCGGGACAACGATCACCATGCGATGTTTGGCTGCGATCTTCTGCATCAGCTTGGTGGTGGGCCCGTCTGGAACTCGTTCCGTAAGTTCGTACCAGCGGATGTTCTGCTCGGCGCAGAAATATGGGCCGTAAAACAGTTCTTGGAGGCAAAGTATTTGTACTTTTTTTTTCGCCGCCTGTTCGATCAGCTTGAGGTGCTTGTCGATCATGGCTTTCTTGATTTGTGGAAGGGAGCGATCGCTGCCCAAAACGTTACCAGCCTGGATGAGGCCACAGCGCACAATTCGAGACATGGATGCACCTCCGCGAGAGGCTAAATATAGCAGACCGCTACGTTCTTTTCTTGAAGGGACGATGCTTCACGCGAACCTTGACGCGCTAAGGCGCGACTGTTAGATTTCGGTTCCACACGTGACTATTCGGGGAGCATCGCTCTGAGGCGTCCATTTTCAATCGACCTTGATCCAGCAGATCGTGGCCGCCGTGACTTTCTCATCCGTTGCTGCCACGGGGCTTCTGCGGCGTTGATTCCCGCCGGTCTACGCGGCCTGGCTTTTCCTTACCTGTTGGATTCTCGCAATAGGCTCTCGTCGCAGGGCGATGTCGATTTTCATCTGCATGCTCACTATCGCTCCCAGACTTCGCTCGATGCCACGCTTCTCAAGACTCAGGCTGGTCTCGACGCTTTCGTCACCGAAAAATATCAGGACCAGATCTCCGAGATTTTCGTGGAATGGAGTTCAGCCCTGTTGCAATCTCCACAGGACACGCGGGCGGTTGAAAAGGTTCTTACTTCTGATTTTGCCGGTTCGTCCTTTCGTCCGGTTGATTCGCGGCTAGTGCGATCCGGGGCAGCGCTTGAAGTCCGTCAGAATAAGTTCACGCGCGGGAGTGCTCTGGGGCGGGATGCTTTTCTTCAGGAATTGCGATCCGCCATGAGCTCTTTTTCAAAGATTCTGACTGCTGCGTTTCAGATAGTGGGTATCAGTGCCGTTCCTGCCAACGCCGACGGGAGGAATGCCGATGAGGACACCGTCGCCCCACAACTTCCGGCTGGCTTACGGACTCGCGTGCGCTACGAGATTGTGGGGGCGGGAAACGGCTTCTATCGGGAGCAAAGGGTAGGGTACTGGAATCTCGAATGGGAAACAAATTCGGCAGGCGCTTTTCGGTTGAAGAACTGGCAGGCGCTTGATGATGAGACACAGAGCCGCGCCGCCGATCCAATTTATGTGGACATTGCGGCGCAGGGGTTAGGTAGCAACTCGTCGTACGCGTCGCAGCTGCTTCGAGGGGTTGACTATTGGCGGTCAATTCTTGACGGCGCGTGCGGCATCGACGTCTACGGGCACAATGGCGTCTCAGTGGGTGACATTGACGGGGATGGCTTTGACGATCTATACGTGTGCCAACCGGCAGGCCTACCCAATCGGCTCTATCGCAACCGCGGCGACGGAATCTTCGAGGACATCACCGAAGCGTCTGGAGTTGGGATTCTCGAGAATACGGCGTGTGCGCTGTTTGCCGACTTTGACAACGACGGCCGGCAGGACCTGATTGTCGTGCGCACGGGTGGCCCACTGTTGTTCTTGAACGAAGGAGGCGGCAAGTTTCGCCAAAAGCCCAGCGCATTCAAGTTCGCCAATTCTCCGCAAGGGACTTTCACCGGAGCCGCGGTCGCCGACTATGACCGCGATGGCTGGTTAGATATCTACTTTTGCCTCTACATCTATTACCAGGGCACGAACCAGTACAAGTATCCCTCTCCTTATTACGGCGCGGAGAATGGCCCTCCCAACTTCATGATGCGCAACAATCGCGACGGAACTTTTCGCGATGTGACCGCGGAGTCTGGCCTTGATCGAAACAACACGCGCTACAGTTTCTGCTGCGGATGGAGCGATTACAACCGAGATGGATGGCCCGACCTCTACGTGGTGAACGATTTCGGGAGGAAAAATCTTTATCGAAACAATGGCGACGGCACTTTTACCGACATTGCTGCACAGGCAGGCGTTGAAGACATCGGGGCCGGAATGAGCGTGTGCTGGTTCGATTACGACAACGACGGGGCTGAGGATCTCTATGTCGCGGACATGTGGTCTGCAGCCGGTATGCGCGTCTCCGAGCAGGAGGTTTTCCAGAAAGATGCGCCGGAAGAAGTGCGAGCGTTGTATCGCAAACACGCGCGGGGCAATTCGTTACTTCGTAATAATAGAAACGGCACTTTTGAGGATACAAGCGCGTCTGCTGGAGTCGAAATGGGGCGTTGGTCGTGGTCGAGTGACGCGTGGGATTTTGATCACGACGGTTTTCCCGATCTCTACATCGCCAATGGCATGATTTCTGGAACTCCGCGCGCAACCGGAGCCGTAGACCTGAACAGTTTCTTTTGGCGGCAAGTGGTTGCCAATTCGGTCAGTGAAGCCAAGCCCGCGCGGGATTACGAACAGGGTTGGAACGCCTTGAATGAATTGATCCGCGCCGACGGCACCTGGAGCGGGTTTGAGCGGAATGTCTTCTACGCGAACAACCGCGACGGAACGTTTTCCGACGTGTCCGGCGTGGTGGGCCTGGATTTTATCGAGGATGGCAGGGCGTTCGCGCTGGCCGATTTCGATCATGATGGCCGGCTGGAGGTGTTCTTGAAAAACCGGAACCGTCCGCAGTTGCGTATTTTGAAGAACCTGATGAAGGATCTTCCGCCGTCGATCGCTTTTCGACTTCGTGGAGTAAAGAGCAATCGCGATGCTATCGGCGCGGCAGTAACGGTGGAAACGGAATCGGGTCAGCAAACCAGAACGCTGCAAGCCGGGTCGGGATTTCTTTCGCAGCACAGCAAGGATGTTTTTTTCGGTTTGGGCGAGGTGAAAGGCCCGGTGCGGGCGTCGATCCGTTGGCCGGGCGGGTTGGTGCAGGAACTTCGCGATCTCCCAATCAACCATAGGATCTGGGTCGAGGAGGGAGCGGAACCATCCCGGATAGAAGGTTTCAAGACTCAGCCTCAGAGGCTAAAGCCCGGATCTTTTACGAGCGTGATCGGCATGGCTGAAGCCCTGCCCTCCCACAGACCGAACGGCCACTCCCCACTTTCCGGACTACAGGAAACCGAGACGATTCCGGGTTCGGTTGAAACCTGGCTGCTGGCACCGGTATCCGCGCCGGATTTTTCTCTTTCGGACTTGGCCGGGCAGACTCGGACACTTGCAGCGCTTCGCGGCAAATTGGTGCTTCTCAATTTCTGGGCTACCGAGTCAGGGACCTGCCGCGAAGACTTGAGAATCCTTAATCAATTTCACAAACGCTGGGCGGTCCAGGGCCTTGAACTGATCTCTATCAACGTCGACGATTCAAGCGGCATCGAAAGCGTACGAACGCTGGCGCATGAGCTTCATCTTTCATTTCCGATTCTTCACGGTTCGGATGATGTGGCTGGCGTTTATAACATTGTCTATCGTTACTTGTTTGACCGGCATCGTGACCTGGGCCTTCCAACTTCCTTCTTAATTGATCGCAAGGGGGACATCGTCAAGGTGTATCAGGGGCCGGTAAACGCTGACCGCATCGAGCAAGATTTCCAGCATATTCCGCAAACTGCCGCAGAGCGACTCGCGAAAGCTTTACCCTTTCCAGGCGTGAGCGACACGTCGGAGTTTCGGCGCAACTATCTTTCATACGGTTCGGTTTTCTTTGAGCGAGGTTATTTTGATCAAGCGGAAGCTTCATTCCGGTTGGCCCTGCGCGACGATCCGTCGAGCGCAGAGGCAGTTTACGGCCTGGGAAGTGTTTATCTGAAACAGGAGAAGATTGTTGAAGCGCGTGAGAGTTTTGAGGGCTCGATCAAACTTCACGCCGGCTATCCAGATACTCTACCCAATGCCTGGAACAATCTCGGTCTTCTGGCCACGCGGGAAGGGCGCACCGCCGAAGCCATTCCATATTTTCAGGAGGCGCTGCGGCTGAGTCCCGATCATCTCATCGCTCTTGACAATCTGGGGAACGCGTATCGGCAACTGAAGCAGTGGGATGAAGCTGGGAAAGTTCTGGAGCGAGCGGTTGCAGTCGGCCCTCAGGATGCGGAGGCGAACTATAGCCTGGGGATGGTCTTCGCGCAGCTCGACGACAGCGATCGCGCTTACGAGTATCTGCAGAGAGCGCTGAAAGTTCGTCCAGCGTATCCTGAGGCGTTGAACAATCTCGGCGTGCTTTATTTGCGGACCCGGCGCCGGGATGAAGCGGTCGCCAGTTTCGAAAAATGCATCCGGGTTGCGCCGGCTTTCGATCAGTCTTATGTGAACCTCGCCCGAGTTTATGTAATGGAAGGTGCGCCGGACAAGGCTCGCGCGGTTCTGCAAGAGCTCCTCAAACAGCATCCGGATCATGAGCTGGCGCAGAAGATGATTGAGGAACTTGAGCGATAGGTGGAATCGTAAACGTGTTGGCTAATTCTTTTTTGGAGTCGGTGCGGTCAACAAGTCCACAAACAGTTTGTAGAACTTTTCGAGATCCAGATCCACTTGGATCTCGACCGGGAGTACTCCGGTCTTAGGCTTGTCCTGATCCGACCAGGTCAGAGTGTCGCCGTAGCCCGCGCCGCGGTCGAGATTGATATCCATGAAACGTGTTTCTTTCTTCGTGATCAGACCAGGGTCAAGCCAGGCCGCGGCCGCCAACTCATCCCACAGATAGTTGTATTCGCCGTGCAGCCGGGCGTATGTGCCGACATAGCGCGCGGCCGGCGAATCAGCAGCTTTAATCCGGTCGATCAAGTCTGAAGTCATTCTGGTTTTCACCGAAATATCGACCGGCGTGCAGATGATTTTCTTCCATGGAGCCAGCAGCGCCACATGAGCTGCTTCGGGATCGAACCACAGATTGAATTCGCGCCGGGGAGAATTGACGAACTCAGGGTTGGTGGTCTGCGGATTCAGGCTCGCGCCCATGAAGACCAGTTCTTTGGCCAGTCCTGCAAACTCGGGATCGATGGAGATGGCGAGTGCCAGGTTGGTCATCGGTCCACCCTCGTAAATGCTAATTTCGTTGGGGAATTTGTGGACCATGCGGAGCAAAAAATGGGCGGCGTCTTCATCGGCGGGCTTGGTGCTGGGCTTGCCTTCTGGCATATCTCCCAGTTCGTCCGGCGGGTGATAGAGCCGCGGAGTCCAGGCTCCCAGCCAGGCTATGGAGCCAAACTGTTGCTCCCAGAGTTCTGTTTCCTCCTTTCGCCGGATCAGTGGATACTCCGCTCCCGGCACGACGGGAATGTCGGTTCGTCCGATGAGTTCGAGCATCCGCAAAGTGTGGGCCACCTCTGCTTTGAGCCACTGATCGCCGGTCACCACCGTAATGCCCAGGACTTCTGTTTGCTGGGATTGAATCAACAGGAGCATCGATTGCTGATCGGTTCCGGCGGGCCCGGCTGCGTCCTGATCGATGATGATCTTTCGCTTCTGACCCCAGCTCGCGAGGCAGGTCATCAGCAGCATTGCGGTGGTTGTCAAGACCCAGATTCGACGGTTCGTCATTCGCCTCCGTTTTGGAAGACTCGCGGCACCCGCGTAGGATAACAAAACCGCCGACCGAGAGAGTTCTTCTCGCACGAATCCGGGGTGGGAAGTGTTCGCAGCCGATTGCGTGTGGCCTCTGCCACCACTAGAATAGCGGTTCAAGAGGGGTCGGACCCGCAACGCTGGCCTTTCCAACTTGCAGTTTTGCTATGATCCGTTTCCGCGAACTCGCACGCCAATCCGGGTATGCGAATCGTATCGCAACCTGGGGGTTAGCGATGATTCTGTTTCTCGCTCCGATGCCGGGTCCGGGAAAATCAGCTCACGGACAGGCGGTTCAAGAACCGTCTGCGGAGCAGGCGAACTCAGCAACATTGCAGGGATCTGTACGGGATGGGCGTGGCCGCCCAGTCGCCGCCGCCACCGTTTATCTGCAGGCCGCGACTGGGACGCAAACTCTGACCGTCCGCACAAATTCAGAAGGGGACTATCACTTTCCGGCTCTAGGTGAGGGCGTTTACATTCTGCGCGCGGAGATGGCCGGATACGGTGAGGCAACGTTCGGCCCCTGCGTCGTCGGACCGAAAGAGGCGAAGAGGGTTGATCTGATACTCAAGTCGGCAGCAGTTTCCACACCGCGAACCGCAACATCAGCCGGAGAACAACCGCAGTTTTTCGATGAGCCCCAATTCACGGTAGCGGGTGTTACCGAAGCCATGAATCCCGGCGGGCACGGCTCGGATACAATCTTGCGGACAACGGAAGCGCTGGCCAAGGAGACCGCCTCGCTGGGCGCCACTCCGGTGAACAACGAATCCCATAGTTCCCAAACGACCTCGCTTCCCATTACATCAGCGCAAGAATCGCTCTCCCATCTGGAGCGGGCTTCTCAGCTCAATCCCGGCGATTACGGAACCGACTACAAACTGGCCCTCGCTTATGTGAATGCCGGCCAATACGAACGCGGGCGTACGCAGGCTCAAACCCTGCTCGCTCGAGCGAATGAATCTGCACTGCAACAGTCGGAACTTCATCACTTGCTAGCCGACGTCGAAGAGAAGCTAGGCAATCCTCTCGAAGCCGTTCACGAATACCAACGAGCGGCGGACTTGAACCCCAGCGAACCCAATCTCTTCGATTGGGGATCTGAGCTCTTGATGCATCGTGCGTATGAACCAGCCATCGACGTTTTCACCAAGGGCAATCGCCTGTTTCCGCACTCCGTTCGAATGCTCACGGGGCTGGGCGCGGCCTGGTACGCTCGTGGCTCGTACGATCTGGCGGCCCGGCACCTCTGCGAAGCGTCGGATCTGAATCCCGACGATCCCAAGCCTTACTTGTTCCTGGGCAAAATGCAGAGTGTCAGAACCATGCAGTCAGAATGTTTGGTAGAGAGACTGCAGCGATTTGCCCAACTGCAACCCGGAAATGCTCTGGCCAATTACTATTACGCGCTTAGTCTTTGGAATCGGCACGAGAGCTTGGGGCGTGTGGAAAATCTGGCGCCAGTGGAGTCGTTACTGGATAAGGCCATTCAACTCGACCCGAAGTTCGGGGCTGCTTATTTGCAATTGGGTATTCTCTATTCGGAGCAGGGAGATTCTGCCAAAGCAATTGCCGCTTATCAAAGGGCGACAGAAACGAATCCGGGACTGGAAGAGGCGCACTATCGTCTTGCTCGAGCCTACAGCCGAGCCGGAGAAGAGTCGAAAGCTGAAGCCGAGCTGCGGCTTTACGAGCAGCTATCGAAGAAAGCGGCAGAGCAAGTCGAACACGAGCGGGGCGAAATTCAGCAGTTTGTCTATACGTTGCGGGACACGAATTCTCCGCAGCGATAGTAGCAGTTCACGGTAGCGCCGCCCTGGAGACAGCCGCCGGCGCTGCCCTAGAACCTCAGCTTGAGGGCAAACTGTATCGAGCGCGCATCATTCACTGTTTGATTGATCGTCTGACTGATTACCCCGAAACTGCTAGGTGAATTAATATCCTGCTCGCCGGTGCCGGCGATCCCAGGCAAAAAGAAATGGGGATGGTTAAAGAGATTGAAGAACTCGGCCCGGAATTGTAGATTCATTCCCTCGTGGAACGAAAAAGGAAAGTCCTTGATGATGGAGAGGTCGGTGTTGACGAAACGAGGACCGTAGACCGGAGCCCGGGCTGCCGTACCCAACTCTCCCGCCGGCGCGGGTGCGAAAGCGCATGGGTTGAACCAATTGGCTAGCGTGTGAATCTTGGCCGGACAATCCGTGCGGCCTGCTTCGGGACCTGCCTGGTTGGGATCGCCCACCTGATTCGGACGCTGCAAAACCAGCCCGTTGTAGAAAAAGAAGACGCCAGACTCGTCTGCGCTGTCGACTACGAACAGCGGGAATCCGGATTCGGCTCTTTGAATGACATTTATTTCCCAATTTCCCAATATTGCGTTGGTGGCTCCGCCCCAATTACTGCCGAAGCGCTTGCCTTTGCCAAAAGGCAGATCGTAAAGAACGCTGGCGGTAAAGACGTCATTGAGATTAAGTTGAGACAATCCCCAATCCAGTTTTTGAGCGCCCGGCAGCGGCCAGTACAGCGCACCCGGATTGCTGCCCAGACCGTCCGTCAAGCCCGAATCGAAAGTGCGAGACCAGGTATAGCCGAGCAGAGCATAGAGACCGTGGCGCGCGCTCTTGGTCTCAGCTTTCACTTGGAGAGAATCGTAGCGCGCCGAGCCGATGCTGTTATTGCTATCAACCGACTGGAACGGAAATGCGTAAGGGAACGTCGGAAAGCCACAGCCCAAGGTGTAGCCCGGGACGACACCGCATGCAGCGGGCGAGCTGATATTTTCATTTACCTGGCTCACCAGAATATGCGTGCTGCGAGAACCGGCGTAGCCCATCGTAAGTACAACATCGCCGGGCATCTGATGCTCGATGTTGAGGTTGTACTGCTGGATCATGCCCAGCTTAAAGTTGCGGTTCTGAGACTGGATGGTTCCAGTGTAGGCGCCGGGATTCACGGGTCCGCTGTAAATGGCACCGGCACCGCCCGGGACAGTAGTCGTTGAAGGGGTGCCAACCGGGAGAAGAAAACCATTCGACAGCCCACAGCCGGTACCTCCGAAAGTGGGACAAACTCCTGTGGGGAAGGGATCCACTTCGGCGTAGAACGGCGGGTTTTGCCACAACCCTTGCCCACCCTGATTCCAAGCGGAATCATGGAAGATGGCGTACCCAGCGCGGATCGCGGTCTTGTCGCCCAATGGCTTCCAGGCTAAGCCGATGCGCGGTTCTAAAGCAGTCTTGTCAAACTGGATACCAATGCGGCTGTCGGAAGTGATGCAATTGGTGCAGCCACTCAGCCCGGGGCTACCCGACGGGACGTACCACTTCAGGGTCAGAACATCGAAGTTCGACTGGCGATTTCCGACTTCAGTCTCGGGTGTGGCCAAAGCCCAAGCCAGTCCGATGTTGACGGTCAGGCTATTCGATATCCGCCAATCATCCTGGACGAAGGGACGGAACAGTTTCCAGCGGCGACCGACCGTTCCTCCCAGGAAGGTCTGATCGTGAGCCGCGAACGTCCCCAGGCTCCCGAGAAGCAGATCGCCCATGTTATCGCCGGTGGCTGCTCCATTCTGCGAGACAAAACCGTCCTGAAAAGCATTATTTCTGACGTTCATCTGGTTGGCGCGGAAGACGCCCCCGAACCTGATGTTGTGTTTGCCCCGAATCAAGTCGATCGTATCTGACGCCGAATAGACGTTCGTTCCGCCCTGGTAAGGCGCGAAGCCGCGATCTCCCAGCGACATGTAGGTGGTCATCTGAAATGAAGTGAGGCCGCAACTGATGCAGTCCTTGTTGGACTGGTTCAGACTCGCGGGATAGCCGGTCAAGCTATCGCAGTGGCTTCCTAAGTCAGCGCCGGGAATACCGATGACTGCGGCTTCGCAAGTGCCGGTGCCGAAAGAGAGAATGTGATTGAAAATCCTGCTGAAGCCGATGCTGGCCTGGTTGATGGTGCGATCAGAAAAAACGTGCGTCTCCGATAACGCGACATTACGCCCATGGTTGTCGATGAGCTGGTTGCTGCCAAAGGCGTTGGTTTCCGCCCATGTCGGTGAGCCTCCGGGAACGAAGTTCGTGGCTTGATCGTAGCTGAAACGGGCAAATATAGAATCCTTGTTGGAAAAATTGTGGTCGACACGGATGTCGCCAGTCCCTTCGTTAAGTTTCCGCACGGGCTGGTTCACGTAATTGAACCCTGAAGATATGTTGCTGGCGTTGCTCGTCGGATAAAGCTGAATTAATTTAGCGGCGAGCGGATTGATCATCGCCGCTGGAATTACGCTGCAGTCTGCACCCAGCGGCTGGATTCCGCCAGCGCCTACGGGCTCGGGCGTCGCCGTACCGGGCACGCATTGGAAGTGCCTGTCGTTGCTTGTCGTCGGCACGTAAGGATTATTGAGGATCGGGAACGTACCCGATCCCCGCGGGTTGCCGAATGGATCCAAATTAAAGTTGTAATTGCCAGCGGCGTCGGGAGTCAGCATTGCAGCCGTGGGAACCAGGCCGGTGAAAGGCACTCCCAGACGCTGCATCTTGGCCTGGTAGTCGAGAAAGAAGAAAGTTTTGTCCTTCCGGATCGGACCTCCAAGCGAGCCGCCAAACTGATTCAGATTGAATTTATTTCTTGTAGGCGCGAAATAGTTGCGTGCGTCGAGCTTGGTGTTCCGGAAAAACTCGAACAGAGTTCCGTGAAACTGGTTCGATCCCGACTTGGTTGTAACTAGAACGGTTGGACCCGCGCGCTCTCCCCACTCCGCTGAGTAGTTGTAGGTGAGAACCTTGAATTCCTGGATGGAATCGATCGACGAGAAAATCGCAATCCCGCCCTCATCAAGCTGGTTATTGTCGTTGCCATCCAGCATCCAATCCGTACTCTGTGCTCTTGAGCCGCCCACGGAGAGCGAAAAAGATCCGCGCGTAGAGGCTTCGCTGCTTGCAGCCCCATTGAAGAAACTGTTCGGGTTGGTTTCCGCAGTCGTACCCGGCGTCAGGGTCGCTAGTTGAACGAAGTTGCGGCCGTTCAACGGCAACTCGGCGACCTGTTGAGAGGTAATAACCTGCCCCAAGGTAGGATTGGTCGACTCGACGGCAACTTCGGTGGCGCTTACTTCAATGGTCGATGTGACCGAAGCGGGCACCAGGGTGAAATTTACTTCGCGATGTTCATCGATCTGTAGCCGCACGTCCTTCTGCTGTACCGGCTGGAACCCCTGCGACTCTACTCCAATCGTGAAATTCGCAACCGGCAGCAACGGGATAAGGTAATGTCCAGATTCGTCGGTCTTCGCTTCGCGGGACAGACCCGTGCTCTGCGAGGTGGCCCTCACGGTCGCACCCGAAATCACCGATCCTGTCTTGTCCGCAACGGTGCCGGAGAAAGTTCCAGTCGCCTGGCCGTACAGAAGTGGGCAGATAGGAAATACAGCAGAACAGAACATGACCAGCAGCGTTCTCTTGGTCAGCATCGATCTCTCTCCCTCGGCGGCACCCGTCGAGTGGCAAACGGGGCTCGCACTTTTCCCACTAAGTGTTTTGGAGATTCCCTTGTGATAATGCGAACCATCTAACTGGAGGCGCAGCCTAAAGTCAAGATTTTTTGTGCCGCGCCAAGGCGAGGGCTTGCTCTG
>Ga0210400_10003688_pt1 | contig 13486 bp, 11 predicted proteins | sample IncBWH26MmetaG_FD_155456 | JGI IMG/M metagenome (GOLD analysis project Ga0210400, IMG submission 155456) | Forest soil microbial communities from Barre Woods Harvard Forest LTER site, Petersham, Massachusetts, United States - Inc-BW-H-26-M | ecosystem: Environmental > Terrestrial > Soil >...
GCTAAAATACGAAGTAACAGTAAACGACCCAGGGGCTTACACGCGGCCCTGGACCGGCAGCTTCAGCCTTTCGTGGGTTCCTGCCGACGCAGAAGAATATTTTTGTGACGAGAGCAATCACGAGACCGAATCTTTATCAGGCAAACATAACTCAAGTACACCCTAAGGAGACATGATCATGAGACTGCGCACACTAGCGATTTTGGGAGTAACCGGCGCCCTCTTAGCAGCTGCTCCGCTGCTGGCGCACCACTCCTTTGCGGCCGAGTATGACGCCAAAAAGCCTTTCGAGATGAAGGGCGTCATCACCAAGGTCGATTGGATGAATCCGCACGTTTACTTCTACATTGACGTGAAGGATGAGAGCGGCAAGACCGCTAACTGGGCGTTTGAAATGGGTCCTCCCAGGCTGCTGGAACGGGGTGGTTGGAAGAAGAACACCATGAAAGAGGGCGATGAAGTCATCGTCAGCGGAACTCTGGCCAAGGACGGCGGAAAGCATGGCAACGCGCGATCGGTGACGCTCGCGACCACCGGACAGAAACTGGGCGCCGCCTCCAGCGAAGGCACTATACCCTAGATCTCTTTCTGTCGCGGGTCGAAGTGATCAGATAGTGAAGTGAGGAGGGTCGAAGTGCGAATCCGTTACATCTTCGGAATGGCCGCGGTCGCAACCGCAGCGATGATTCTTGCGTTCGCCGGGCCCTCCTTTGGGCAGAACGCTGGCGGGCAAAATAATGGCGTTGGGCAGGGAATTGTCCCGCCTCCTCCCGGACAGAATCCGGGCCAGCAGGGCCAGTTCGGCAAAGGTAAAGGCAAGGGCAAGCGAGCGCCCTCGCGCCCGACTCCTCACGGCCCCGATGGGCACGTGCTGTTCGGCCCGTTACCCGGAGAAGGCGGCGTTTGGAACGGCGGCGCCGGTTCGACCCTCTTCAACAACGGCCGGGGCGGTATCGACAACAACCTGGTCAATGCTCCCGTCAATCTCAACATTAAGGACGTGCCGTTCCAGGATTGGTCGCGGGCGCTGTACGAATCGCGCCGTGCCAATAATACCGCGGACGATCCGCATGTGCGCTGCAAGGCCTCCGGTGGGCCGCGGCTGTATCACACGCCGTACGGCTTCGAAATTGTCGATATCCCCGAAATCGAGCGCATTTACATGATGGGCGTCGGCGGGCCCCACACCTATCGCACGATCTACATGGACGGCCGCGAGCGTCCCAAGGACATTGATCCGACCTTCCACGGTTATTCCATCGGCCATTGGGAAGGCGAAAAGCTGGTGGTCGAGACTACCAACTACAATCAACGATTCTGGATCAGCCGGGAAGGTCCTCCGACCACTGAATATCTCAAGATGACGGAAACCTACGAGCGTCCGGAGTACGATACGCTGCGCTATATTGCGACCATCGACGATCCGGGCGCCTACACGGCCAAGTGGTCGGGCGGCTGGGCGATTCCGTGGAATCCCAACGACGAGATGTACGAGTATATCTGCCAGGAAAACAATCGCGACGGGAAGCACATGTACCGCGGCGATCTACCGTAGTTCCGCGGGGCAGCTTTTCAAGCTGCGCGCCGATTTTGAATCGGCGCAGTACACGGCTTACAAACCCGCGGACAGGATCCAATCCTGGCCCACATAGCCGTCTACCGGGCCCGCATCGCGAACCCGTACAACGTATCGCCGGCGCCGACGACCAGATACTGGACCCCATCCAGCTCATACGTGATCGGACCATTGGTGATGTTGGTATGCAACGCTGTATGCCAAAGTAGTTCGCCCGTCACTGGATCGAGCGCCACCAGGTTCGAGCTCGGATCGCCCGCAAACAGCAGCTTCCCAGCCGTGTTCAACAGACCCGATCGCACGCCACCACCGTTGCCCGGCCACTTGTGGCTCCAGCGAACTTTACCCGTCCGGTAGTCAATAGCTTGCAATAAAGCGTCGGAGACGCCGCTGCGATCGTTTCCGCCCCAGCCTTCGGGCTTGTCGTCGTCATCGTATAGGTAGTACACGCTCCATGCGCGCGCCGCATTGGCGTAGAACAAGCCGGTCTCGGGATTGAAACTGGGCGAAGGCCAGTTCATCGCGCCGCCTTGATTGGGCGTGACCAGCGCCCCATCGAGCTTCGGCTGCTTGGCCGGATTTGGAATCGGCTGGCCCTTGGCATCGACGCCCAGGGTCCAGTTGGTCTTGACGAACTCGCTGCTCAGGATGTTCTTACCGGTGACGCGGTCGAGCACAAAGAACCATCCATTACGGCTGGCCTGCGCGAGCAGCTTGCGCGGCTGCCCGTTAATTTCACCGTCGAACAAAACGGGTGTTTGCACGGCGTCCCAATCGTGCGTGTCATGCGGCGAAGGCTGGAAATACCACGCCAGCTTCCCTGTATCCGGATTCAGCGCGATGATGCACTCGGTGTAGAGGTTCGATCCTTCGCGGCCTTGCCCTGCGATCACCGGCTGCGGATTCCCCGTTCCGAAGTACAGCAGATTCAGGCCGGGATCGTAGGTGCTGGGCACCCAGGTCATGCCGCCGCCGTGGAGCATCGCCTCGACGCTCGGCCAGGTTTTGGCTTCCGGCGTCCCGGGCTCGGGATGCGCGTACCAGCGCCATTGCAGCTTTCCTGTGTCGGGATCGTGCGACTCAATATAACCGGGAATATCCAGATCGTCGCCGCTCACGCCAGTGATCACGTGATTCGCTCCGTTGTGACTAACGATAATCGGCGCGACGGAGGCATAGTAGAACTGCTCGAGGTCGCAGATCTGCGTGTGCCACTTTTCTTTGCCGTCTTTCGTGTTCAGCGCGACCAGGTTGCAGTCGGGCGTTTCGACGTAGACTGTTTCGCGCAGCACGGCCACGCCGCGATTGCCGATGTGCCAGCCGCCCTTCGACGCCCACGCGTAATGCCAGATCTCGCGCCCCGTGCGCGCGTCGATAGCCCACACGTGATCGGGAATAGTAGTGTAGAGCACGCCGTTCACGACCACCGGCGTCCCTTTGATGGTGGTGTTCACGTTCCCGCCGCCGGCCTGCGGAGCGCGGCCGGGATTCACGCGATAGACCCAGGCGAGCGAGAGCGAGTTGATGTTGGACTGGTTGATCTTCGCGAGCGTGCTGTAGCGGCGTCCGGTGTAGTCGCCGTTGTAACTGGGCCACGCTTCGGGGAAAGTCGCCTGTCCGAACGCGGCGACGGCAACCAGAAAAACGGCGAGCCGTTTCATTGCACGTTTCATTGCAAGGACTCCAGATATCGGACCACGTTATGCATGTCCTGATCGGTGTATACATCGAGCATCTGATTATGCGTCGCCAGCGGGTCGTTGATATCGACCTTGACGTTTTTATCCCGGGAGTCTCGGGAGAAAGTCCGGTGCTCGCCGGAAGCGTCGCGCAGGGCCACACTGAAATCGTCGATGCGCTCCAGAACTCCGGTGATGGGCTGCCCTCCCGCGAGCGTTACCGTTACTTGAAGCGGCTTGCTGCGGCGCGGGAATAGAAAGCGCTGCTGCAGATCGAGCGGATTGTACTTGCGCCCGACACCGGCGAGGTCCCCCGCTGGGGAATGACACGTGTTGCACTTGCCGGCACCGTTGAAATAAGCTCGACCAGCCTCAAGATTGCCCGTGAGCACGTTCGGTGGATGCTCCGGATTGCGATTCTTTGCAGTCGCCTCGACCTGGTCTTTGAGGAAATGCGTGAGGTCGGCCACCTGCGCCTGCGTCAGATCGGCCTTGTGATTCGGAAGCTTCTTCAACGCCGGTCCTAGCTGATCGCCGAGGCGGTCGCGCAGCACCAGTGGGGAACGAATCAGGTCGGGTCCCTGTTCCGTGCCTTTCGCCAGCGCGCCGTGGCAGTTGATGCAGAACTGAGTGTAGACTCGTTTGCCGCGATCCACGCCGGACTTGTCCACTTCCTGGCGCTGATAAGGTCCCGCCTGTCCGAAGAGCACCGCACAGGCTAGAGCCTGGAATACGATCACACGTCGCATATCTCGATGGCCTTATTGAGCGTCGCGATCGGGTCGTGGCCTTGCGTGGGCGAGTACTCGTGAGAAACAAACCCGGTGAATCCCAGGTCGGCAATGGCCTGCATGACGAAACGGTAGTTCAGCTCCTGGGTTTCATCGATATCGTGCCGGCCGGGGTTACCGCCCGTGTGGAAGTGCGCGATGTACTGGAAATTGTCGCGGATATTACGGACGATGTCGCCGTCCATGATCTGCGCGTGATAGATGTCGAACAGGATCTTCACGCGCGGCGAGTTGACGCGCTTCATCACATCCACGCCCCAGGCGATGTGATCGAACATGTAATCCTTGTGGTTCACCTTGCTGTTCAGATATTCCATGCAGATGGTGACGCCTTTGTCCTCGGCTTGGGCTTTCACCTTGTTGAGAAACGCCACGCAGTTGTCCGCGCCGACTCGGTCGTCCATGCCGCGGCGATTTCCGGAGAACGTGATCACGTTTGGAACGCCGGCGGCCGCCGATTCGTCGATGGCCGCGCGCAGCGACGCTTCGAGCTTGGCGTGATTTGCCGGAGCATTCAGTGCGTCGGGGATGGTCCCGCCCGGCCCGGAATACATGGAGGGCACCAGGCCGTATTTCTTGAGCAGTGGCCAGTCAGCGGGCCCGATGAGATCGAATCCCTTGATGCCGAGACGCGCGGCCTCGCGGCAGCAGTCCTCCAGGCTCATTTCCCGCGCGAATACTCCGCGCGTCACGCCCTGTTTGATGCGGCCTTTTCTTTGAACAGGCGGTGCAGTCTGTGCCAGCGCGAGCGGCGCTGCCAAAACAGGTAGAAAATCTCTGCGGCGCATGGATTCCTCCTAAGGTTCGACGATCTTCAACGAGATACTCTGTGAGCTTCCGCGTTCGAGCGTGACCTTCTCGGCGCGATTGACAAGCCGAACCAGGCTGTCGGGTTTCATTCTGAGCGCGATATCTTCCGTCACCCCGAAAACGCGGTACTCTCCTGGCGCCAGTCCGCCGATCTGAAATTTTCCTTGATCGTCGGCCGGAGTGTTCGTACTCGTTCCGAGCAGCATCGGCAGCGAGCTGCCTCCCGGAGACAAGGGCCACTTCACCGCCAAGATCATGATCCGGCCGGCCACCTTGTCGCGCTCGGTAACCGATCCCCTGATCGTGGCTGCCTTGTCGTCGATCACGATCTCCAAAATTGCCGGGCCGGCAACCGGCATGAAGAAGCCGTCGGCGACCGCGAGCCCGTTGTAACGAATTTCCTTGACGTAGAACATCTCGCCCAGGTCGTTCACCGAAACTCGGCTAGGATCTCCGGGCAAGCTGCGGATATGAAACGTGCCGCCCTGATCCGATACCAGGGTTACGAAGCCCCATCCTCGGAGCACCGGGGTTACGACGACGGTGGTCTTGCCCGGCAGCGCTGCACCCTCGGCTGCTACCAGCCGGCCGGTAATTTCCGTACCGGGCGACATGGTCATCGTAACTTCAAGATTGTGGTCGGTCACTTCCGCAGAGGCGACCGCCCAGTGCTTTTCCACACGGCGCCGGTCATCCGTCGCAAGTACAAACGAGTGAAAGCCGGGCAGGAGATTCCTCACCAGAAACTCCCCTGAGCAAGGAACTTGCCGGGATTGACCAAGGTCTGGAACATCACCGGTGCGGATCGTCAATTGCCAGTTTTCATCACGTTCGCAATCGCTCGATTGAACCGAAAGGTGTGCGCGGTAATGTGCCGCCTTGCGCGCCGTGATGGTGCCTACGGATAACGACGCTCCGGAACTCACCGGCAAGGGTGACGCGGCACGCCAGTCGCCAGAGCCGGGCCAGAACGAAGTCTCCAGGTCGTAATCCACCACCTTCAAATCTTCTTCTGAGAACTGTCGCAGGATTTCAGGAGAGCTACGCTCCGGACCGATCCGAACCAGGTAAGCTCCTGGCCTCAGCTTGGTTGCTGTGAAGAATCCGTCCTGATCGGTCAGCACCTGCGTCGAGTTGGCAGGGCTGATTCCGACGTGCAGATTCGCTAAGGGCTCTCCGCTTTCATCGATCACGCGGCCGCGCAGCTCGCCTAGCCGAATCAAGGTAAACCGGCGCGCCTGCGAAGGATGATCCGGGTCGAGGCTCACGGAGTCTCCGATGCTTTCGATCGGATCCGCGGTTGGGCCATCGAAAGTCTCGGCGAAGTAACCCTCTTTTTGGGCCTCTACGTAATATTCGCCTGTGCGTGCCGGATGAAAGGTGAACTCGCCTTTAGGATCGGTAGAAGTCGTGGCAAAGACAGTTCGGGTGGTCGCACTCGCCGCCTCGTGCCCGAATTCGTAGAGTGTGACTGTGACCCCACTGATTCCGAGTGCTCCTTCGACGACCGTACCCCGGATTTCGAGCTGCGAGGCGCTCTGAGCACATGCCAGTCCGGCTGAAAAGGCGAAGCACAAGCGGGCGATCACGCCTATAGTTTATTACGCTGCCAGCACTTCCAGGATCAGGCACTTAAGATACAGCGTTTCGGGCACTGTCAGCAGAATGGGATGGTCCGCGGCCTGAGTGCGGCGCTCCAGGACACGGATGGTTTTGCCCGCGTCGAGGGCGGCCTCAGCCACGATCTGGAACAGCATCGCCTCGCTCATGTGGTGCGAGCACGAGCAGGTCACCAGGATTCCGCCCGGGTTGAGCAGCCGCAGCGCACGAAGATTGATCTCCTTGTACCCGCGCGCGGCATCGTCCAGCATCTTGCGCGAGCGCGCGAAAGCCGGCGGATCGAGGACGATCATCGAGTAGCGGCGGTCGAGACCAGCCAGGAACTCGAACACATCCGCTTTGCGGAATTGGATGTTGGTGAGCGCGTTGGCCCGCGCATTGGTCTCGGCGATCGCCAACGCAGGAACGGAGGACTCCACGGCCTCCACCGATTCGGCCCGTCGAGCGGTGTGCAGGGCGAATCCGCCGGTGGAGCTGAAGCAATCGAGCACGCGCCCATGGCCGTGGCGCTCGGCGGCCAGATAGTTCTCGCGCTGATCAAGATAGATGCCGGTTTTCTGCCCGTGCAGCAAGTCGGCTTCGAGCTTCAGGCCGTTCATCTCGACCGCGACGCGTTCGGGGATTTCGCCAGAGAGGACAATCGTCTCCGATGCCAGACCTTCCAGCTTGCGCACGCTGGCATCGTTGCGCGCCAGAATGCCTGCAGGTTGCAGCAGCTCGTTCAGACAGTGCGTGATGACGTCCCGGGCGCGATCCATGCCCTGGCTCAGCGTCTGCATCACCAGGTACGGACCATAGCGATCGACAATCAGACCGGGAAGAAGGTCCGCCTCCGAGAAGACCAGACGATACGCGTTGGAGCCGGCGACTACACGCTCGCGGTGCGCCAGCGCCTGGGTCAGGCGGCGCATGAAGAATGGACGATCCACAGGCTCGCGATTATTGGTAAGGAGCCGCAGGGAGATCTGCGATGTGGAGCTGTAATGCGCCACACCGATAATCCGCCCTTTGGGATCGGCGACGCCGACAGCGTCACCCGGCTGCGCTTCACCGCGATCAGTGATGTCGCTTGAAAAGATCCAGGGATGGCCGCTGGCCGCGCGATCGGCGGCTTTGCGGTTTACCTTGATGAGGTTCAACGGGCTCGCGCCGGTGACAGGCGAAACGCGTCTCCCCGCATGGCCTCCAGGCGCGCGATGCGGTCCTCAGTGGACGGATGTGTGGAGAAGAGTCGCGCCACACCGCCATTCCGGAACGGATTCAGGATAAACATATGCGCCGTGGCAGGTGAGGCGTCATTCATGGGGACCCGCTCTACCCCCATCTCCAGTTTCCGCAGCCCTGCGATCAGGCCGTCCGGCGAACCAGTGTATTTGGCGGAGGCTGCGTCGGCATCGTATTCGCGAGACCGCGAGATCGCCATCTGAATCAGACCGGCGGCAAGAGGGGCCAGGATGACCATCAACAGCCCGCCCCACGGACTGCCTTCATCGTCGTCTCTGCGTCCGCCTCCGAACCACATCGCCATGTATGCCAGGTGAGTGATAGCCGCGGCGAGCGTGGCCGCGATCGAACTGGTCAGGATATCGCGATGCAGCACGTGGCCCAGCTCGTGCGCGACGACGCCTTCCAGCTCGCGATCGTTCATCAACTGCAGAATCCCGGCAGTGAACGCGACCGAGGCGTGTTGAGGGTTCCGGCCGGTAGCAAACGCGTTGGGCGATGCATCGGGGATCAACCACAACTTGGGCATCGGCAAGCCCATGCGCTGAACTAGGCTCTGTACCAGCGGGTAAACCCGCCGGTATACTTCCGGATTTTCTTCAGGGGTGACGGGCTGGGCCGAATACGTCGCCAGCGCGATCCTGTCGGAGAAAAAGTAGCTGGCGAAGTTCATGACCACGGCCAGCACCAGGGCGATCTCCAGCCCCGACTTGCCGGCGATCAGCTCACCGCCGAACAGCAGTAGCCCGCTTAATAGTCCCAGCAAAAGTGCAGTCTTAACGCCGTTCATAAAATGCCTGTTCCCATCATACTGATCTACATAAACAAGACGAGGCGGGGCGGGAATCCGTTCCGCGACCCGCCTCAAGAGCAACTACTCCGGCTTTTAGTTATTGCTTACTTGAACTTTCACCTGGCGCGGCTTCGCGATCTCCTTTTTGGGCAAAGTGATCGTGAGGGTGCCGTTCTTGTAGTCGGCTTTCACTCCTTCCGGATTCACCGAATCCGGCAGCGTGAACACCCTCTCGAAGTGGCCGTAGGAACGCTCCACGCGATGCCAGCCGCCTGCTTCCCCCTTGTCATCTGTCTCTTTTTCGAACTTCCGCTCTCCCTTCACGGTGAGCGTACCGTTCTCCAACCGGACGTCGATGTCCTCGAACTTTACGTCCGGAATGTCAGCCTTCACTACCAATTCGTTTTCGGTTTCCCGAATGTCGACTGGGGGCACCCACGGACGGCCGTTCGGTTCCACAAACAGCCGATTCATGGTGTCCTCAAAGGCTTTCAAACCAGGAAAAGGCTCGAAACCACTAAAAGGTGCATACTTGATGATCGCCATGATCTTTCCTCCTGTATATACTTAACTTCACACACAGTATATAATCTGCTCTTACAACTGTCAAGTATCTGCGAGAAGATTTTTGGCTCTCCGCACCCGCCGTTCCGATACACTGTTCCCATGCGTATTGGAATGATCGGGTTAGGCAAGATGGGCGGGAATATGGCGCAGCGCCTCACCCTGGGCGGACATGACGTAATTGGTTACGACCCTCATCCTCCGGATGCCGCCCGGGTCCAGGAGATGCACGCGGCTCTTGCCCCCGACCTGGGAGGGCTGGTAGCACAGCTCCCGGCGCCGCGGACGGTCTGGATCATGGTCCCGGCCGGGAAACCCACCCAGGACACCGTAGACGCCCTGGCTAAGCTATTGTCTCCCGGGGATTTGATTATCGACGGCGGGAATACCCGGTTTACCGACGACATTGCCCGCGCGGCTGCCCTGGAGCCCAAAGGGATCCATTACATGGATGCCGGAACCAGCGGTGGTATCTGGGGTCTGAAGGTGGGCTACTGCCTGATGGTGGGCGGGCTGCCGGACGATTTCCGGCGGGTGGAACCCATTCTGAAGACGCTGGCGCCCCCGGATGGATATCTCTACTGCGGTACGGTTGGCTCGGGGCACTTCGTCAAGATGGTGCACAACGGGATCGAGTACGCGATGATGCAGGGCTACGCCGAAGGCTTCGAGATCATGAAGGCGTCGCGCTTCCCGCTGGATCTGGCGGCTATCGCCAACCTTTGGAACCAGGGCAGCGTGGTGCGGAGCTGGCTGCTGGAGCTGACCGCTCGCGCGCTCGATCAGGACCCCGGCCTGGAGCATCTTGAGCCCTGGGTGGAGGATTCCGGCGAAGGCCGTTGGACCGTGGAGGAATCCATTAACACGGCGGTTCCGGCTCCGGTAATCGCGTTATCCCTGATGATGCGCTTCCGTTCGCGGCAGGAGAACTCGTTCGGCGGGCGGATGCTGGCGGCCATGCGCCAGCAGTTCGGCGGGCACGCCGTCAAGCCGAAGTAGACTACCGCAGCCTGTAGATCACGAAGTTCGCGTCGCGAAATACTTCGACGGCCATCTGTCCGGGCGCGCGATCGCCCGCCGGCAGAAGCAGAAAATCGAAGTGCATTTGGCTCAGCTGGTTCTCAACGTCAACGGTTGTCCATGGCCGGAAGGCACATATGGATCGGTAGCGCGGGAACGGCGGCGCGTAGACATCGGAGCAATTCTCCAAACCCAGGGTCCGCTCGGCGGGCGTGGTGTGATCCCGCAGCCACGCGAGAGACGGATAGGTGTTCAGAGCCCGGCTCAAGTACTCGTCGCGGCCGATTGCGCCCGCCACGTAGAGTAGCTGAGGCGCGTTGATTTCGATAATCGCGCACGCGCAGACGGCCGGTATCAGCGCCCACAGGTTGGCGGCCGCCAAGCTCTTTCGTGTAATGAGAGCAGAGTTTCGCCAGAACCTTGCGAGCCTGACGCCGGTGAGCATGGCGATGACGGCCAGCGGCGCGGCTGCATAGCGCACATACGGGCTCCGCCATCCCCAAAAAAGGAAGGTGATGATCGCGAACCAGAGACAGAGGTATTCTGCCCGGTTCGGACGCCGGGCGAACAGCCACACCGGCCAGAAGAAAACGAAAACGATCCCGAGCGGGGCTATCAAAACGGTCTCAGAAAAGTCGTGCCCGCGAAAGTGCAGATCCAACGGAAGCCGGAGCATGCGGAGGACGGTTCCGGTAAAGCTAGGATCCGGCGGCCAGCCTGATACGATTACGGTCTGTCCGGGCACGAAGGGAAAAATCGGATTTCCGGTCAACATGAAGCGCCGGACACTCCAGATCAGCGCTACGGCCGCGAAGATCATGGCCAAGGATGCGAACGCCCGCAGCCGTCGCAGCTGGCGCCACGCCGCGTAGAGGAACACGCAGCTTAAGGGGATCGCGCCCAACACGGCCAGGTCCTTGTGGGCGAACGCACAGGCCAGAAAAAGCACTCCGGCTTGAACCCACTTGAATTCGGATGCGGCGCGCCAGCGAAGAGCGGCGAGCAGCGAACAAAGCAGGAAAAACGTGACCCCCGCGTCGTTTTTCGGGACGGATTCGGACCAGTGCAGGACGGGCAGCGAGGCCGCGAGCACCACGCCTGCCAAGGCCTCATCGGCGTCGGCGCCGCAGTCGCGCGCCAGGACCCAGACAGCTACCAGCGCCAACGCGAAGAACAGCGGCGAGCAAAACTGGGCTGCGGCTTGCCCACCCAGCGCCCAAGCAACGGCGAACATGGATTCCGTCGCCTGCGGATAAAACGAATAAATCAGGTCCGGTTTTGGCGTGAGCGCATGGACCTGCAGATAGTACTGGCTCAAGGGAAGATGCTCTTTCATTGCGTCCCAGGACAGCGTGGGAGCGAGCATGACGACGGTGGTACATACGGCCAGAATCGCCGCGAAGGGGATCAGGATACCGGCTACTGGGCGGCGCAGATCCTGGAGCTCACCCCAGCGGCGGAATATCGTCCGCAGGGTTCCGATCAAGCGCCAAAGATGCTTGTGAAAGACAATGACCGGCGCCAACAGCAGGAGAGCGAAGAACCACGGGTACCAAATTCGCGCGAGGCCGCTGGCGAACAGCACAGCATTGAGCAGCGCGAATCCGGCGGCGGTGGAGAAGACCAGATCCGTGGCAGGCGCGTCCGTGCTCCATCCGCAACGCTCGCACAAGGCTCGTCCGGCGCAATAACAGGCGGCGAAGAGAGCAGCAATCATGAGCGTCGCGCGAGGTTCCCGCAGCACGGATGCGGCTGCGGGCACTAGGGTGATCGCCGCGAGCTCATAGCGCCACACGAATCTGGTCCGTAGGCGGGTCCAGGCCAGGGTTCCCACCGCCAGCAGCGGCAGCCCAATCAGCGCCGCGCGATAGAACTGCGGGCCGGGGCTGCGGAAATACTCGACGTGCCAGCGGACAATGCCCGCGGTCAGCCAGACGGCGATGGCCGCCCAGGCAAGCCACAAAGCGGTCCTGAATCGCGTCTGCATTTTAAAAAGCAATCGCCGATTATACCCATTCGATATGATTGGACCGTGAACGCATCCCTGCTGGTCAATACGCTCGGGCACTCGGCCGGCGTGCTGATCTTCGGCATTTTTCTGGTGCTGCTGCTCCGGGATCGCGCGGCGCGGCGGCTGCGCGGCGGCGTCAAATCGATTCTGGCGGCGGTGCTGGCGCTGGTGTGGAACCTGGCGTCCTTGATCGTGCTGGGCAGTGATTCACCGGACGCGCTCCCGATTCGCATCACCATCGCGATCGGGTTCTCGGTGCTCAGCCTGCTGCCCGCCGTGCTGTTCGACCTATGTCTTGAGCGCCGTTACCGGCCGTTGGTCCGAATTGGTTACGCGCTCAGCGCGCTGGCGACGGGGCTGCACATCGCCGAACTCTTTCAGGTCAACTCCAGCTATCACCGCTGGGCGCTGACCTCGATCACCATAGGATTCGGGATTCTCACGCTGATCGCGGCCTTGTTTGTGTACCGCGAGGCGCACGACCGCGCCACTACCTCGCGGGTGGCCGGGACGATGTCGCTGTTCCTGCTGGCGATGTCTTTTGTGCACCTGGGCAGCGGCCATGCGCAGCAGATCTGGTCCCAGGAGCTGGCCTTCCATCACGCGGCCATTCCGTTGGCCTTGCTGGTGCTGCTGCAGGATTACCGCTTCGTTCTGCTGGACGCTTTTTTTCGATTTTTGGCGAACGTATTCCTTGCGGCCCTTTTCGTGTCGGCGGCGGTTGCGGCCTGGCGGTTCGAGCTTTTGCCGGCCGCCGACACTCCGTTCCATGTAGCGCTGCTGCTGGCGGGCGCGTGCCTCATGCTGGTTCTGTTCGCGCTGGCGCGCGGGGGCGTACAGCGCGCCCTCACGCGGCTGATCTTTCGCCGGCCGAATGAAGACGCCCTGCTGCGCGATCTCAAGACTCCCGTCCGCAGCGAGGAAGAGTACATCGCGGGCGCCGTGGCGCGGCTAGGCGAGTTTATGGGCGCGCCGGCCCGCGTAGCTGCAGGGGCTGCAGGGTCTGCGGGGGCCGCGAGGATAGTAGACGCGGAAGATCAGGGAGCGGAGGCAGTGGTACCTTTGCGGACCGGCTCGGGCGGCCCTCTCACCGTACTGCTCGGGCGTCGTACCGGCGGACGCCGCTACCTGAGCGAAGACCTGCAGGCCCTGGGCCGCGCGGCCGCGGTGATCGGCGAGCAACTGGAGCAGCACCGGGAGCTGGAAACGCGCCGACTGGTGGCGCAGGCCGAGCTGCGCGCCCTGCAATCGCAGATTCATCCCCACTTTCTGTTCAACGCGCTCAATGCGCTGTACGGGATCATTCCTCGGGAAGCCCGCGGCGCGCGCGAGACCGTGCTGAACCTCGCCGATATTTTCCGCTACTTCCTAGAGACCAAGAAAACACTGGTGCCCCTG
>Ga0210400_10003689_pt1 | contig 13481 bp, 10 predicted proteins | sample IncBWH26MmetaG_FD_155456 | JGI IMG/M metagenome (GOLD analysis project Ga0210400, IMG submission 155456) | Forest soil microbial communities from Barre Woods Harvard Forest LTER site, Petersham, Massachusetts, United States - Inc-BW-H-26-M | ecosystem: Environmental > Terrestrial > Soil >...
CACGTAACAAGAGTTGCAAAGGGGATTCCAAGATGCGTTGCATCCGTGCCGAAGAATGAGATCAGGAAGGATCCATTAGTTTGAACGGTAGTCCCGCAGTTCGTGAAGTACGGGTCAATCGAGTTGTCGCAACTGAACACCAGGCCTGGCGAGCCGTTAATCAGGAGGTTCAGTTTCGCCATGTTCAAACCGGTGTTGTTAATAAAATCAACGAAAAATGAGCTCTGCGGCGGATTCGTTTGAGTGAAGCTGAAATTGAAGGTTGGGGTGGTGAGCACCTGCGACCCCCCGCCCCCGCCGAGCTTCATGACCGGATCCGTGCCCGTGGCGAACGCCGCGGAACTTGCGATCCCAAACAAGGCAACCAATACCAGTACCCGAGTGAATTTCACGACGTACCCCCGTTCCAATCTCCAAAAGACAAACCAATCTTCACCAAAGGTGCAATTTCACTGCCATCTTGCCGAGGAGCGATCCCTGCAAAGTCCATGCAACGGAAGCGCTTATACTTTCGAATATTTCAAGCAAATCGAGGGTGTGCAATCTTTTTCTCAATTAGTTCGCTAGAACTACTTTATTTGCGCAAGCTTGACTTTGGGTCTATGAAACCCTCGGCGATAGAACGCAAGAAAGCGCGGAGCATTCTGTCCCGCGAGATGCCACGTGTCAATTGAGAACTCAGAGATTTGAAGGATCAGAATTATCTCGAAGTGGGCAAAGTGGTTCTAGTAGTCCCGGAACTAACTTCGAAGGCTACCAGCTTTCGTCTGCAAATTTCCCATTCTAGAAACTGGCGAAGCACGCGGGTGCCTGCTCGGGGCGTGTTGTTCCTCGCCATAGCGAATCGCCGTGCATGTGCGAGGTGCAGACCTAAATCAAGCCCCCGCGGCGGAAGCTACAAGAGGCACGTGCGGCTTCGTGAAGTCAGCTGAACCGGGAAAGTGGTAGGCCCGCCAGGATCTGAACCTGGGACCAACGGATTATGAGTCCGCTGCCACTTGACAAATTTCCTTATTTTCTGCTATTTTGGGTCCCGATTAGATTGCCTTAACGGGACCCGACAAATGCGTGCACGAAATCAAGAAGGTCAGATCGTTCGCAAGGGACTTAATTGGGTCCTGCGCGTCTACGAAGATCGCGTAACAGATGGCCAAGTCCGGCGTGTTCGAGTACCTAAGATCATCTGCCGTTATTCCGACCACCCGCTGAAGGGCACCGCCAACGATCTCGAGTCTCTCCGCAAAAAGTACGCCGACAAGATCGCCGGGTTTCTGGCGCCGGTCAACAAAGAGCATGCTATCACGACTGGCTCTATCACCATCGCCGCATTCATCGAACAAAGCTACTGGCCTCGGTGCGACTGGCGTGTTTCTACGCCGGCCGGGAACGAATTGCACATGGAGCGATCTACTGTCGACGGCTACCGCGATATCTACAAAAAACATATCCAAGGATCGACCGTTGCCAAGGCGAAGCTTGGACAATTCATGCCTCGGGACGGCCAGCGGTTCATCGAGTCCCTAGACCAGAATCTCTCGCACCAAACACACATGCGCATCAAGAACTTTCTCAGCGGCGTATTCTCGTGGGCCATCGTTGAAGGTGCCTACCGTCACGCAAACCCAATGTCCGAGGTGAAAGCCGGTGGCCGCACGAAAGGCGAGATGAATTCCAGCGGCATGTCCGAGTCCGAGAAGCTTCGCCGCAAGAAGATCGCTGAGTCGAATGACCACGCATATACCCTCGAAGAAGTCGCTGTCATGATGGACAATCTGCCGGAACCGGCACGCACTATCTGCGCTTTGTCGGCTTTCACCGGTTTATCGCGTAGCGAATTGTGGGGTCTGCAATGGAAGGATTATGACGGTGAGAAGATTCAAGTGCGGCGCAAAATAGTGAACGGGGTTGTTGGTGCTCCAAAGACTGAGGCGCGCGAGAAACCACTGGATGTCACGCCAATGCTGCGCAAGCTGCTGGCGAACTACAAAGAGGAATTCCCTCCGGTTGGCGAGGGCTGGGTGTTTCGGGGAGAGAAGGGCGGTCCGCTAAACCTCGATAATGTTTCACGCAGAGACATTCCGGCGCACATCAACGGCGCCTGGTTTGGGTGGCATGCATTTCGTCGCGGCCTCGGGACTCGATTGAACGAGGCTGGCGTCGACGACAAAACCATTCAGTCGATCTTGCGGCATGCAGATGTCTCTACGACGATGGCGTACTATGTTAAGCCTGATTCAGAGCGCGGCAAGCGAGGATTGAAGAAGCTTACCGATGTGTTGCAGAAAAAGTATAAAATCAAGGTGTGACAATACGGGGGCGTAGCTCAATGGTTAGAGCATTCGGCTCATAATCGACTGGTTGCAGGTTCGACTCCTGCCGCCCCCACCACTCATGCAGCTCGTCCTTGTGACTCGATCCAGCTCACAACTTCACTCCACCGGAAATAGACCGCTTTCCTGCTCACCGAAAAATGTGGAATCGGATTCGTGTTGCGTCTTCGTGTCCACTCCCAGATCGTGCTTGTCTTGACTTGCAGATGTTCAGCCAGCTGCTTCACCGTAATGAAGGGCTCAAGCGTGTCTTGAATCGGCGACGGTGATGGGAATTGCGCCACAGACGGTGCTGCCGGTGGGACAATTCTGATATTTCGTTTCGATTTGGTTGGCACGGACACAAGAATCCTGTGATTCTCGGGTGTCCGGCCTCATCGTTTCGGCGGGGACTTGCTGCCACTATTGGACAGTCGTGATGGGCGACTACAACCACCGGTTGAGCAATTCCCTTCCGCACCAGGCGTCGGAAGAGTACCGGTGATTCACCGTGAGTAGATCATATCAAAGGACTTAGGTAAATGCAAGGTATCTGCAGGTTAGGCGGTTGCGCCACCTCAAACACAAAAGGGCCGGCACCCCGCTAAGGGCACCGGCCTATTTCAAAAATCTTAGCTGCTCGGCGGCAAGCAGAGTTCGCGCTGTCGCCTCTTTGGAATAATCATCCGGCCCGACGGCATATCCCTGCGAGCCTGCGGCGTTAATCGGGACTTAGGGCATTCGATCGATGTCCCAGAACCCCGATTCTGGTCAACTTCCGGATTGCCGCCAATCCGGGAGCCATCTCGCACGGCGACTGTTATGAACGGGCCACCTCTACGGAAAGCTCGTTTTCCAGCCAAGTGGATTACTTCGGAGTTGCCCGTGACCCAGGAGCAATCCGGAAATTCCCGTTCCACAAGCCGACTTCACAGGACTAATCCCGCCGTGGAAGCCGGAGAGCTTCCGGTTAACCGACCACTCATCGAGAATGGTCGGAATCCAATCACTTTTACAAATTGCTCGGTATACCTCCATGCATAACGATCTTGCTTGTCGTCAGACAAAGTAACTCACGAACCGGCTGAGATCGCAGGCTTGGTTATGGAGAAGCAGCTATGGCGCGCTTGCGCCATCGATAAAAGAACGGGAGGCCAAGCAGGATGATTGCAATTCCTATGGATGACCGAGCCGGGCGCAGCAGCCACAGATTGGCAGCGATTGCCAGTGCCACAGTACCGAAGACCACCGGCGTAAATGGGTACCCCCAAACTCGAAATAGGCGAGGCAGTTCGGGGCTGGTGATGCGTAGCCTGATGAGCGCAATGGCTGTCAGGGCCAGGAAGATCCAGGTTGCGAACATACTGTAGGAATACAACTCTTGATAAGTCCCCGTCAGCACCAACAGGATTGCCACACACCCCTGAAACACCACAGCACGACCGGGCGTATGGAATGTGGGTTGGATTCGCTTCGCGAAGCTAAAGAAATTCCCGTCCAAAGCCATTGCGTATGGAACTCTCGGTGCCGTCAAAAGGGCAGCGTGAAGCGAACCAAACGCCGAAACCATCATCGCCACGGTGAACCACTTGGCACCAGTATCACCAACCAGCAGAGCCACTGCGTCAGAAGCAACGTGCTGGGACTTCGCTACCTGGGCGAAGCTGAGCAGATGAAAGTACACCCAGTTGACCAGGACATACAGAGCGACCACTACTGCGGTTCCTCCGATTGCAGCTCGCGGAAGGTTTTTCCCCGGATTTAGTATCTCTCCGCCGACCGAACCTAGAAACTGAAATCCGTTGTAGGCCAGCATGGCGGGTACGAGGGCTGTCAGGAAGGCCGCTACAATACTGTGGGTAGGCGGTGCAATGAACGCTGGTTGGGCTCCAGTAGGGCTGTTTGCCATTAATCCCAGAGCAACGATCGCACCAACGGTCGCGACTTTTAGAGCGGTCGAAAACAGCTGAAAACGGCCCGAGGTGCGGACACCCAAATAGTTGAGGGCCGTCACCATCACAACCGCCGCCGCTGCCAATGGTTGTGCGGCGGTAAAAGTGAACTGGTACGGCTCCGACTGGAACGGAAACCGAAGATTCCGGACGAATATCGGAGTGGTCGCGGAAGGCCACAAAAATCCCACGAAGCGCAGGAATCCGGCAGCGATAACGGCAGCCGCACCGGGCCGAATGATCATGGCGCTCGTCCAGCCATACAGAAACCCCCACACAGGACCAAGTCCCCGCCTCAGGTAAATGTAGTCGCCACCTGCCTCCGGCATGGCCGCACCCAACTCCGCGTAACAAAAAGCGCCGAAGAGCACCACCACTCCACCGATAATCCAGACCGCCAAAACCTTCGTCACGGAACCGACTTCACGGGACATGTCGCTGGCAACCAGAAACACCGATTGTCCGATCATTGACCCAATGACGATCGCGGTGGCAGCCCACAAGCCGAGGCCGCGTATCAGACCCGATGGGTTCCCGCCGTGGTTTGGCTTCGCATTCATATCCAGCCAAATTCCTATTTGGATGCGATCCGATGTTCGGAACCACGTCAATTCCGACTGTCCGAATTTATAGCATTGAACGTGTTTGTGGGGGGCTGAGCTGATGAGCAGATTGTCAATCGGTGGCTGGTGTTCGCGTGATTGTTCCGGGTGGTGGAAGTAAATAGAGTCCGGTGCCGTCCCCCTCAGAACGAATACTTCAACGAAAACTGAATCAAACGCGGCGTCCCCACCACCGAAGTGATCGGCGCGGAACCCACCGCCGGCAATCCTGGTCCTGACGCAGCAACCACCGCTGAAGGGGGATTGGCGAACGACGGGTGATTGAACAAGTTGAAGAAGTCCGTGCGGAAGCGCAGATACTGTCGGTCCCCAATCTTGAAGACCTTCAGCAGGGTTAAGTCCAAATTCTTTTGCGGGGGCCCGATAATGCAGTTGCGCGGCGTGTTCCCGTAGACAGTGGCGTCGCTATTTCCTCCCGTGGAAAGCAGAGCGAATGGGTCCGAAGTGTAAGCTGCTGGGTTCACCCAGTTAGTCAGCCGCGAGTGAATGTTGCCCGAACTGGGCGCATTTCCGCAACCGAACCCTGGGCTGAAAGTGGCAGTAGACGCCGGACTTGCCAAGTTATAGGCGGTCCCTCCCGCTGGATCAAAGACTGTGAACGGAGCGCCCGATTGCAGAATGATGACACCGCTCGTCTCCCAACCGCCCAGCACGCCTCTCACTAACTTCGATTTCCCTGCTAAGGTCGGTAGTTCATAGACGGCGCTGGCAACAAAGCGGTGGCGGCGATCGAAATCCGAAAGTCCTCGCGAGGCACGGGCGTTGAGCTGATCGTTGACGCGAGTAACGAATGCCACCGAAGCGGTCGAGGCGTCGTCAATCGATTTTGAGTAGGTGTAGGCGGCCTGGAAATACAGCCCGCGGGAGAAGTGGTGGCCCAGAGTGGCTTGCAAAGCGTTGTAATGAGAGTCCGAGCTGGGAGGGAAATCCTCAAAATTGGCGGAATTAATGCCCAGATAAGGCGCACGCGCCGGGGAGTTCTCTACGGTCGAATCCATAATGGTGCAGGAGCCAGGGCCGCCCCCACAGGCGTAGGGGATGGTCACTGGATGCTGAGTGGTTGCCAGCGTGGCCTGGTTGTCATCGATCGTGGAGCGCAAGTGCGAGCCTTTGGTCCCAACATAGGCGAGCTCTGCAAACCAGTCCCGACCAATCTGGCGTTGAATGCTGAAGTTCCACTGTTGCGTGGTGCCAACAACCCAGTGCAAGGGAACAACGAGAACGATCAGGCTTTGAACCGTCCCGGAAAAACTGGGAGAGCACTGTTGGAGCAGAGGAAAGGTGCAGTGGCTGAAACCCTTAAAAAACGAAGGCACTGGTACGAAAGCCTGCGTTGGCGGGGCTCCAAGCGACGGAATGGGAAACGGGCCATTGGCTGCAAACAGGTTGGCCAAAGTGCCTGCCCCCGGCAGGAAGCCAACCTGAAACGGAAAAATGGGCGGAACAATAGCGAGGTTATCTACCGCACCCAGGTCTTCGCGCACGGAGTAAATGCCATAACCGGCGCGAATCGAGGTGGTCTGATGGCCTCCTACATCGTAGGCAAAGCCGATGCGTGGCTCCCAGACCGTGGCGTATTCGTTTTTGAGACCAGCCTGATTTAGCGTCCCGTTAATGCCGCTCAGATGGAACTTGTTTACGCACTCGGGATAAACGAACGGCTGCCCTGTCGTCAGGGCCAGAACAGGATTGCTGTTGCCGGTGTGGCAAAGCAGGTCGTAAGGAGCGCCGATAAATTCATTTCGGAAGCCCAGGTTCAAGGTTAAGGTCTTGCTGGCCCGCCAGTCGTCGTGAACGAACCAGGCGCGGCTGGGGACGCGGTAGTCGTGTTTGCCGAGACCACCGCCAGCCATAGCGAGCAAGGGTGAGCCCGAAAGAAACCCTTGGAAATCTGTCGCGGGGGTTGCCGGAGGGGCCGGTGTAAAGAAAATATAGCCATTGTCGCCGGTAGGCAAGCTTCGGCGCATAGCCACCCGGTCGATCTCGCCGCCGAGACGTAATTGGTGTGCCCCGAGGGTCCAGCTTACGGTATCGAGCCACACAAAATTATCTGAGAGCGCCGACTGCAGTTGCGTGGTATACGGCCCAAATTCGAAGGTGTTGAAGTGTAAACGATACATGTTTGGGTCGCCCGCTTGGCCATTGACGCCGGTCGCAGTAGGCAGGTTGATGCCGACTTGCGCCCCTGTGACCGGTGCCCTGTTGTCCAACCGATCGCTGATGATGTTGATCCCAAACCGGAATTCGTTCACCAGCGTGTTGCTGAAGATGTGAGTCTCGGTAATGCTGCCAAAGCGGCTATGCAACGGAATATCTAAAGGGAAATTTAGGTTGTTCACGCCGGGCTGCCCGCCGGTTTGGATCCCAAAATTATCGGCCCCGAAAGGTTCGAAGGTGTCGGAATCGGACCAGAAAAAGCGCTCGAACAGAAGGTCCCTCCCGTTACGGAACTCTCTGTCCCAGTTGGCGGTGAATTGATCATCAGTGAATTTCCCCGGCTTCGTGACCACAAACGGAACCGCAGTGCCGCAGGGGATGGTGGGGGCGACGTTCGTGGGCAGAGGGAACAGGTATCCGCCGGCTCCCGCGCCGAACTGGTTACTTTTGGCGTTCAAGATATTGAAGGCCACTGGGTCGACCGCCGCGCCGCCATTGCAGTCCGTCGCCATCAGGCTCGCGGATTGCCGGTCCTGGATAGGAACGTACGGAACGCTGGGCGAGTTGATGAACGTACCTGGGGAGGCGCCGCTGCGTTGACGGGTGCCTTGGTAGTTCACATAGAAGTGGCCCAGTTTGGCCTTGGGACCCACCGGCCCACCCAAATCGCCGCCAAAAATATTCTGCTGAATCACCACTCTTTTCAGAAAATAATCGGTGGCATCGAGCGAGGTGTTGCGGAAATACTCCCAAAGATCCCCATGGAGACTTGAGGTTCCGCTTTTCAGGGTTGCGTTGATGTTCCCGCCGCCATTGCGCCCCTGCGAAGCGTCATACAAACTCGTGCTTACCTTGAATTCCTGGATTGAGTCTGGATTCGGGAGCGGAGTGTAAGTCAACTCGCCGAACGCGCAGTCGGCCACTGAAATTCCCTCAATCAGATAATTGTTATTGTCCTCGCGGCCGCCGTTAACGTGGATGTATACCTGCCCCCGGCCCAGTTGGGAAGCATTATTCAAATCCGACGAAGCCCCCGCCGAAAGAGTAAGCAACTGCTGAAAATTTCGCGTTGCCAAAGGCAGCGTCGTAATGGGTATCGAACCGAGAGACTGTCCCATGGTTGCATTGGTAGTCTCGACCGACGCCACCTGTGACTGCACCTCAACCTCTTCTTTGGCGGAACTCACTTTCAACACAGCAGTCAGCCGCGTAGTTTCCGTGATCCGCACCACTATGCCGGATATCTTGCTCGTGGCAAATCCCGGAGCGCTCACCTCCAGCGAGTAATTACCGACCGGCAGCAGAGTGGCCGTAAAAGTTCCCGAAGATTCGGCGCTGACCTGACGCAACACCTGCCCGGTCGCCTCATTGATCACATTCACCTTCGCCCCGGAAATCACTGCGGCGGATGTATCCTGCACCGTGCCCGTAATTGCCCCGGTAGCTCCACCTTGTGCGAAAACCAGCGCACTGAAGCACAGCACAGCCACCACCACCGCCAATTTGCCAAAACGCAAAATAGTGCCCTCCCACTGACAGTTCGAACCTGTTTCGAGAAACAAGTTCAGCAGGAATCAGGCTTTTTCTTAAGAAGAACTCACTATTCGCATCTTCTCCGTGTCTTCGTGTCTCTGTGGCCGCGGATGTTCTTCCGCCGTCCCAAAGGATGTGCACCGTAACCTCGCCGATTTCAGCAGTCCTAGGATGGACGCACGCACACCGGCATTGTCGTCAACGACGAACACCTGGGGAGCGTCTGCGGCCGTCATTCGATCGCCTCGGCTTTGGTGGACAGAGTGAAATAAAAGCTTGCGCCGCGCGGGGAGTTGTCGGCAGCCCACAACCGGCCACCATGCGATTCGATGATGGAGCGGCTGATGCGAAGTCCCATGCCGGTGCCGTGAGGTTTGGTGGTAAAAAACGCATTGAAGATCTGCTCCGCTTGCTGTGGGGGCAGCCCCACGCCGCTATCAGTGACGGACACCACGACTTCCTCGTTTTGCCGTTGCTGCGACTTGATGACGAGCTCGCGCGTCCCATCCACATCCTTCATCGCATCGAAGCCATTGAGCATGAGGTTCATCAGCACCTGCTGCAATTGAACGCGGTCGGCCATGACCTGGGGAATATCTGCGGCAAGGTCCGTCCCGACTAAAATGTTGTATCGCGTGGTCTCGCCGTGCAAAAGAACAATCATCTCTCGAATAATCTCGTTTACGTCTACCAACTCCCGGTGCGACAGACCTTTCTTGAAGAGCTGGCGGATCCGGCTGATAATTTCCCCCGCGCGCTTCACGTCTTTCACGATTCTCATGGCAGCCGCGCGCGCCTCTTCGATGTTTTGAGTGTTGCTCGCGAGCCAGTGCAAGCAGGTATTAGCGTTGGTGCTAGCCGCGGCGATTGGTTGATTCACTTCGTGCGCCAGGGAAGCGGTCAGCTCTCCCATGGTGGTCACCCGGCTGAAGCGTGCGAGATCCGCCTGCGCCTGGCGCAGAGCCTCCCGCGCCGCTTCCGCCTGCTTGCGCTCGGTGACGTCCATCATGGTGCACACGAATTGCTCCACATCCCCGGATGCGTTCAAAACGGGATGGCCGACGGTGTGAGTGTATTTGACAGTGCCATCCGGAAGAAGGATTCGGTGTTCAACCTCGTAATCCGACTTTTCACGGATTGCTCGCTCTTTTGTCCCTTGCACTTTGGCTCGATCCTCCGGATGCATGCGCTGTAGCCGGTCTTTCCAAGCCGACAGGCCCTGTTTTGGATCGAAGCCATATATGCGATACCATTCGTCGGAGAGATACAAGGCGTCTTCTCCTGCTACCCGCCAGGCCCCACTCCCCGTATGCGTGAGCCTCTGCGCTTCTGCTAAGTATGCCTCCCTTTCCCGAAGCGTCTGTTCCACCTTCTTTGCTGCGGTAACGTCCATAACCGCTCCCACGAACTCTACGCCCTCCGATTCATCGCGTAAGGCACGAGCCACAACGTGGAGATGCTTGACGGAACCATCCGGCATCGACAAGCGATGTTCAAGTTCAAAATTCTTCTCATCCCGCGCCGCCCGCTCGATTGTCTGTTGCACGAGCGCTGCGTCTTCCGGATGAACCCGTTGGAGAATAAGTTCTACGGTCGGTTTCATCGTTCGGTCGTATTGGAAAATTCGAAAAGTTTCCTCTGACCAGATAATCTCGCCAGTGGATGGCTTCCAGCCGAAACTACCCGTGTGACTGAGCCTTTGCGCTTCCGCCAGGTACGCTTCGCTGCGCCGCTCGGCACGCTGACGAGCGAGGGGAATGCTGTTCGCATTCTGCACGGCAGCCGATCGCAGAAGTTTGCCCTCGCCATCGTTCGGGGTCATCAGCGACCTCCAACAAGCTTCTCCGCGAGTCTTGTGCCGAGCACACGCGCCTGGATCTTGGCAAAGGAAGTGTCACGGTTCGTGGAAGCGTCATCACTGAAAGGCGAGAATCCGCAGTCGTCGATAGTGCCGAGTTGTTCGATTGGAACGTACTCAGACGCTTCAATTACACGGTCCCGCACTTCTTCCTGAGTCTCAATATGGGGATCAACTGGAAAAGAGGCTGTGGCCTCAGACCGCTCAATGGTATCTCGAACGGCATCTTCGTAGAGAGCGCCGAGGTTGGGATCCTCACTCTCGCCCCTTGAGACTCGCTCGATCAGATGAGCGGGTATTGGGATGCTGCCGATTGGCTCGGTGGGTGTCGTGACTGGCGGAGTCTTAACCATACTTACCGCCTCGCTCAAAGTATAATTGACCTCTCCGGTGTAAACAACGAAAGGTCCAGTAACTCTCCCATTTCTTCTATTAACCGCGCTTCAGGGACACTCCCGTAGATAAATTTATCTTTGATCGCGGTGGAAATGCGCGCCAGATCCTTCGCTCCTCCGGAAAAGCGGCACGCTCGGCATGAGGCCGGAAGCTCAGACGGCGACGGACCTCCAGTCACGCCGCCAATGTAGCTTCAGGAAGTGCCGAGCGGTTACAATCGCCAATTGAGACTGGAGATTGGCTCTTCGGAGGCTTCCCATGATCGCTCGCGTTCTGATCTTTTTGTTGTTTGCTGCCTTGGCGTCTGCACAAAATGTCGTCCACTACACGACAACCAATGACAATGTGAAGTATCTTTTTGCTACCGCGGAACCGGTGGCTCGCCTGCATTCGGGCGACATTCTTGAAACCAATACGCTGGACTGTTTCGGTAACGTTCTGCGCAAGCCGGGCGACACAATGAGTATGGTGAAGGGGGACAATCCCCTGGCGGGGCCCTTTTTTGTGGAAGGAGCGGAGCCCGGTGACACTCTCGCGGTGAAGATTCTCGATCTGCAAGTGGATGGCGATACCGGCGTGGGCGCTTTCTCGCCAGGTTTTGGTGCACTAACGGGTTCGCACTACACGCCCGTGCTCGAGACGCCGTTGAAAGAGCGCGTGTGGTTCTACCACATCAACCACCAAGACAACACGGCTGTGTTCAAGGCACTCGACTCCGATTTCTCGGTAAAAATTCCGGTACATCCTTTTTTTGGCTGCATTGGGGTTGCGCCGGCGAACGGGGAGGCGCGCAGTTCGATCGTGCCTGCGGAATTTGGCGGGAACATGGATTCACCGGAGGCGAGCGTGGGCAACACCGTGTATTTTCCGGTAAACGTGAAGGGAGGACTGCTCTATCTCGGCGACGGACACGCGGCGATGGGCGATGGCGAAGTTGCGGGATCTGCAATTGAAGTTCCACTCAAGGCCCGCGTGCAATTAAGCGTGATCAAAGGGCGAACCATTGAGTGGCCCCAGTTTGAGAATGATGATGCGATCATGACCGTGGGAGCTTATCGTCCGGTCGACGACGCAGCGCGGATTGCGCTCACAGAACTGGTGCATTGGATTCACCGCGACTACGGGCTCTCGGACCTGGACGCTTACGAACTGCTGTCGAAGGTCGCGAAAATTCATTTCAACGAGATGGTTGATCCGAACTACGTGGTGGTGGCGTCGATCGAAAAGAAATATTTGCCAGCCAGAAAAAAGCCGTAGCAACCGCGGGGGTACATGCCCTCCACGCCTTTTCGTAACCGGACGTTATCCGATGGCCCGACGGCCTTACTGTGCTCTTACGTTTGCATGCATCATCCGCGGAGGCCGGAGTTCGTCAATCGCCTTGATGATTTCTTCGCTCCGCCGCACCGCATCCGCGATTGCGTTGTGGGTCGCTGGAACTTCCTTCCCACCTTCGAACCGTACTAGCAACCGTTGCTTAATACCTTCCAAGAGATAGAGCGCTGATCAACGACCGCGCCGATAAGGGCGGCCACGAACATGCACGTGAGCGGCAGAATTAGCACCGGGTGGAAAATGCGCCACCAAGTAGTTCCCCCATGCCGGAGATTCGGGCCCAGCCAAGGAAACAAGAACGCAAAGACCAGTGCCGGGACACCGAATAGAAGCGCCGTTGCAATCCAATTCGCACGTCTAATTGGAGGTGCTTTTTGTACTTGGTGAGTCTATCTGACCTTTTAAGGACATAAGGAATGAAAAACGGGCAAGCCGGAACTATCGATTCGTCCGTCGGATTAGTACCGACAAACGCGCTTGCATGGACCGGTCTGGCCAATTTCCGGGTGGTCGGCAAACATGCGCGGCAGTCTCTTAACCACTACTTGTTCCGAAGTGTCCACTTATTCCCAGGTGGACACCTCCCGATGTGCCCACATGTGCCATCATCCTCCATTACTCACACTTCTCACACACGGCCAGAACCGTACGCTTACGTTGGACATGCCGATGAAGAGGTACAAGCCAGAGCAGATCGTGACGTTGCTACGCCAGATTGAGGTAGAAATCGCGAACGGGAAGACCACGGCGCAGGCCTGCAAGGAAGCGCAGATCAGGGTGCAGACCTACTACCGCCGGAGGAAAGATTTCGGCAGGCTGAAGCTGGATCAATCCAAGAGACTCTAGGAATTGGAGGAGGAGAACAGCAAGCTGAAGCGGCTAGTGGCGGAGCTTTCTACGGAGAAGCAGGTTCTAAAGGATATCGCGGAGGAAAACTTTTAAGCCCCGAACGGCGTCGGGCAGCAGTTGAGCATTCGGGTCACCAGTACGGAAAAGGCGAGCGGCACGTGTGCGGGGTTGGCTGGTCAGCGGCGATCGAAGCAGTCAGTTCTTCCAGAAACTCCCGGCGCGCAGGCCGAGGCCCACAAGGCTCAATTCGCCGCGCGGGATCTTGACGATTGGCGGGGCTTCGCTTAATACGCATTCTTGCTAACGAGTGCGGAAAAAACCGTCATTACAATAATCCGCAAATCGAACGTGAAACTCCAGTTTTGCAAGTAATAGAGGTCATATTCGACGCGCTTGTCGATGGATGTATCACCACGCCAGCCATTCACTTGGGCCCAGCCCGTGATTCCCACCTTAAGGCAGTGGCGAT
>Ga0210400_10003690_pt1 | contig 13479 bp, 7 predicted proteins | sample IncBWH26MmetaG_FD_155456 | JGI IMG/M metagenome (GOLD analysis project Ga0210400, IMG submission 155456) | Forest soil microbial communities from Barre Woods Harvard Forest LTER site, Petersham, Massachusetts, United States - Inc-BW-H-26-M | ecosystem: Environmental > Terrestrial > Soil >...
CGACGAAATCGGGAATTGGATTGCTGACTGGAACATAGAGGCGGCCTTGCTTGGGGTCATAAGTAAAGGTGCCCCAGATCGCTCCGCCGCTGTGCTCCCGCGACTCATCGCTGGGCCACGTATCCGCTCCAAACTCGCCCTTCTTCGGGACTGCGTGGAACTTCCAGACCGGCTCGCCATTATCCGCCCGGAAAGCCCCTAGCCAGCCATTGACGCCCATCTCACTGGTCGCCGGACCGAGAAGCACATAGTTGTCGTAGACCATCGTGGCGGACAGGAAACCGCCCTCGCCTCCCAGCGCATTCGAGGCTTCGTGCTCCCACAGTTGCTTGCCTGTGCCGGCATCGAGCGCGACGAGCATACCGTCCGACGTGCCATACAACACTTTCGCGTCCTTGATGGCAGCGCCGCGATTCAGGATCAGAAGCTCCTTGGGCATTCGGGACGGCCGGTCGTACCGCCACTTCACACCGCAGTTTGCGGCGTCGATCGCGATCACGGCCTCGCGCGTCGTGATGAACATCATTCCACGATAGACGATGGGATTGGCCTGGAACGGATAGGTATCGCCGGTATGGAAAATGCAAACCGGATGGATGTTTTTGACGTTGGTAGCGTTGATTTGATTCAGCTCGACGTAGCGCTGCGCCGAATAGTCGTGAACCGAGGTCAACCAATCGGTCGTCTTGGAATCGGCGGCCGTAAGCTCTGCTTGAGTGGGCCCTCCCGCAACGATCGCTGAAATATCCTCAATGGTCCTGGTCGTGAACTTGGGGGCCGACATGCCCGCGAATTTCTTGGCCGTCGCCGGCTCGATGGCTGAAAAGGCGCTCAGCGCTCTTTCATCAGGGGTCAGCTCCCGGCTCCCGCTGATCTTGTTGTTGTAGTTGGACATCAGAAAGGCAAGAACGTCCGCCGATTGTTGGGGTCTCAAGGTATTGGGGTTCGACGGCGGCATAGCCCTTATCTGGCGATAAAGGTCCGCGGCGGTCTTGTCTCCCCATTTGGCAAAGAACGTGGGTCCGATCAGCGGCGGACCCAGCGTCCCGGTCAGCATGGTGTAGTGGCAGGACGCGCAATTGGTATTGAACGCGACGAGGCCGCGGTCGACTTGAGCTTGGGAAAGTTTTGGCTCCGCTTGGGGCTCAGCCGCTGTAGCCGATAAGGTGTTGCCCACCGCGATGCCAACGGCGGCCGCCAACCTCAGGTACCTATTTCCGATATCACCCATTAGCGGCGCTTACATCCTGAAGCGGATGCCCAGCCGAAAGATGCGGCCGAGCGCGTCGTCGCCGGCAGTGGATTGGTCGATGGCAAACAACTCCGCTCCGGGCGGCGCCAGGGCCGGAGGCTTGTTCAGCAAATTGCGGACGTTCAGGTAAATCGCCGATTCCGCGGCCCCACCAATTTTTAAATCATAGGAGAAGTTGCCGTCGAGGTACCACACCGCTTGGTGAAAAATATAATTATAGGTGGTGATGTTGGCCGGCAGCGACGACATCAGCGGGCAGGTGCTTCCGCATTGCAGGTTCTGAGGGTCGGTCATGAACGTCAGGGCGTTCCCCGATTGAGCGCGGAAGGTCAACCCCGCAATCCACGGCTTGTTGTCGTACACGATGTTGCCGACGCCCCGCCAGAACTGTGCAGTGTAATTGGTCAACGAGCCCGGCACGCCGGGGTTGCTGGAACCCTTGAAATAGAAGCTCTGGTTCCAGGACAGCGTCATGTTGCCTTCCGCCGACGGCAGCAGGGAGTTCAGCCCGAAGCGATAGGTTGCCGCCACGTCGAGGCCACTGGAATCCTGGCTCGCCAGGTTGGCGTATTGGGAAACAACGAAAGCGAGCGGCGCGAACAACTGGCCGGCATAGGGCGTTCCAGCAGCCCCGGGGATCGTCGCCGGGCCGCTCCGAATGACGCCGGAACAGAATGCCTGATTGCCGCTGTAGCACAACTGGATTTGCTGGGTTGGGGTGATCGTCGCGATCGCATCGGTGATTTTAATGCGCCAGTAGTCGACGGACGTGCTGAGGCCGCGCAGCCACGACGGCTGGTAGACCACGCCGAAGCCGCGGTTGCTGGCGTTTTCCGGCAAGAGATTCGGGTTGCCGGTCGAATAGGTCCGGGGCGCTTGGGCCGTATTCGTGAACGGGTCGTTGAAGCCGGGCGACGGGATCGGCGCGCCCGAGAAGGCATAGAGTTCGCCCAAGTTTCCGGCGCGGATGTCGCGCGAGATATTGCCGCGGAACATGAGGTCGGAGACCGGAGAATAGGTCAAGCCTACCTTCCAGGTCGTGACGAAGCCCGAGCTGGTATAGCCGGTGAAGCGCGCGGCCAGGTTCACGTCCAAGCTTTTCGCCAAGAAGTAGTCCTTGGCCAGCGGGATCAGGGTTTCCAGCGCGCCTTCCGTCACGTTGTAGCCACCGTTGATCGGCTTGTAGTTGCCGGAGAAATAATCGCTGGCCAACGCCCCGGGGTTGGAGGCGCCGTACGCCTTTTCTTTGCGATATTCAAAGTCGGCCGCGAGCGATACCGGGCCCGCCCACAGCGAGAACGGTTCGCCGGTGGCCGATGCGGCCCAAACTTGTTGGGTATTGGTCTCGTCGACGTGGCCAACGCTGCCGATGTAGTCGTAAACCGCCGGCGCATTCACGCCGGTGCCGAATAGGTTGTACGGCACGCAGCCAGGAGCGCCGTTGGCGCCGTTGAGATTGGCGGCGCAGATGATCGCGCCAGTCGTCGGATCGACCACGGCATTGACCGCTAGCGCGTAACGCGAACGGCTGGTGGATGCGGCGTTGAGCGATGTCTTGGCTTCGCCGTACTGGTAGTAGGCGTTCCACGTCCATGTGGTCTTGAACAAGTCCAGCTTGCCGTCGAACGACAGCACGTCTCGCAAGATCTTGCGGTCGTTGAAAGTGTGGATGTCCGGCAAGTCGCCGTTCAAGGTGCTCAATTGGAACGAGGGGGTTCCGACGAGCGCTGGCCTGAGCGATGCCGGAATGAAGGCGTTACTGGAAAGAATCTTTACGCCGGCGCCGTCGTTGAACTGCTCCTGCGTCTGGGTGTTGGTTTGAGTATTCGAGTACGAGAGGGTATTGGAGACCGCGACTCTATCGGACAGATCAAAGCTGACACGGCCGTAGAAGTTTTGGTGCTCCTCGCCGGGATCGAGCGAACCACCCCGCGTGAGCAGCTGGTCGATGGAGCCGATCTGCCAGGCGCCCCCGGTCATTTGCCCGCCGCCGACCGCGCCGAACTGGAACGGCAGCGGTGTGCCGCCGGCGCCGAACATGACACCCCGGAGCGGTCCGGTAATAATGACGCCGCCCGGTGCCGAGACGTCACCGCACTGGTTGGTCGTAATTCGGAACGGCTGGCCGTTGGTCGCGGTCCAGGCCGGGTTGGACATCGTGCAATAGCCCTGCCCATTCCAACTGCGGTTGGTCGAATCGATCAGGTTGTTCTTGTGATATTCCTCGCCGCTGAGCAGCACATGGCCGCGGCCGCCGTCAAACCCGAATCCGGCTGTCATGTCGATCTTGAAGTTGCCGTCGTCGCCGTAAGTCGTCACGCCGCCTGAAACGTCGCTCTTGAAGCCCGTGAATTTCTTGTCGAGGATGAAGTTAGCGACGCCGCCGACCGCATCGGAGCCGTAGACCGCCGACGCGCCGCCGGTCACGGTTTCGACGCGGCTAATGAGCTGCTGCGGAATGCCGTCGATGTCGACCGCTTCCGTGGACACGTTGCCGTAGGTGAGTACCGGGACCCAGCGCTGACCGTCCACCAGGACCAGTGTGCGGTTCGGGCCGAGGCCGCGAAAACTGAGAAGGTTGAGCCCGGTGAGACCGCCGCTGGGCGTGTTCTGAGTGTCTTGCGTATTGGGCGTTTGGCTATTCACGAATTGCGGCAGCGTGACGAGCAAGTCGGCGACATTACCCTGGGCCCCGCTCTGAAGCTGTTCGGCGTTGACGATCGTCAGTGGCGTAGGAGATTCGTAACCCTCGCGGATGATGCGCGAACCGGTGACAGTGATCGACTCCAACTCTGCCGGTGCTTCAGCAGCCGGAGCCTGAGCTAGGGCCGTCGCCGACCACGCCGAGATAGCCGCGCAAACGGCGGCCGACCCCACCAAGGAGTAGTTTGACTTGTGCATTATTCCCCCATCACGATTCCGATGTAAAAGTCGCGTGGCTGTTCCGCCGCGTGTTATTTGCACCGATCGAATGCTTGCACGACCGCACGCCGATTGGCAGAGCTACCTCGGCAATTCAGACTTCGTGGATTGTGAAGTCGCTACGGATTCGCCAGCTCAAAGACCCAGATCGCGGCCGTTCTGACGGCCGGATTCTTGATTTCTGGAAGAAGGTTGCCGTAATCCGTGGCGTGATAGCCACCGCTTCCAACAACGATTGCAACGTACTGTATGCCGTTGAGCTCGTAGCTGATGGGGTTTGAATTGGGCACGTCACTCAGCCTCGTGCTCCACAGCCGTTTCCCGCTTGCATCGTCGTAGGCCGAGAATGAACGATCAACGGAGCCTGCGAAAACCAGCCCGCCCGCTGTCGCTAACGTGCCGGTCATGATGGGCGTACGCTCGCGCGTTATCCACGCGGTCTTGCCGGTTTCCACATTGATGGCCTGCAGCCGGCCGTACAGCCCATCGCTATTTGGACGTGGACGAATCGCCATCCGCACACCGGTAGAGAGCAGACCTCGCTCACCAGCCGCAACCGGAATTAGATCCATGCATGTTTCTGCAAATGGCACGAACATCAGATGACTGTGGGGATTGTAGCCCGAGGGCGTGAAGTTCTTGCCGCCCGAAGAATCAGGGCAAACGAATTTTATTCGTCCATCGCCAGGCACTATGTCCTGATCAATCGTTTTGGCGCCTGTCTTGGGATCGACGGCGGTCACGATGTTCTGAAGGCCGAGGCTGATAGAAGAGATATATTTCCCGGTATTCAGCTCGACAATATCGTGAATGCCCTCCTTTCCCGAAGTGACGACGGCGCGGCGCGCGCCAGCTCCTTGACCGAGCGTCACGATGACGCGCTCAAAAGCCCAGTCCATGTCCCACTGATCGTTGGGAAGGTGCGCAAAATGCCAGACGAGTTTTCCGGTTTCGGGATTTAGCGCCAGCGTTTCATTGGTATAAAGAGCGTCGTTATTGCCGCCCGGATTTCGATTCCTGAGGGGGCCAGTGTCATATGTCGGAGCGGGACCGAAGAATACGAGATCGGCGTCGGCGGCATAGCTGCCAACCGTCCAGATGGTGCCGCCGCTTCGCTGTTCAAAGGGAACGCCGTTCCAGCTGTCCCCGCCTGGTTCTCCCGGCTTGGGAATTGTCGCGAAGCGCCAGATTTCCTTTCCGGTCGTTGAATCGAGCGCGACGACAAATGACTTTGGGCCTCGCGTTCCAAAGATCACATTGCGTTTGGCGACGATCGGTCCGCCGACGATGGTATAGCGGTTATCCGCAACCGCCGTGTTCCATACCACGGCTCCGCTCTTGATGTTGAGCGCGACCATATGTGCATCCGATGTCGGCACGAACAGCAAATTGCCGAGGATGGCGAGCGACTTTTTGACGGACGGCTGCACATCCTTGGGCAGCCGATACGAGTACTGCCACAACAGATTTCCGGAGGTCGCGTCCAGCGCTTGAACGATGTCCTTGAAGGAATGAACGAACAACACACCATCATGCATCAGCGGCGTGGCCTCGTTAGGTCCCGGCGGCAGTGCAACCGACCAGACCGCGCGCAGCCGTCTCGCATTGCTCTTATTTATCTGCTTGAGGGGGCTGAAACCCTGCGCGTCGCCAGTGCGGCTCAAACTGAGCCATTCTCCGTCCGGAGGCGAGAGCAGCATCTCTTCGGTCACCGGCCTGATTGTGTCGAGCGGGTTCGGGCTGGGATGAGGATCCGGAGGCAACTTGACGCCCGTTGCCAGCACGCCGGTGTAGGTCGCAGAGCCGGGCAACGTCATGTTTTTTTGTGCATCGGTCGTGAGCATCTGGCTTGCCGGCGCGACCGCGTTCTGGCTCAGCAAATAGGCGACGATATTCAGGTACTCATCGGAGGTGAGCGAACCCGGCTGCGTCGTCGGCATTGTGTCGCTGAGGTAGTTGAACAACTCGTCGAGGCGCTTGCCGCCCCAGCGAATAAGAAATTCGTCGCCCTTTAGCGGTGGCCCAAACTCCCCGTTGTCCAACGTGGATCCGTGACAAGACGCGCACTTGCTGCTGTACACGGTCTTGCCCAGAGCCGATTGCGACACGGTATAGGTGGGACTAACTTGGGCGATCGCCGTTTGGCTGACGACGGCGCCGATTGCCAGCCCAGCAGCTAGACATCCATATTTCACCATCGGTGCTCCATTGCTGCCAACAGCTTGGCCAGGCCTTAAGTACAATGGCGCACTGTACGTAACTGTTGTCCAGTTCACAGACCCAATTCAGCAATGGGGCCTTCGCGAAATTCGAAGGGGTTTCAGCCGGCAATCGCGCGATGAGCACTGGGCGCGTTGAGCACCAGTCTCGGGTTTGTTGGGGTCAACCCTCAGTCTTGCCGGCAGCAGCGAGATGAGCGACCAGTTGACCGATCGCCAGCGTGGCATACGGCCGACCGGTGTTGGTGCATATCAGCATTTGTCGTTCGGCCCACGCATCTTCAAGATCCAGAAGTTGAAGCCCAAGAGTTGCCGCGGATTTTTCCGCCGCGGCTCGGGGAAGCACGCCGATACCGAACCCCGCTTCGGCCATGTGGCAAACCGCGTCGAAGCTTCCTACCTTCACGCGCATCCGGACGGCCAATCCCTCACTTAGGGCAATTGCGCTGAGCAAGCGCGTCGTCGCCGTATTGTCTTCCAGGACTACGAAGTCATGTTGAACAAGATCGATTAGCCTTATCGAGTTGACACCAGGTGCAAACCCCAATGGCGCCACAACAGCCAGCTTGTCCTTTCGATAGGCGGTCGTCGGAAGATCAATCGGATGTGGACCCGCAACGACAACCCCCACGTCGGCGGCCCCCTCGCGAATGGCGACGACGATTTCCAATGAACGCCCCTCTATGATATCGAGGCGGATGTCAGGATACTGCCGATGAAACGCCGCGAGGTCTTTGGGAAGAAATTGCGATATTGCAGAGGTACAAGCATAGAGTCTGACACTACCCCGGACGCCCTTTGCAAAGTCCGATATATCCGCGCGCGTGACGTTGACCTTGCGTAAGATTTCTTTGGCATGATCTAGTAACGCCTGACCCGCCGGCGTGAGTTCCACACCCCGACCGGTTCGCACGAACAGCGTCACCGAGTAGTAATATTCGAGTTGGGCGATCCGGCGGCTAACGGCTGCCAGCGCTAAATGCTTCTGGTCAGCAACCTTCGAAAAACTTCCCAGCTCCGACGCGCGCACGAAGATATGAAGAGAATCCAGGTCTAGCAATTTATTTGTGTTCCGGCGTAAATCTGCAAGCAGGGTCATTGTGCGCGTGCTGCGCACGCTTTGTAAAACTTCGAGTCCGTGTCGCGGGCCGGTCTGCGCCGAAAGACAATGGCTTGCTCATTTGCGAAGCGAGGATTGATGAATCGGCAATGTAACGGTGCCGCGTCGCCTGCGATAATGGGAACTTCAAGGTTCGTAGCAAGTTCGTCGGCGCGGGAGATGTTTATGCGTGTATCGGTGAAGTCCGCGGCGCTGCTGGCCGGCGTGATCGCGGCCTGCGTTGGCAGTCAGGCTTGGGCGGACGGGCCGGTGCTCTACGACGGCTACAAGGTGCCTCACGACAGTTTAGGCCGGCCGGATCTTACCGCGATATGGAGCAGCGCTACGATCACGCGTCTCGAGCGCAAGCCCAGCTTTGGCCAGCGTCTGGTCATGACCCCGCAGGAAGTCGAAGCGGCTGAGGGTCGGATCAAGGCAGCCAACGACTTGGCAGCCCAGCCCACGGACCCGAAAGCCACCGTCAAGGACCTCCCGGCCGACTGCAGCGACGGACGCGGCAAGGCGTGCAACTACAATTCAGTCTGGACCGATCCAGGCTCGAAAGTGGCGCGTGTCCACGGGGAGCCGCACACTTCCATTTTGACCACCCCGGACGGCCGCGTGCCGCTCAACTTGAAAGGCCAACGCATCACGCGCGGGCTGGGTGGCGAGGAGGAGGAGCAATCGTACACACCCCAGCCGGGGGAGGCGCCCCCCGACCCGCCGGGCATGAACGACAATCCCGAGACCCGCGCCCTGACCGAACGCTGCCTCACCTTCGGTACCGAGATGCTGCGCTCAATGACTTACAACAACAATCATGCGATTCAGCAAGGCCGCGACTTCGTGGCGATCGAGTCTGAGATGATCCATGAAGCCCGCATCGTGCGCCTGAACTCCAAGCATCGCACTGATGGAATCAAGCAATGGGGCGGCGACCCTATCGGCTGGTACGAAGGCGACACCCTCGTGGTTGAGACCATCGGCCTGGACCCGCGACAGCTGCACATGGGGAGTTCGGATCAACTGAAGGTGACCGAACGCTTCACGCGCGTCGCACCGACCAGGCTGCACTATGCCTTCAAATTCGAAGACGCCAAGACCTGGGCCAAGCCTTGGGGCGGCGAGTACGAATTCACGTTGTCGCCGGGCCTCTATGAATACGCTTGCCACGAGGGCAACTACGGCCTGCCGGACATTCTGGCTGGGGCTCGGGCCGAAGAAGCGCGGGCCAAACTGAAGAAGGCGAACAGCGGCGGATAAGGATCTAGAACGACTTCGCTATCGTGAATCGGCCCGATATCCCCTCCAGCGGATGGATGTGTACGTCGGCGACGCCGGCGGCGGGTTCGCCCCGCACGCGGTCGATGTACCAAAACTCCGCCGCGTCGGCTTTCTTGTTGAGAAGATTGTAAATCCCCAAGCCCGCGCTCCAACCTTGACCGATCGCATAGCGCGCATCCCCGCTCCAAATGCCGTAGCCATGTCCGTGAACCGAATCGTCGGATGACAGGGGATAGGAACTCAAGTAACGGTAGCCAAGACTGCCGCTCCAGGGACCTAAATTATTGACGTAAACATTAAACGATCCGGTGGCGAAGGGTGCAGTGGGCAGAAATTCACCAACATGGCCGGTCCCATCATTATAGGGGGTGACGTACCGCGCTCGATTGCCGGAGTAGCTGCCGTAGAACTCCAGCCACTGCAGCGCCTGATAGGTGAGATTGACCTCATAGCCGCGCCGCCGGCTGCCTGGGCCCGCGGCGTCGATGCCGGCGTCAGGGTCATAGGTTGTTTCTGACTGTGCGCTCAATTTATAGATCGCCAGAGTCATGGTGAAAGACTGAGTGATTTGTTGGCGAAGCCCGATTTCCTCGCCGCTCTGTCGCGCAATCAGCGGTGCGCCCACTTCACGCACGTTCTGCGCCGCGGTCACGCCGCGCAAGTCGTCGCTGTGAAAACCGCGGCCCGCGCTTAAGTACAGCTCCGTCATCTCGACGGGCCTGAAAATGAGGCTGCCCTTGGGAGCGAGCAAGTGATCGCTCGCCGAGCCGGCGTTTGTGCCCTTATCAGAGCCGTACTGTGTGTCATATCGAAAGCCCAAAACAGACCGAAACCAATTGGTCCAATGCGTGGCGGACTCGACATAGGCCGAAAAACTGCTCAAGCGCACGGTATCGGCTTCGCTGAAATTCAAAGGATCCTCCGCCGCGGGGATCACAATGCGATCTTCGGTCGGAAAGCGCGACACATCGTTGAAGTCGTTGCGGATGACGATGCCAACCGTTACGACATTCTGCAGTCCAAAGATTGGCGCCGCGCGCTTATAGTCGAGGTTGGCGCCAATCGTGGTGCGGGTTTCGTGTTGCTCCTCCTGATCGCCACGCCCGGGATCGACGAGAAAGTGGCTGAAATCGTTCCACAGCGTCAAATGATTGCCGAAGACATAGCCGCTCGCGTGTAGTTCCCCATTGGAAACGGGTTTAAAGAGCTGCGCGGTTAAGCTGCTTCGTTGTCCCATGCCGCCGTCGCTCGGATTCAAGGAGCCGTAGCGGCTGATCAACCCTTCCTCAATGGCGCGTTCCGGTTGATCGGTGGTCGCATTCCACAGGCCGTGGTAGTACATCGCCGTCAGGCTGTAGCCGTCGATATTGTCGCCCACGCTGTACTTGAGAACCGCGTTGATCTTGTGCAGCTCGTCAGGATTCACCCAGGGGCCGTTGTAGTGCTGCCATTCGAGCGCACCCAACAGATTGCCTTCACCGAGACTCACCGACCCACCGCCAAAAAAACGCTCGTACCCAAGCGTCCCCTCGGTATAGGAAACCTGCGGCGCGAGCCTGTCGAGGTAGTTGATGTGTACGGATCCGACCGAGGCGAAATCGCCTTCGTCAGCGTAGTAGGGACCCTTGGTGTAGCTGACATTGGTAGCCAGTTCCGGAATCAGGAAGTTCAGGTCCGTGTAGCCCTGGCCATGCGCGTGGGTGGGTTCGTTGACCGGCATGCCATCCACAAACGTGGCTAAGTCCGTGCCGTGATCAAGATTGTAACCGCGCAGCAAGTATTGATTGGCTTTGCCCTCGCCGCTGTGGCTGGTGACCTGCAAGCCGGGAACCGTTTCCAACAGCTGGCCCACCCGAAACGCCGGTGTCAAAGCGAGTTCGTCATTGACGATGATGCCTTCGCTCGCGGTGCTTGCGCTGCCCATCAGCCCCAGCCGTTCGGCGGTCACGCGGATCTCTTCAAGTTGATCAGGTGCTGCCAATGTTTCCGCCCTTGCAGTAATCATCGCTGCAGTCGATAGCACGATTGCCCCAATGGTCTTGCCCGTCTGTCTCCAATGCCTGGACTCCAACACCATTCCTCGGTTCACTGCCTATTGGCGGAACCTGCTTGGGTAATTCCCTCTTGGGATAAAAGGGATAGCGGGCAGGACTATGACGCGGTCTGGATGCCGGGTTCACGTAATTTACTGTTCTGTCTAACGTTAATAGCGTTAAATAGCCCTCTCCATGGCAGCTCAGATCGATCCTTCCAGACCGTCTCCGATCATCTCGTCGTCCGACGAGTCGCAAGCCCTGCGCCTCGAGGTCGAGCGCATTCAGGTCAGCGGGGTGCTCGGCGAAGCCCGCCAACGCCGCTTGTTCGACTATCTGGCCGAGAAGTCCTTAGCCGGGCAATCCCCAAAGAGATCGCGATCGCGATGGATGTCTTTGGGAAGGGCCCTAATTTCGATGTCTCCCAGGATGCCCTGGTTCGGGTCTACATCCACAATCTGCGCAGAGTCCTCGATGATTTCTACGCTCCCTACCGTGATGGGAGCGGCGCAGTGCTGCATATTCCGCGCGGCGAATACCGATTGAAGGTTAGCGGCAGCGCTCCCGCTGTTGCGATCCCCGAAGCTCAGCGCAAGGATCGGCGTATGTGGGTCCGCAGTGCCGCGGCGCTGCTGGCTGCGGCGGTGCTCGTGGGAGCCGTCGTGGCGTCGCTATGGGCGCCCCACTCGGACCTGGAGCGAGTGCGCGCCAGTCCGATTTGGTCCGCGGTACTTAAAGACGATCGTCCCATCTTGATCATCGTGGGCGATTATTACTTGATCGGCGAGTCGGATAGTTCGATGGGTGTCAATCGCCTGATTCGCGAGTATTCGGTCAACTCGAAGAACGATCTCGATCATTACGTTCAAGTGCACCCTGAACTCGCTGAGCGCTACATGGATGTGGGATTACGATACTTGCCCATTTCGACCGCGTTCGCGCTGCGCGACGTGATGGTGGTGCTGGCGCCGGAGAATCGGCGTATCACCGTGAGCAAGATGTCGGACATCGAACCGAGTAGTTTCAAATCCGCCGACGTCGTGTACATCGGGTATTTAAGCGGCATGGGCATGCTGCAGGACCTCATCTTCGCCGGCTCTCGATTCTCAGTGGGCGATTCTTACGATGAGGTCTTCGACAAGCGAACACGAGTCTCCTACTTGAGTGAGATCGGCAGCGACATCATGGATCCGCCCCAACCAACCGGCAAGGAAAAGACGTATCACGATTACGGGATATTTGAAAAAATTCGCGGACCCGGCGGAAATACCATTCTCGTCATCGCGGGAACTCGCGATGCAGGTGTAACCCACACCGCGGAAGTTTTCACCTCGGCACAGAGACTTGAAGACCTCAAACAGAAAACCAACCTTGCCTTACCCATCGAAGCACTGCTCGAGGTCAACGCGGTTGACGGCGTGAGTTTAAACGGGAGGGTGTTGGCGCAGTCAAACCGCGATGTAAAATAAGAATACGGTCGAAGAGCTCTTCCAGCTCCTTCGCCCGCGTTGTCAATACATAAGTATTGACATCTATCAGAACTCTCATAAGCTATCTTAAAATGAAGCCCTCCAAGTCATCCCAGCTGCAGATCCGTGTTTCCGCCAAAGAGAAGGCGGCGATCCGGCGCGCGGCACGGCGTTCGGGCCAGGACATGTCGCAGTACGTGTTGAGCCGCGTGCTGCCGCAACTCAGTGAGGCGTTTCAGAGCTTGGTGCGCCGCGCACGTCTCGCGAACCCACCGGGGTTTGCCCTGGCCGAGCTTCACACGTTCCTGGAAGGGCTGACGCCGGCGGAACTCTCGGAAGGCGTAGCCGCTGCGCCCGATGTGGCGCTGCCCCCGTTTCTAGCGAATTATGTCGCCGCCATGGTGGAGACCGCCTGCCTCCGTAAGTCTGAGCCTGTGCCGGAATGGACACGGCGCATCGCGCCCCTGAGCGAGCCCGCTTTCGGCTCTAGCTTACAGTCCCTGCGGATGCACCTTCTGACGCACTCCCCGCCCGCCTTCAGACGTCGCAACATCTTCATCGATTCCACGCTCGGCGCGCAGGTGTAGGTTCGTGAGTGTCCTGACGGAAGCGGACATGCGTCGGCTGTTCGCGCAGCTCAACGAGGAACTGTTGCCCTCCAACACGATCGGCGAACTCTACCTGGTGGGACTCGGTCTCGACCTCGGCAACACGCCTGCGGAGCGAGTCCTTAGAGAAGGAGTTCTTCAAAGAGAACCTAGCGCACACTGGAAGTAGCCATAGCCGATCACTACGATCTCTACTGGTGTAAGGCCCGCTGAAGTGCTCTGATTTCCTCACTGGCTTGGGCGATGAGGCTGTTGCTGGCCTCAACTGTCAGGTCCAGCCGTGCGAAAGTTCCGCCCGCATTCAGACTCACGGTGTCGTACCCGTTTCGCTGTCGCGTTGCGAGTCGAATGCTCGCGATCAAAACATCGGTCAGTGTCGGAGGGCCCGCTCGCACGATAGTCACGTCCGCTTGCGCGCCGACCGCTTCACAAACCGCCTCATCCATCTGCCAGTTTTTCAGCACGGCCTTGGCAATTGCCGGATGCCATGCCTCGACAAGCGCAGCGTTTAATGGAACTTGCGGGCGCGATGTGCCTTGGCTCGCACTTTGCACCAGAATGTAGAAGCGTCCGATGCCGTGCAGCAGACCTGC
>Ga0210400_10003691_pt1 | contig 13478 bp, 14 predicted proteins | sample IncBWH26MmetaG_FD_155456 | JGI IMG/M metagenome (GOLD analysis project Ga0210400, IMG submission 155456) | Forest soil microbial communities from Barre Woods Harvard Forest LTER site, Petersham, Massachusetts, United States - Inc-BW-H-26-M | ecosystem: Environmental > Terrestrial > Soil >...
CAAGACTACTTGGCAAGGGCGCACTCCGGTGCGCTCTTGCCAGGGCCTTGATCCGGAGAACCCGCATGCTGGAACTAGTTTCTTACGGACTGACCGGACTGGCTGCCACCGTGGTCATGGCGTTCTGCTTTGCATATAGTGGCGAGTTTCATCTTCCAGGAAAACCCTTGATCGATCAGACGGATCAGGCACTCGGGGTATTCTCTCGGCGGTCGGGTGAGGGAAGCGCCGACTGCATCCGTGTCTCAAGCAAATCCGTGCCAGGGGAGACTCTCCATGACTGAGGCTGCTTCACTTCTGCCAGAGCAGTCGCGTTCGATGTCCTTAGTGGCACATCTGGAGGAGTTGCGGAAACGAATCATCTTGTCAGTGTTTGGGGTAGTGGTCGGATTTCTGTCCTGCTGGTCGTTTGCTGATCGTATTTTCGGCTTAATGCAACAACCTATTATTGGGGCGCTGCGTCATCACGGGATGGCTGGCGGCTTGGTGTATTTGAACCCCACGGAGCCATTTAATCTCTACCTTGAAGTAGCGCTTATAGGGGGGCTATTTGCGGCCTCACCATTTGTTTTCTACCAACTGTGGCTGTTTATCGCCCCTGGACTGTATCGCACTGAGAAACGTTACGTTCTGCCGTTCCTGATCGGCACGGTCGGATTGTTCATTGCCGGAGGATTGTTCGGCTACAAGATGGTCTACCCCGCGTCCCTGGATTTCTTGATCGGGTACGGCCAACGTTTCCAGCCGATGATTACGATCGGAGAATACACGAAGCTGTTTGTGACAATCACCCTCGGTCTCGGATTGATTTTCGAAATGCCAGTTCTGGTGTTCTTTCTGGCCTTGATGCGGGTTATAACGGCGCGCTGGATGTGGCGGAATCTGCGATATTCCATTCTTGTCATCTTTATTATTGCAGCCATCGTCACACCCACCGCCGACATCCTCAACATGTGCCTCTTCGCTGCCCCGATGGTTGCGCTCTACGCCATCAGCATGGGAGTAGCATGGCTGGTCAATTCCAGACGAAGTCGTGGGACGGATGTCGCCTGAATCGACGCTTCCGTCGGCTGGTGAACAATTCGAACGACCGCTCAGGAAAGCTTCCACTCGCACAATAGGCAAAACATCTTGGAGACACGGGCTGCCTCTAATGCATAACTCACTTTGCACCTGGCCCGCGCTGCTCATGCAGATTTGACAATCAATTGACATGGTTTGGGTAACTCGTCGTTGACTCCGCGCGTCTATCACCTACTGCGGGACAAAATCACAACATAAAGGAATTGGAGCATTCGCATGAAAGATGGCGCTCGTCAGAAATGGTCCACTGCTAGGTTGCGGGTTAGATTTGTTTCGATAACAGTTCTGGGATTGGCAGTCTTCGGGTCCGTACTTGCTCTCGCGCAGGGAATCGTTACGGGGTCCATCTCAGCGATTGTGCAGGATCCTCAAGGCGCAGTCGTGTCGGGAGCCAAAGTCTCTGCCAAGCAACTCGCCACGAATCGAGAATACAAAACAGAAACAAGCTCAGCGGGTCTGGTTGCGCTGCGGGACCTGCCCCCTGGCGCCTACAACTTGCGCATTGAAGCCAGCAGCTTCCGTCCCTTTGAGGCCACCGATGTTACCGTCGATGTGGGCAAGGATACCGCGCTAGCGATCGTCACGTTGCAACTAGGAACTGCCACGGAAGCGGTCACGGTGGAGAGTGCTCCACCGCTGGTCGAGTCCACGTCGGACCAAATCTCGGAAACGTTCAGCGCGGAAAAAGTAACCAGCTTGCCGGTGGGAAATACATTTGACTCGCTGGCGCTGTTCCTTCCCGGTGTTGCCACCGCGGGCGATGCCAGTTTCAGCAACAACAACGGCGCCGAGATTGCCGTAAACGGCGAGCGCGCTCGCGCCAACAACTTTCAGATTGACGGGCAAAGCAACAACGATAACTCGATCGCGGGGCCGTCGATTGACTTCGGCAACCAGGACGCCGTCGCCGAGGTACAGGTGGTCACCAACTACGATGCCCAGTTCGGCCGCAACACTGGGGCAGTGGTGAACTACGTCACCAAAGCGGGCACAAATCAATTCCACGGGACGGGATACGAGTTCTGGCAGGGTTCAATCTTCGATTCGCTGGAAAACCAGGAAAAGAGTCCAGTATTCGGATTTTGTCCCCCTGGAGTGTCCCCCTCGACGGGTTGCACTGCGCCCAAGGTTCCGGGCTTCGTGGACAACCGCTTCGGCGGCAGCGTGGGCGGGCCCATCAAGAAGGACAAGATCTGGTTCTTCGGTTCGAGCAACATAGAGCGCCAGCGTTTTGCCGGCTCGCCCAGTTCCTCGGCGCCCGGCCTTGTGCCCACGCCGACAGGTGTCACGCAGTTGCAGGCGGCTTTCCCTGGCAGTCCGATTGGGGTAGTGGAGAGCACCATTGGACCCAATGCGGTCGCGACGGGCAATCCGACCTTCACCAACGTGCAAAATCTGCTGGTGACGAACCAGATCGATCCGGCCACTGGGGCCGCCTTTCCATGCCCTGCAGGAAGCGCAGGTACGAACGGCTGCACGCCCATTCAGTTCGGCCAGATCTCGCGCTTCGTCCCAACTCCGTTTAATGACTATGAGGCCACGGGTAGGGTCGACTTCAAGCTGAGCGACAAGGATAACTTCTTTGCCCGCTATGTCTACCAGAAGACGTTTAATGGCGGCGTCAACTTCGGTAACGGGATCGATGTGGGTGACTATCAGGATATTCCCGCTCTTAGCCAGCAGATCGGCTTGGACTGGGCGCGCAACTTCAGCAATACATTCGTAAACCAGGTTCGCTTCAGTTATTCGCGCTCCAGCGTATTTTTCCAGGAGCAATCCTTCCCAACTTGCAACTCCAATACCCCCACCGACTGCCCCACCGACCTGGCTCTCATCGGGGCGGCAGCGCAAGATTCAGTGAGCTTTGGTGTGCAGGCTGGGTTTCCCCAGGGACGCATCATCAACGTATACCAATTGCAAGATAATGCGTCGATGCTGAGGGGCCATCACTCCATCAAGTTCGGCGGCGAGTTCGATCAGCAGCGCTCCCCCAACGTCTTTCTACCCTTAAACAATGGGCTGTTCGCATTCTCCAGTTTCAGTGACCTCATTGCTAACAATCCTCTTGAAACACAAATCGCACTGGGCAGCCCCATTCTTCCCTTTTCGGAGTATGACCTCGGACTCTATGTGCAGGACGACTGGAAGGTGAAGACCAATTTGACTCTGAACCTGGGCATGCGTTGGGATTGGTATCAACAGGCCGTCAATCTATTGCACCAAAGGTCCGTCGCTCAGGAGACGGGGCCACTCCCGCTCTGGTCTACAAACCTTCCTCTAAATCAGACCACCGTGCCCTCTGTGCCCAACCAGTTACGCAATTTTGCTCCAGTAGTGGGTTTTGCCTGGACACCGAAAATCTTGGGCAACGACAAGACAGTTGTCCGGGGCGGCTTTCGCATTGCCTACGATCCCGCGTACTATAACCTGTTTTTAAACGTGGCAACCTCCTCACCTTCAGTCAACTTAGCGACGTTGGGGCCGGTCGTAGGCGGGCCGTCCACTGGCTTGCCTGCTAATGGGGTTTTCGGAACTCAGGTAATCCCATTCCTGCAGCCGCTGGCGCCGGTGGGGAATCCTGGATTCGCGAACCAGACCCAGGTGCCCTCCAACTTCCGCAATCCTTACTCCGAGCAATGGAACTTCGGCTTGCAGCACTCCTTCACCAACCGGATTGTTGGCGAAGTGCGCTATGTGGGCAATCATGGCGTGCATGAGTTCCAGGAGTTGAACGGAAACCCGGCTTTGGGTCCGCTGATCAACGCTGGACTTCAAAAGGTAATTCCGGCCGGCGTGACGCCTTGCGCCACGTCCGGGACGCCAGGTTTCCAGGCCGGAAATGTCAACTGCAACTTCAGCAACGTAATTCAGTATGCCAATACTGCGTCGTCTAGCTACAACGGATTGCAAAGCGAATTGCGAATCGCCGCCTGGCGCGGCATATCCGCAACCGCTTCCTACACCTACAGCAAGACAATCGACAATGCCAGCGAGGTGTTCAGCACGATCGCCGGGGGCAACACGCTGGCGTATGCACAGAATCCATTCGCGCCCGGCGCGCCGGAACGGGGCAAGTCTGGAATAGACTTCCCTCACGTCGCCGGCGTGACCATCGTGTACGATCTGCCCTTTTACAAAGCGCAGCACGGCTTTGTTGGGCACATGCTGGGCGGGTGGCAGATTAACACCACCTACCGTTACACATCGGGACAGCCTTATACCACCATCCAGCGTTACGTGAGCGGCAGCCTCTGCGATCCCAATGCAGATTTTGGTGGACGATTTGATGCGTGCCGTCCGATTCTGAGCAACGCGAGCCTGCCACTTACATCGGTGGGGCAGTATTGCGACGGAACTCTGGCAACCTGCCCGACTGCCGCAGGCACAGCCCTGCCTCTTGGCGCACTGGTCAGCTTCACGGACCCCTGTCTAGGAAGCGGCGGTGGACAAAACCAATGTGCGGTTACGCCCATCACTGCCGCACACTGGATCCATAACGACCCGACTGCTGCCCAGGTCGTAGGCACGCCCTATGCAGGCGTAGGCCGCAATACGCTCCGCGGGCAGTCCATCAATACCGACAATCTCGCCGTGTTCAAGAACATCAAGATCAACGAGCGGGTGACGGCTCAGTTCCAGGCACAGGCGTTTGACGTTTTCAACACTCAGTTTCTTGGTGTTCCCGATCCAATTCTGGACGACGTGGCCACTGGGAGGTTCCAGAGCGCGGCATTCAATGCCAACGGCGGCGGCACTTTTGCCGGCAACATCAACACCGATGGCATCGGACGTAGGCGCTTACTCTTCGGCTTGAAGATGATCTTCTAAGTCAGGAGTGCGTAAATGAGGCGGCCGCTCCAAGTGGCCGCCTCACTTTATTTTTCCCTCCGACTCCAGACTCGAGTGGATCCTCCGGCTACACGCCCCACAACCACGCCCGAAGTGAAAGTTCCCCAGGGAAGGATGGAGCGAGGGACTGCTTCGTGGAAGAAATAGTGTGAAATTTGGGAATAACAGGCGAGCGTTCGAAGTTTTACATACAGAAGGTAGGAATCGGACCTGCAGAAAGTGGAGACACAACTATTGCGTGCCAGTTTTCGATTCGCGATCGCTTCTGAGCGTTGCTTTTGGGGTTTGTCACGGGATGCGCACAAGAAGTTGACAATCAAATGACATTCTCGGCGTATCTCCGCGTTTGGCCTTTGTGTCTAACGCACAGTACTGCTGGAACAAAATCATAAGCAAAGGAATTGGAAGCAAAGTCAATGAAAAAAGCCAACTCTCCATCTGCGGTAGTGTCCGAAACAAACTCACCGGAAGCAAATCTTTCTTCGACGGAAGAAGGCGTTCAACGTCACTGGCAGGGTGTAGTCAAGAGGCGTTCATTCTTAAAGGGCCTGGGGATAGCCGGCGCAACGCTGTCGGCGAGCGCGTTGCTGGGAGCCGAGAGCAGCGCGCAGGCGACGCGGAGCTCGGGCAAACTATCCAAGGGCGACGCGGCCCTTTTGAAGTTCGCCGCGGCAGTCGAACTCATCGAGGCTGATTTGTGGCAACAGTACAACGAACTGGGAGGAATCCAGGGCGGGAATCCGGCGTACATCGCCGCACTCAGCAACCTTGACGGCGATATGGCGCAATACATCGCCGATAATACCGACGACGAACTGAGCCACGCGGCTTTCCTGAATGCCTACTTGATTTCAAAGGGCGAAGAGCCGGTTGATCTCGATGCTTTCCGAAACTTGCCCAGCAGTCAAGCGAGCGGCGCCAAGAACATCGGAAGGCTGACCAACCTGCTGAAGCTCAATGTCGACCTCAGTTGGTACACACGCTACCGCAGCTCCCAGAACCCCGACTTCGGTGTGAAGTTCCAGGGGCCGTTCACTATCGAAAATCAGCCAGCTATCCCACTGAACGACACCGACACACCTCCCAACCAGCCGCAACCGGTTCCTCCTGCGACGCCGCAAGAATCGCGGATGCAGGCCATTGCGAACACCGCTGGATTCCACTTTGCGTTCATCGAGCAAGGTGGAGCGAGCCTGTATCCCACGCTGGCCTTCAAGGCGACGGACGCTGAAGTTCTCAGAATCCTCATCAGCATTGGCGGAGTGGAGATCGACCACTTCGGTCTCTGGCACGACAAAGCCGGCAATGCTGTTGCTCAGCCTTTGGCCGGTGTCACCGATCCGGAGACGGGTCTCACATTCCCGGATCTCAATGCCCGCAACTCAGAGCTTGACCAAACCAACCTGATTCTGCCTGAGCCCTGCACATTCATCAGCAAGAGTCTGCCCCAATGCTCGGTGATTCGGCCAACGCTGACACATAACGGCGGAGCAGTCGCCACGATCAAGGCTTTTACGGACGACCTTTTGTTCCTTGGTCAATCGCAAGCCTTCTTCAGTCTAGTCAATAAGCTTGCGATCGAGGCGGATTCAGTCAAACGCGGATTTTAACCGTTGCAAGCTCTCACGTTGCTGTAAGGGCGGGCGCTGTATCTGATTACTGAGTTGCAGCGCCCGCATTTTTGTTGAACAGAGTCTGAGACTCTCTAACCCGATCCAAGGAGCCATTATGATTGAAGGACTGTTTCAACCGACGCACCTTCTGCTGATTTTCGGAATCGCATTGCTCGTGTTCGGACCGAAGAAGCTTCCCGAGCTGGGCAAAGGGATTGGAGAGGGTATCCGCGGCTTCAAGTCAGCCATGAAGGCTGAGGAAGAGAAGCCCTCCAGTACAACCAGTGCTTCCAACGACAAGGCATAGCCAAAGGAGTGAATCGTGGGCTTCGGCATGGAAATGCTCTTCGTGCTTATGCTCGGACTCTTGATCTTGGGTCCGAAGCGGCTGCACACAATTCTGGTTCACGTGTCGCAGGCTAAAGCTGAACTCCAGAATGCAACGCGTGGCCTAAGATCTCAACTCGCGGCCGAACTCGATGCTGTGCGTCAGCCCGGCAAGACCGGCTGCTCTCACGTATTGCTTGGGGAATGTGAGCTTTGTTCAACTTTCCAATCTGCACCGGAATCTCGGGAGCCTGCCGAAGGCGCCCTAATGAGAAGCTGAACAGCCTACATCAGCGTTCTCGAGACCGGGGATTGGGCATTCACGACGGATTCAAAGCTGGACGACTTTTACACCTTTACCAAGGCAGGAACGAATTCCTACTACTGCTTCGTCCATTCCAAAATGACCGGCCCGGTCGTGGTGAAGTGAGTAAGGAGTCCCTCCATTTTGCAGTGCGACCGTTATCGGAGCCTCTTCATTCACCGCCATCCCTGCCTCCACGCGCGAAGCCCAGAACGGAGTAGCAAAAGAAACGATTCGTGTGCAATCTCACTTCGATCCGGAGAATATTTTGCGACTGTTTCACTGCGGCTTGATAGGGGCGGCTGCCCTCTTATTTGTCGCGCGGATTGGTGCGCAGTCGTCCAACGTGGAAACACCGGAGGCGAATCCCGGTCGTCCCACGGTTTCAACTCCCGCGACATTGACCCCGGTGGGCTACCTGCAATTTGAGAACGGCGGACTCTATTCCGAAACCTCACCCGAGTTCACAACGCTATTTGGCATCAACCAGGTCACCAAGCTCACTGTTGTACCCCGCATTCAGTTGCTCGCCCTGTCGGAGCCACTAGCTCAAGCAAGTGGAGCTGCCGGCGATGCCCTCTCGGGGAGGCGCCCCGGCGAGGTCTTCGGCGGATTTCAGGCAGTCGTATTGCCCGGGGAGGGACACAAACCTACCGTAAGCCTCAGCTACATTCGCCGCCTCTACGCGAGTCCCGCGCCGGAACTCGACATCGGCACATTCAGGAATAGTGCGCTGATCCTGGTGAGCGACGACTTCGCAGGTTTCCACTTCGACGTCAACGGCATTTTTTCCGAGCAGACTGGAGGCATAATACGCCGAGGACAATTCGGCCAGACCCTCTCGATTTCACACCCGCTGGGACGGCTGACGGTCGCAGGCGAGCTCTGGCATTTCACGCAGCCACTCACCAGCAGAAACGCAGTCGGACATTTGTGGGCGGTCTCGTATCCGGTCGGGAAAAACCTTGTACTAGATGCCGGATTCGATCATGGCCTCACCTCTTCCTCGACGCAGTGGGAAGGGTTTGCGGGCTTCACGTACCTTTTGCCTCACCGACTGTGGGGTTTACACGATCCAAAATAAATTATGAGGCACGACCAACCCTTTCCACACAATGTTCAAGAGCCACCTCGGAATAAAACCGCGCAACCATAGTTATCAATAGTGACAGTCATAACTTTTTAATAAGGATAAATCATGAAAACATCGTATTTCGCAGCTGTACTTAGTCTAACTTTCGTGCTCGGGTTTGGAGGAAGTGCCTACGCCGCACGCAACAGCGCACATTCGGTCGAGATTTTTGATGCCGTACAAATCGGCGGTACAAAGCTGAAACCTGGCAACTACAAGGTGGAGTGGCAAGGGACCGGCCCTGCCGTCCAGGTGAGTTTCCAACAGAACGGTAAGACTGTGCTCACGGCGCCAGGGACGTTGAAGACGAATGACGATCAAGTCACACAGGATGCAATCGTGACCGAGGCGAAAGGCGCGGGTACGTCAGCGCTCAAAGAGATCGATTTTGGTCACCAAAAAGAGGCGCTAGTTTTTGACCAGGATTCAGGCGGTATGTAGTCGCCACAACGCGGTTAGGAGCCAGGGAGCTGCGTTCGGAGAGCCGGGAGCTTCTCAGAACGCAGGCTGTACGGCAATCTGTGCCTATTGCTTAAATACGCGAGCTTCGGGCGCACGCCACTAGAGACCGAGGGAGATACGAATGTTGGGAAGTGTTGTTGAATTGCTGGCCGGTCTATTGTTGAGCGCCCTGACTTTGCTGATCGGTTCTTGTATCGTGGGCTCGATTGTTGCGGCTCTACGAGCTGTCAGCGGTGGAAGCTAAGGAGAAAAGGTTGGAAAACCAAGGCCGTCCTAATCACTGGGGCGGCCTTTTTGGGCTAGGGAGCACGTTGGCACCGTATGGTGCGGCTTAGCAGCGATGGGGCGCCTATGTTAAATATTTCAACAATTGTGGCCGGCATCGCCTTCGTCACACTGGCTGCCATCAACGTGGTGGTGATGCTGGAGGCTTCCCAGTCCTCGCGCAGCGCAGCTACAAGAAACCGCTTGATCGCTGTTCACCGGGCCGGCGGGTATTTGTTTGTGATTCTGCTCTGCATCATGGCCTAACCATGAGTCAGAGACTTGTAGGTGTTGGAATATCCGGTCACCTGCCCGCGCACCTGGTTTTGCATATTGTGCTGGTGCTCGTCCTCGTGCCTGTGCTCTTCCTGAAAATTTTGATCGCACGCCGTTACAAGCAGAGCCATTCTTCGCTGAAGGCACTTGGAATAGCAATCTTCATAATCTCATTCATGCTTGTGTCCATTCCCACCCTCTCGGAGCTTCTTCGTTCGGCGAGCCCAGCAAGCCTGGGATTGAGGCTCGGCACCGGCTTGATCGTCGTAGTGTGCCTGGTCCAATGCGCCTTGGTGTTGAAAAAGAAGAAACAGTCGGGGGCTTCCATGGAGTCGCGCATTCCGGAGATTCCTCCGCAGCCGACCTCGTTAACCAACCGCGAAAACGCGAAGGACTCAATGAATCTTCTATTGGCACAGATCGAGCAGCAAACCCACGATACGAAGACGCTACGCTTCCAGATTCCAAAGGAAAGACAATTGCGTGCTAAGCCAGGGCAGTTTCTGACGTTCCAATGGATGATCGATGGCCAGCGAGTCATGCGGTCCTACACCATTTCTTCTTCACCGATCCACACGAACTATGTGGAAATCACGCCCAAGCGCATGGAAAATGGATGTGTATCGATTTTTCTTAATGAGCGGGCCAAGCCAGGCCTCGCGGTGGAAGCACGCGGACCGTATGGCAGGTTTTACTTTGACGAGACACTCCACAAAAGCATAGTTCTCATTGCGGCCGGAAGTGGGATCACACCCATGATTTCGATGCTGCGTTATATCGACGATCTCAAACTCGCTACTCCTGTAACGCTCCTATATTGTGTGCGCACCGCTGCGGATGTCATTTTCGAGAACGAGTTCGCGCGGCTTAGCAGGTCTCTTCCCAACTTCAAATATGAAATCTGCCTGTCGAGACCGGACCCCACCTGGAAGGGGCGCAGCGGATACCTGACTGAGGAAGCTGTCTCTCAAAACGTAACCGATCTGGATTCCCCAACCTTCTTTCTCTGTGGTCCCAATGGATTCATGGACAAAGTGCGCCAGATTCTGTCGACTCTCGGTGTAAACCAGGAGCGGATACTTCAGGAAAGCTTTGGGGAGATCAAACCGACTACGGAGTCTCGTTCGCTGCAAGCCCGCTCGGCCGGCATGATCGTATTCATGCACTCGGAGAAGGTTTGTCAGGCTTCCGCCGGGAGCACCCTGCTGGATCTGGCAGAGCGAAACGGAGTACAGATTCCGTATGGCTGCCGCCAGGGCCTATGCGGTACCTGCGCTACGCGAGTTCTAAGCGGCACCGTTCAGATGGACGTCGAAGCTGGGCTGACGGCTGATCAGAAAAATGCTGGATATGTGTTGCCTTGTGTCAGCCGGACCGAGGGAACGGTTGTCGTAGCGGCTTAATCTGTTCTCAGCCGGAAAATCCCCCTACTACACAACTTCAACACGCACGACGATTATTTGCGGCTAAGTCTACATGCCTCCTAGTCGCGTCCGGTGTTTCCTATAACGGCGTTTGCAGTTACCGATTTTGCTCCGCTGCTGTCGTCACTACAGGCTCAGCCCCTTTCCGCAGTTCAGGCAGAAGTAGCCGCCGCCAGGAGAAACGGTGTTGAAGTAACTAGTACCCACGCTGGTGTGCCTGAGTTCAAGCAGTGCTGGCTTGTCTGGTTCTGGAGGCTTACCAGTGGACATTTGCTTAAGGCGTCTCCTCTTCCACTTCGACGGCATCCACGCTTGCGTAGTTGACGTCGGGGACGAAAGAGACAATTAACTTGCCTTGAGCATTGGGACGAAGGCCATGATAAGTCTTGACCAACGCACGTCCGGAGCCTGCTGTTTCCGCAATATCCAGGTTTCGCGTGAGTGCGATGCCATTGCAAAGGACATCGAAGACGCGCCTGCCCACGCCACTTGTCTTTGAGGCGTCCGATCCCCAGTATTTCTCGGAAAAATATAGAGTCAACTTATAACTTCCCTTATCCACGGGAAGGGCGTAGTCGAAGTTCCCGTACCGTTCGCCGGCGTAGAGGCCTGGCTCCGAAGTACCGCCAATCGCAACCTTATCTGACGCAAGCTGGCCGGTGCTGTAGTAGGTGTCGGGCATCCACAGATTGCCTGCCGCATCCACGAAGAAGCTATTCTGAGCCACCATTCGAATTGGGCGCAACCGATGGGGTAAGCCGGGGACGATCTCGATTGCGTTGATGATCGGCAAGCCCAGCGAAGCCGAAAAGTCGAGGTGAAGATATCCGTCATTGCTGGGAGAGATGTCCCGAAAAACGCGCACATCCGCGGTATTTGCTCCCGCATCCGAGACGATGTCGAATTGCCTCAAGAGTGGTTTTCCATTGAGTTGAATGTCGAACACACGGCTATTCTCTCCTCCGCCGAGCGAACTGGCAGGACTATAAGTGGTTTCGGCGAAGTGAAGCCGCAATTCATAAGTGCCCGGAGCGAGGGGTATCTTGTACGAGAAGACTCCCGTTCTGCCGGTGAGATACAACTCAGGGTTGCGAGTCCGGGCAATATGCTGGTTGGGGAACTGGGTGACAAAGCCGCCGGTGAAATATCGGTCCCCGCTCCATACATTTCCTTCCTCGTCCTTGAAGATAGGGCGCGAGTATCCGCATCGAATGCGTATTTCCGGCTCCGTCGCTAGAGAAGGAGTGGGAGAGGGCAACTGTGGTGCGTCGTGCTTCGCACGATAGCTGCGATTAAACCCCCACATCATCAAAGACCCGGCCACGACCGCCAAAATTGCGCTGCTGGCCAGAAATCCCGGACGGCGAAACAGGTGCTCCTGCACCACCCTTGACGAACCCTCTTGCAAATGGATGCGACCCCGCCGGTCGGCCTTTTCATTTTCCGGAGTATAGGAAGCGTCTGCGGTCCGGACCCCGCGTTCCAGATTTCGCGGAGCCAGCATCGGCACTGAATTGTGGAGTGGGCCCTGCAACCGCACGCCCGGAGTCCGATCAATGAACTCGGGACGATAATGCCCGGTTGCCACCACAATCTCTATGGGCTGTTCCGCACCTTCGCCTTCATAGAATTCTCGCAGTTTTTTTCGCAGCCGAAAAGCTTCCACCCGAACAATAGAATCCGTGGCTTGGTCGAAGGTTTGAGACCGGCCGAAGACATCTGTCGCGATGGAATATTCCTTGATGGCGCCGCTGTCGCCATCAAAATGTCTTTCGCAAATATATTTCAGCAGATTTGTTAACGTGGGCTTGTTTTCAAAGGTACGAGAGGTCAGCACTGCGTAAAGTGCTGCGCGCTCCCTGGCCCTGCGGTTCGGATCAACGTGGTCCGGATAAGGAATCGCTTCCCTAGTCGTCATGCCCAAACATCCCAACTGCTTTTGCTGTCGCCGATTCAGCCTGACCTTGAACCTGACTTGTCGATTCAGGTTCGATTCCAAAGCCCGGGCGTCCTGGCCCGAAGTGCACATTCGAAATATATACCTCCAACAACACCGTGTAACGTCCGGGATTTAACTGTTACGAAAACCGGAAGGTAACTAAGGATAACGTTTCGCCCTCGTCGTCGATTCACCTAGAGTCTGTAGCGGGAAACGAGGACCTCCATGAGAAACGCTTATTTCATCGCCCACGTAATATTTGCCACTCTATTATTGTGCATCGCGAACGCCGCATTTGCGGCCGAGGGGCCTTACGGCGGAACTCCAGCGCCCATCCCGGGCACGGTTCAAGCCGAGAACTACGACACGGGTGGGCAAGGGGTTGCTTACAACGTCACTTCGATCAACGGGAGTGCGAACAGCTACCGCTCCGACGGTGTCGATCTGGAAGCTACCACCGACACGGGCGGAGGTTACAATCTCGGTTGGACGGCCAGCGGACAGTGGTTCCGCTATACGGTCAACGTGGCATCGGCAGGCACTTATACCGTTACCTTTCGCGTGGCCGCCATCAACGCTGTGACCGATGCATTGCATATTTCCAACTCATCGGGAACCAACCTCAGCGGTTCTATTAATGTTCCTGCGACCGGCGCCTGGCAAACTTGGACAAACGTCACGGCCAGCGTGATCCTGCCAGCGGGTCAGCAGACATTGACCATTGACCAGGACAATGCCGGTTGGAACCTTAACTACACCACGTTTGCGGCGACCGGAGGACCTTTCGGCGGAACGGCTGCTGCCG
>Ga0210400_10003692_pt1 | contig 13474 bp, 10 predicted proteins | sample IncBWH26MmetaG_FD_155456 | JGI IMG/M metagenome (GOLD analysis project Ga0210400, IMG submission 155456) | Forest soil microbial communities from Barre Woods Harvard Forest LTER site, Petersham, Massachusetts, United States - Inc-BW-H-26-M | ecosystem: Environmental > Terrestrial > Soil >...
ACAGCCGGACATCAAGGCCGCGCTCACCGCGGTGGTGCTGTCGGCGAACGATCCGGTCGCGGCATGGGGCGGCGTCAAACTGCTGCGCGAGCGCTTCGGCATCGAACCCTGCGCGGTCACGGGCCCCGCCACCGACAATCAGGTGGGCATCGAAATCATCCGCGAGCAGATGAACGTCGAGGCCTTCAATGCCATCAGCCATCCGGCGGATCTCGGCGATCACATCATCGCCTCGCTGAGGATAAGCAATGTGCGCGAGTCGAAGGTAGTCGGCGAATGAGCGCCCCGACGCCGGCCATTGTGCTCGGCGGCACCGGCTATGTTGCCGGCGAGCTGCTGCGCCTGATCGCGGGTCATCCGCAGCTCAAAGTGGCGGCAATCCTGTCCGACAGCCAACCCGGCGCGCCGGTCGCAGACGCATTCGCCCATTTGCGCAGCGCCTATCCTGATCTTAAATTTGCCGCGCCCGACGAGGTGCATGCGGTGATTCGCCGCGAACCGGTGTCGGCATTGTTTTCCGCCGCGCCGCACGGCGTTTCGGCCGCCATCGTCGACCGATTGCTGGCGGCGGCGACGGCGGCGGGCACGCGCGTGCATTGCGTGGACATCTCCGCGGACTTTCGCTATGCCAGCCAGGCCGCCTTCGAGGCGGTATACAAGCACGCGCATGGCGCACCCGCCAGAATTCGCGAGTTCACCTGTGCGGTGCCTGAGCATCTTTCGAAATCGCCGACACCGCACGTCGCGCATCCGGGGTGTTTCGCGACTGCAACGCTGCTCGCGAGCGTACCCTTGCTGGCACTCGGTCTGACCGACACGCGTCTTTTCGTTACCGGCATCACCGGCAGCACAGGTTCGGGCCGCAAGCCGACGGAAGCCACGCATCATCCGCATCGGCACAGCGATCTGTACAGCTATGGCGCGCTCAGCCATCGTCACGTGCCTGAGATCGCGGCTTGCGCGAAGCTGGCCACGGGCATCGAGGCTGACTTCAATTTCGTGCCGCATTCCGGCCCCTTCGCGCGCGGCATCCACGTCACCGTGCAAGCCAGCTTGAAGACGTCGATCTCGACGGCGGATGCGCTTCAGGCTTTGAAGTCCTACTACAAGGACTGTCCCTTCGTGCGCGTCGCAGCCACGGCGCCGCGCGTCAAGGATGTGGTGACGAGCAACTACGCGAACTTGAGCGCCGTCACCAACGGCAGTTCGATCGCCGTCATGTCGGTTGTCGACAATCTCAACAAAGGTGCCGCCGGCGGCGCCATCCAGTGGATGAACCGGCTGCTGGGCTTCACCGAAACCACCGGTCTCACCACGCCCGCACCCGGATGGACTTAAAAATATGGCAGCGACAAATCCCACGACGGCGGCGCACGCCACGCATTTGGCGCAGGTGTTTGCGCAGTACCCCATCGAAGTGGCGCACGGCGAGGGGGTGTGGCTGTATGCGCGCGACGGGCGCAAGGTGTTGGACTTCTACGGCGGCCACGCGGTGGCGGGCTTAGGCTACGGACATCCGCGCTGGCTCGCGGCGCTCGAGCGCCAAGCGCGGCAGATGGCGTTTCAAACCAATGCGCTGCCGATGGTCATACGCGAGCGCGCCGCCGCGCGGCTGACCAAGTTCGTGGGTCTGGGCCTCGACACCGTGTTCTGGGTCAACAGCGGCGCCGAGGCCAACGAAAATGCCTTGAAGCTGGCATTCAAACTCACCGGGCGTGCCAAGGCGGTCGCGCTCGAGCAGAGTTTCCACGGCCGAACCGCGGCTGCGGGGGCCGTGACCTGGGGCGCGCTCGAGAAATGGTACGGCTTTCCGCGCACGCCCTTCGACGTTCGCTTCACGCCGCGCGATGACCCTGGCGCGGTCCCGCAGCACATCGACCGCGACACCGCGGCGGTCATCGTCGAACCGATCCAGGGGGTCGGCGGCGCCTACGATGTGGGCAAGCCCATGCTGGAGGCGCTGCGCCGGCGCTGCGACGAAGTCGGCGCGGTATTGATATTCGACGAAGTGCAATGCGGCGTGGGCCGCACCGGCGCGCCGTTCGCCGCGAATTATTACGGCGTCGCTCCTGACATCATTACCGCGGCAAAGGCGTTGGGCAACGGTTTCCCGGTGTCCGCCCTGCTGCTGTCGCGGCGTATTGCCAGCCAGTTGAAGTACGACGACATGGGGACGACTTTCGGCGGCGGGCCCATGGCCTGCGCGGTGGCTGAAGCGGTGATCGATACCATCGAGTCGGAAGCCTTGCTGGCCAACGTCCGCCAGGTCTCGGCCTACATACGGTCGAGCTGCGTCATCGGTCCGATCACGGGCGTGCAAGGCGCGGGATTTCTACTGGGCTTGAAAACCTCGCGTCCCGCCAAAGAAGTTCAGGCGGCACTCATGGCGAAGAACATCCTCACCGGAACGAGCGGCGATCCGAATATTCTGCGCCTGCTGCCCGCATACATCTTGAACGAAGGCCACGTGGATACCTTGAGCGATGCGCTGGCGAAAATATCTGCATGAAGCGGTTCCTCGACCTCTCCAGTTTTAGCCGCGAGCAGGTCCTGGATTTGCTGGCGTTGGCACAGGCGCTGCAGGATAGGCCGGAGCCGCGGGCACTGGCGAATAAAATCCTTGGGCTGGTGTTCTTCAACCCATCGCTGCGCACGCTGGCATCCTTTCAGGCCGGCATGGCGCGCCTGGGCGGCAGCGCATTCGTGATCAACCCGGGGTTGGGCACGTGGCAGCTGGAAACGCGGCCGAACGCCATCATGAAGGGCGCCGCCGCGGAACACATCCGCGAAGGCATTCCGACGCTGGCCTCGTATTGCGACGTGCTGGGCGTGCGCGCATTTGCCGAGGGAAAGAATCTGGACAGCGACTTGAATGAAACGCTGTTCGGCATGATCGACCAGCTGTGCGACAAGCCGCTGATCAACCTGGAATCCGCGATGAATCATCCCTGCCAAGCCTTGGCGGATTGGCGCACGATGGACGAACTGAAGATTCCGACGCGCGCCAAATTCGTCCTGAGCTGGGCGTATCACCCCAAGGCATTGCCGCTGGCGGTGCCGGCGGCCACGGTGCACATGGCCGCGATGCGCGGCATGGAAGTCGTGGTGCTGCGTCCGGAAGGATTCGCCTTGCCTGAGCCGGTGATGGAGAAAGCGCGCCTCGCGGCGCGCGATGCCGGTGGTTCCTTGAGCGAAACCTCGGATCGCGGCGCGGCCCTCGCGGGCGCCAGCGTGATTTACGCCAAGGAATGGGGCAGCACCGCGTACTACGGCGATGTCGAGGCCGACTCGCGCTTGCGCGCGGACCTCTCGGACTGGTGCGTGCGCGAGCGCTGGTTCGAGCGCGCCCTGCCCGATGCAAAACTCATGCACTGTCTGCCGGTGCGCCGCAACGTGGCGGTGGCCGACGAAGTTCTCGACGGTCCACGCGCGGTGGTGAAGCGCGAGGCGTTCAACCGCATGCCGGTGCAGATGGCTGTACTGCATCGCATGTTGGCCTAAAGTGTCGATCCGGCCGATAGCCCAAGCGGAGTATTCTTAGATGATGATGAATCGACCCGATCCGTCCGTTGCCGTGCGCGCACTCAAGAGCGCCGCGCCGTACATTCGCATGTACAAGAACAAAATCTTCGTCATCAAGGCGGGCGGCGCGGTCTTCAGCGACGAGGCGTCGACGCGTGGATTGATCGAGCAAGTCGCCATCCTGCACCAGGTCGGCATCAAGACCGTGCTGGTGCACGGCGGCGGTCCGCAGCTGGATAATTTGCAGGCCACCTTTGGAATCGATACGCGCATGATCAATGGCCGGCGCGTCACCGACCAGAGATCGATCGACGTGACCGCCATGGCGCTCAACGGCCTCATCAACACGCGGATTTTGGCGATTTGCCGCGCGCTCGATATCGAGGCGATCGGCTTGAGCGGCGTCGATGCGGGATTGATTCGCGCCCACAAACGGCCCCCCGTGACGCTCGCCGGCTCGAGCGAGGCCGTGGACTACGGGTTCGTCGGCGACATCGACTCGGTCAACTCGGCGGTGCTCGAAAAACTTCTGGACATCGGCCTGATGCCCGTCGTCAGCCCGCTGTCCGCGGATTCCCACGGCACCTTGCTCAACATCAACGCCGACACGGTCGCCGCCGCCATCGGCGGCGCTCTTGCGGCGGAAAAGCTGGTGCTGTGCACGGGTGCGCCCGGGATCCTGGAGCGCGTGGAGGAGCCGGGCTCCGTCATTTCGTACACGGATATCCTGGGACTGAAGCGCCTGCGCGACCAGGGCAGCCTCAAGGACGGCATGCTGCCGAAAGCCACGGCCATCGAGAGCGCGATTCGCGGGGGCGTGCGCCGCGTGCATGTGATCAGCTATAAAGCCCCCGACAGTTTGCTGGCGGAGATTTTCACGAACGAGGGGACCGGCACCCTCGTGGTCGCGGACCTGAAGGCCTTGAGTCCGGCGGAACAGCTCGCGCCGCAATGATCCAGCCATGACACGACTCTGGGACAAGGGGACTTCGCTCGACACGCGCGTGCTCGAGTACACCGCGGGCGACGACCACTCCCTGGACGATCGCTTGGTTGCCTACGACATTCGCGCCTCCATCGCGCACGCGGAAATGCTCGAAGAGCAAAAGCTGTTGTCGCCGGCGGATCTTAAGGCCATTCGCGACGCCTTGACTGCGATCGGCGCGGAGCACGCACGAGGCGAGTGGCGCATTTCGCTGGAGCAGGAGGATTGTCAGACCGCCATCGAGAACCTGCTCACCGCGCGCATCGGCGCGGCGGGCGGGCGTCTGCATGCCGGCCGCTCGAGGAACGATCAGGTGTTGGCCGCCTTGCGGCTATACATGCGCGACGCCGCCGAGGCCTTGAGCGTAGGAGCGCTCGCGGCAGCCGAAGCGCTGCAAGCATTGGCGACGCGTCACGGCGATCAAGAGCTTCCCGGCTACACGCACATGCAGCAGGCCATGCCGAGCAGCGTGGCGCTCTGGGCTTTGGGATTTGCCGCGGAACTCAAGGACGATGCGGAAGGATTGCAACTCACGCAGCGTCGCATCGGCAAGAATCCGTTGGGTTCCGCCGCCGGTTTCGGCACGCCGAATCTCGATATCAACCGCGAGGCGACGCGCCGCCGCCTGGGCTTCGCGGTCACCCAGGAGCCGGTCACGGCGGTGCAATTGTCGCGCGGCAAAGCCGAGGCGCAGCTGCTGTTCGAGATCACGTTGCTCACCCAGGATCTAGGCCGCCTTGCCGCCGATCTGATGCTCTTTTATTCGCAAGAATTCGGCTACGTCAGTTTGCCGGAGGCCTTTACCACCGGCTCCTCGGTCATGCCGCAAAAACGCAATCCCGACGTGTTCGAGCTGATGCGCGGCCGCAGCGCCGTCGCCCAGGCGGCACTGAACGAGGTCTTGAGCATCACGCAAAAACTGACCTCCGGTTATCACCGGGATTTGCAGCTGATCAAGCCGCCGCTGTTTCGCGGCATCGATTCCTGCTTGCAGACGCTGGCCATTTTGCCGAGCGCGCTCAGCGGCGTGCGCTTCCGGCCGGAAAATATTCGCCTCGATCCCAACATCCACGCCGCCGCCGCGGCGAATGCGCTGGTGGCCAGGGAAGGCATCCCCTTTCGCGAAGCCTACCGGCAGGTGGCCGCAAAACTCAAGGACAACGAATGAGCATCTGGCGCAGCCTGCGAACCCTCGAGGAGTTGAACGGCAATCGACAAGGCACGCTCATCGGAACTCTGGATATTCTGTTCACCGAAATCGGCGCGGATTTCGTGCGCGGCACGATGCCGGTGGATACACGCACCGTGCAACCCTATGGACTTTTGCATGGCGGCGCGTCCGTCGCGCTCGCGGAAACCTTGGGAAGCATGGGTGCGGCCATGTGCGTGGATGCCGACGAGTATCAAGTCGTGGGCCAGGAAATCAATGCCAATCACGTGCGCGCGGCGCGCAGCGGCTTGGTCACCGGCACGGCGCGGGCGGTGCATCTGGGCGGCCGAACGCATGTCTGGGCGATCGAGATCGTCAACGATGCGCATAAGCTCGTCTGCATTTCGCGCATCACCATGGCGGTCATCAAGCGCGGCGCGCTCACGCCGTAAAATTTGCGCTGGCAATTGTCACCTCAGGCGCGGTATCTTCGGCGGCATGAAAAAATCCACCATTAGATTATGGCGCCCGGCCTTGAGCCTCGTAGTATTGGTTGCGGTCGCGGCACTTGGCGAAGCACAGACTCCCCCGCCGGCCGTGAAACCGCCGCCGACCACCGCGCCCGGTGCGGATCCGGGACCTGCGCCGACGCCGGATCAGATCAGCTATTCGTTCGGTCTGATTTTTGGCGCGCAAATGCACAACACGGGCATCACCCCCGAGGGCGTCGTGCCCGATGCCGTCATCCGGGGCATCAACGACGGATTGCGAGGCAAAACGCCTTCCGCCACCGATCAACAGCAGGTGCAGGCCTACGCGCGCGCCGCCGGCGATGCCATGGCCGCGCGCAATGACACCGCGGCAAAAGAATTCCTGGCGAAGAACGGCAAGGAAAGAGGCGTGATCACCACCGCCTCGGGACTGCAATATAAAATTCTCGCCGCCGGAGATAAAAAGGCGCCGCCGATCGCGCTTACCGATTCGGTGACGGTGGAATATCGCGGCAAGCTCATCAATGGTACGGAATTCGACAGCTCGTATTCGCGTGGAGTGCCCGCGACGTTCCCCGTGAACGGCGTCATCAAGGGCTGGCAAGAGGCCCTGGTGCTGATGAAGCCGGGCGCAAAATGGCAACTGTTCATACCACCGGAACTGGCCTATGGGCCGAGAGCGCAGTCGAAAATCCCGTCCAATTCGCTGCTGATATTCGACGTGAACGTGGTGAGCGCCGAGGGGGCCGACGCGCCGCCCAAGGCCCCGCCCGGCACGCCGCCGCCCGTGAAGCACAACTAGGAGCCTGTCTGACAGGCTCCGTCAGCGAGACTGCGGCGCGAGCGCGCCGTCAGGGCAGATCGAGTGCGTAGGTGAGATCGCCCATCGGGGGCTCGCCATGCGAGACGAGCGCGGCATCGCGTTGGACAATCCCCGGCAGCACTTCGAGATCGAAGCGGCGCGTGATCAGCCGCAGAATGGATTCCGTGTCGTATTGCGTGTGATCCACCGCGCCGTGTTGGGCGAACGGTGAAATGATCAACGCTGGGATGCGCGTGCCCGGGCCCAATAGATCGCCCGCGGGAGGGGCAACATGGTCCCACGCACCGCCGAACTCATCGTACGTGACCACGATCAGCATGTGATTCCACTGCGGGCCCGCGCGCAGCTTTGCGACCAGATCGGCGATGTGCGCGTCGCCCGCGGCGACCGAGGCGTAGCCGGCGTGCTGGTTCAAATTGCCTTGCGGCTTGTAGAAGGCCACCGCCGGCAGCCGGCCGGCCTCGATCGCGGCCAGAAGATCATCGTAATCCTTCAAATGCGCCGCGCGCTGTTCCGCGTGCGTGCGCGGATCGAAGCGCTCGTAATAATTGAAGGGCTGGTGATGAGCCTGAAAATCGGGATTGCCGCCGGCGGTCTCCGGCGCGTAAATGACTTCGCGCTTTTTCGACGGCGCGCGCGTGCCGTCTTTCACGGCGGCGTTCCACGCGCCTGCATACCACGCCCAAGCGACGCCTTTCGCGTCCAGCGCATCGCCGATGGTGCGCTGAGTTTGCGGCGGCAGCGTCGTCGCATTGTGCGGATCCGCATACGCAAAGCTGGCATCGCCCGCGGCAGGCTTGTTGCGGCTGGGTTGGTAGGGAGGCTGCATGGTGTTCACCGCGTAGAACTTGCCGTCGCCGAAATAATTGAGCGGCGCGATATCCCCGCTTCTGGCGAAAGTCGGCGGCCCGTCGAGCGCCGAGGCCGGCGGCGTGGCAGCGGTTTTCAACCGCGGCAGGTAGCCGCCGGCGGCATTTTTTTCCAGCTCCGCAATCGAAGGCTTGGCGGCAGTGGTATCGGCGTTGGGATATTCCGGGGCGCAGGCGCAAATCAGGTATTGATGATTCAGAAACGATCCGCCGAATGCGCCTTGAAAGAAATTGTCGGCGAGCACGAATTCCTCGGCCAAGGCGTACAGCGCCGAACCGCTGTAGTCGTAATATCCCAGCGCGAGACCGCCGGCGTCCGACCACGCTGCATAGCCATCATTCTTGCCGCCGTCGATTTGCATTTGATGCTCGTAAAAGCGATGCCACAAATCGCGAGTCACCGTGTTGGTCGTCAATGTGGCCTGCGATTGCGCCGTGAATCCATGCTCGATGGAATACGGCGCATTGGGCAGGCCGACGCTCTGCTGCTGCGTGACCACGGGCGTGACGCCCGCCGCGGTTACGCCGCCCCAGGTGGGCGGAAGAACGGACAGCACTTTGCCGTCGCGGTCCACCTGCGGATGATACGCGGGCAGCGGGCGGCCATCGCCATCGATGACTTCGCTCAAATTCCTTGCGTCGGGGAAATTACCGTACAAATTGTCGAAGGCGCGATTTTCCGCGTAAATGACGACGATGGTGTCGATCTGACTGCGCAGGGCGCGAGTCACGGCGAGCGGCGCCGGGTCCTCGCGGTCTTGCGGGTCCGTGCGGTGCCCGCGGTCCTCGCGCGGCGCCGTCACGAATTTTGTCTGGACGCAGCCCGAGAGGGCCACCGCGATGCAGGAACCGCAAAGAAATGCAAGCAATACGCGCGGGCAGGGCTTTGTCATGCGCGTCAGTATAAGGCGCGGCACCCTTCTCGGGCGACCGCGCCGGCGCGGACTTGCGCAAGTTCACTCTGTGGAGAAGCGCCTCGTCAGAACTGCCAGAGCGCGCTCACCATCAGGGCGTCGGGATCTCCGAACTGCGAACTGATGCGCTGGTATTCGCCGCGGAGAATCATTCCGAAGGGAAATTTGGACTGCACGCCCGCGCCGTACGCGAATCTCGTGTTGGTGACTTGATGGCGATCGGTGGGCACGAAGTACGGGCACGGTCCTCCGGCGACGCAGGGCTGCTGAACGAAGTCAGTGATGTTGGTGGACAACCGCGCGGCACCGGCCTTGGCGAAGACATCGATGAATGGAAAGGGCAGCGGCAGGTAACCCACCGCGAACAGTGCGGGGGCCTTAGGGTGAGAATCGCTGCCCGAGACGTTGAAGTCGTAGAAGCCGTTGTGCCGATAGGGTTGGCCGAAATCGATGTACTCGGCCTCGAGCCCGATCACTCTGATCGGCCGGATGCCGACGATCCCTTGCCATGCGAATTGATAGTCGTTGTAGTAACCGGGAAACCCATAACGAGAGTCATCGCTCCTAATCTGCGATTCGCCGACGCCGGCGCCGACATAAAATCCCAAGGGATTATCGGCGAACGCTGCACCGGAGCCGCCGCACGCCGCAATCGCCAGAAGCGCCGCCAGGATGCTGGATTTCCGCATAAAAAACCTCCGCTTTTGACTAACGCATTCGACCGGTAAGCGTTGACAGAAGTTCCGGCTCAACTCACGGCGCGCGGCGCGGGTATACTTGCCATAATGAGATTCGCGCAACTTTTGGTCCTGGTCTGCCTCACGGAGGGAATCCTCGGTTGCGGCCAAAAAGGGCCTCTGGTCATGCCCGATGCGCAGAAGCACAAGCGGCCTGTTCCCACTCTGCCGGGCGCGAAGCCTGCGCCGTCCGCGCCCGCACCGGCCCCACCAGCGCCCGCTTCTCCGAGCACTTCTCCGAGCACTCCTGCGCCTGCAGACCTGACGCGACCTTAAGATCGGGTGCTGCGATCATGAGCGCGCGCAAACTTATTTTGGTAGACGGTTCGGGCTACTTGTATCGCGCCTTCCACGCGCTGCCGCCCCTGACCAACTCGCGCGGCGAACCGACCGGTGCCGTGTTGGGCGTGCTCAACATGCTGAACAAAATGATCAAGGAAGAAGCTCCGGATCGCATCGCCGTGGTGTTCGATGCGCCGGGCCGTACCTTCAGAGACGATCTCTTCGATCAATACAAGGCGCATCGCACGCCGATGCCCGATGATCTCAGGGCGCAGGTGCAGCCTCTGTACGATGTGGTCGGCGCGATGGGCGTGCCGCTGTTGCGCGTGCCCGGGGTCGAAGCCGACGATGTGATCGGCACCCTCGCGAACCAGGGCGCGGACGCCGGCTTCAAGGTGCTGATCTCCACCGGCGACAAAGACATGGCGCAGTTGGTCGGTCCGAATGTCGAATTGCTCAACACCATGAGCAACACGCGTCTTGACCGCATCGGCGTCAAGGCAAAGTTCGATGTCTTTCCAGAGCAAATCGTCGATTACCTGGCCCTCGTCGGCGACACCTCCGACAACATTCCCGGCATCACCAGCGTGGGCCCAAAGACCGCCGCGAAGTGGCTGAATCAATATCAAACGCTCGACGCCTTGATCGCGCATGCCGCCGAGATCGGCGGCAAGGTTGGTGACAATTTGCGCAACGAGCTGCCGATGCTGGAGTTGTCGCGCAAGCTCGCCACCATCGATACCTCACTGGCACTGGAAGTGACGCCCGAGCAGTTGAGCCCGGGCGCGCCCGACGCGCCGCGGCTGCGCGAGTTGTACACGCGCATGGAATTGCGGGCCCTGCTCAAGTCCTTGGGCGCTGAGCCCGAACCTCCCGCCGCCGAGAGCGCGGCCGAGATTGACATCGTCGTCGCCGAGAGCAGCGGCGGCGGCACCCAGATTGCCGCGGCCGTTGCCGTGGTCAACACGCCGCCGCCGCGCGACTATCGCAAGGTCATGTCGGAAGAGGAACTCGATCTCTGGCTCAAGAAGCTCGCCGCGGCGCCGCTCATTTCTTTCGATACCGAGACCGACAGCTTGGACTATATGCGGGCGCAAATCGTCGGCGTGTCGTTCGCGGCTGCGCCGGGGGAAGCCGCCTACGTGCCGCTGGGACACGACTACGCCGGCGCGCCGCATCAGCTCGATCGCAACAAGGTGCTGGCGGCGTTGAAGCCGGTGCTCGAGGACAGAACGAAGGCCAAGGTCGGCCATCATTTTAAATTCGACGCGCATGTATTGGCCAACTACGGCATCGCGCTCAATGGCCAGCGCTTCGACTCCATGTTGGAATCCTACGTGCTGAACAGCGTGGCGACGCGCCACGACATGGATGCCAGCGCCGTGAGATACCTCGGCGTCAAAACGATTCACTTCGAAGAGCTCACGGGCAAGGGCGCGAAGAAAATCACGTTCAACCAAGTGGACGTCGATCGGGCCGCGGAATATGCCGCCGAAGATGCCGACATCACGCTGCAGCTGCATCAGGCGATCTGGCCGCAAATAGAAGCCGTTCCCGGATTGAAATTCGTCTACGAGAACATCGAGCAGCCGCTCGTGCCGGTGCTGTTCCGCATGGAGCGCGCCGGCGTGCTCGTGGACCGTGCGCTGCTCAGGACGCAGAGCGCCGAGCTGGCGTCGCGCATGCTGGAGCTGCAGACACTGGCGCACAAGGAAGCCGGCGGTGTCTTCAACGTGGAGTCTCCGAAACAGCTGCAGGAAATTCTGTTCGGCAAGCTGGGCATTCCGGTGATGCGCAAGACGCCGACCGGTCAGCCCTCGACCGCCGAGGACGTGCTCGAGGAACTCGCCGAGACCTATCCCTTGCCGAAATTGATTTTGGAATATCGCGGCATGGCGAAGCTCAAATCCACTTACACCGACAACCTGCCGCTGCAGATCAATGAGAGCACCGGACGCATTCACACTTCTTATCATCAAGCCGTGGCCGCGACCGGCAGGCTGTCGTCGCAAGATCCGAATCTGCAAAACATCCCGATCCGCACTCAGGAAGGCCGGCGCATCCGGCAGGCGTTCATTGCACCGCCCGGCCACTCGCTCGTCGCGGCGGACTATTCGCAGATCGAGCTGCGCATCATGGCGCACCTGTCGGGGGACGCCACTCTGCTGCGTGCGTTTGCGGAGGATCGCGACGTGCATCAAGCGACCGCCGCGGAAGTGTTCAGCACGCCGTTGGCTGAGGTCAGCGCCGATCAGCGGCGGTCCGCGAAGGCCATCAACTTCGGTCTCATGTACGGCATGTCCGCATTCGGGCTGGCCCGGCAATTGGGCATACCCCGCGGCGACGCGCAGAAATACATGGATCTTTATTTCGAACGCTATCCCGGCGTAAGGCGTTACATGGAAGAGACGCGCCGCCAAGCGCGCGAAAAGGGCTTCGTGGAAACTGTGTTCGGCCGCCGGCTCTATCTGCCCGAGATTCAGTCGCGCAACGCTGCACTGCGCCAATATGCCGAACGCAGCGCCATCAATGCGCCCATGCAAGGCACGGCCGCCGACATCATCAAGCGCGCGATGATCGAGGTGGACTCTTGGCTGCAGAGTTCGCGCGTTCCCGCGCGATTGATCATGCAAGTGCACGATGAGCTGGTGTTGGAAGTCGCGGACGAGGCGATCGAGACACTCGTAGGACAAACACGGACACACATGGTCCGCGCCGCGGATTTATCGATCCCGCTCAAGGTGGACGTAGGGGTTGGCCGCAACTGGGACGAAGCGCATTAAACGCGTGCGCTAGCACAAAAATTGGCGCAATATTGCGCTATCGGTGGACACGCCTGTTGCGGATGCAGCAGGAAAAAAAAACTGCTTTCAAAGGACTGGAACTTTTGAGGACCATCCCCATCTAACCAAATGAGCGTTTAAGACGCTCCTCGCTCTTCTCCCTGAGCGAGCATGACCCGGTTTGTCATCCCCATGCCGGGTTGGTCTGCCCCGATGGTTGCCACAAGCGTCCATCGGGGCTTTTTTATTCCAGTTACGCGCGATTGTTTCAGTCGTGCAGCCACCGGTCCATCACCTCCCGCGCTTCCTCGATTCCTTGTTTGGCATGGGCCGAAAACAGTTGCGCGGATACCGCAGCGTCCGCTCCGGCTGCCATCGTATCCTTCAGTATGCGCAGCGAATCACGCCGGTTCAGTTTGTCTGCTTTTGTCAACAAGACATGCGCGAAGCGACCTCTCGACAAAATCCACTCGAGCATCGCGGCGTCCTGCGCGCTCAAGCCGCGCCGACTGTCGACGATCAGCATCAAGCCCACCAGCGATTCGCGCACGTTGAAGTAGTGTTCCATCAGAGCCAGCCAGTGCAGGCGAACGCGCTCGGGTACCTTGGCGTATCCGTACCCCGGCAGGTCCACCAACCGCCGCTCGGGTGCCAGCTCGAAAAAATTGATGAGCTGGGTGCGCCCCGGAGTGCGGCTGACGCGAGCAAGTCCGGCGCGCTGAGTGATGGCGTTGATGGCGGTGGACTTGCCCGAATTGGAGCGGCCGGCGAAGGCGATTTCCCGGCCCGAATCCGGCGCAAGCTGATGCGCTTCGGCCGCGCTGGTCATGAACTTCACGTTGGAATAGGTCGTCATGGCCGCCGGTGGGACGCAAATTATTGACTCTAGTGTACAATTTAGGGTTGACAGCGGGTCAC
>Ga0210400_10003693_pt1 | contig 13474 bp, 12 predicted proteins | sample IncBWH26MmetaG_FD_155456 | JGI IMG/M metagenome (GOLD analysis project Ga0210400, IMG submission 155456) | Forest soil microbial communities from Barre Woods Harvard Forest LTER site, Petersham, Massachusetts, United States - Inc-BW-H-26-M | ecosystem: Environmental > Terrestrial > Soil >...
AATGATGGCGCGACCACCGAGGGTCAGCGGACGCTGTACGGATTCCGGGCCGTCTACGTTTTTGACGTTGCCCAGACGGAGGGCAAAGACCTTCCCGCGCTGACCGAAGTCAATGGCGACGTGAGCGGATACCGCGAACGCTTGTTGAAGTTCGTGGAATCGCAAAGCGTCGAGCTTAGCTTCTCCGAGCGAATTGCGCCCGCGAAGGGTCTCTCCTATGGCGGGAAGATCACGCTGCTTTCAGGGATGCAGCCAGCCGAGGAGTTTTCCACTCTCGTGCATGAGATCGCTCACGAAATGTTGCATCGTGGCGACCGCCGCACCCTGACTACCAAACAGGTCCGCGAGACCGAGGCCGAAGCCGTGGCCTTTGTCGTTTGCCAATCGGTCGGGCTTCAGAACGGGACTGCGTCCCAGGACTACATCCAGCTTTGGCACGGAGACGCCAATCTTCTCCGCGAGAGCTTGGAATCCGTTCAACAAACCGCTGCCGTAATCCTCGGGGGCATTGCCCCCGAGCCAGCGGCACTCGCGGCAGCCGCATAACACGCCAAGACCTGCACCCGTTTGGCTTTCAGGTCCGACGGGTGCGCCGAACCCACCGATACACAACCAAAGACACATGAGAGGAGAAAAGATCATGCCGAGTACGCAAAATGCAGTCAACAACCATGAATATCGCAGCGTTCCTATCGTCGCGCTTGCGGAGTCTGCCACCAATCCGCGCAAGCGATTCGATGCCAAAAGCCTCGAAGAGCTGGCCGCCAGCTTCAAGACGCAAGGGATTCTGGCCCCTCTTCTGGTACGCGAATTAGAGGAGAGCAAGTACGAGGTTGTCGCCGGAGCACGTCGCCTAAGAGCGGCGAGACTGGCGGAACTCGAAAAACTTCCCGTCCGCGTAGTCAAGCTGACGGATGCGGAGGCCATCGAGGCTCAATGCGTTGAGAACCTGCAACGCGAGGACATCCACCCGCTTGAGGAAGCTCTGGGTTTTAAATCTCTCTTGGAGCTGGGAGAGCCTGCCTACACTATCGCAACCATCGCCTCACGCGCTGGCAAGAGCGAGGCTTACGTTTACGGTCGCGTTCGACTCGCTGACCTGATACCGCCCGTGGCCGAGGCATTCCTGAAAGACCAGATCACCATCGGCCACGCCTTGCTGATCGCCAAGCTCCCGGCTTCACAGCAGCAGGAGGCGTTCTCGGCTGCGTTTCGAGGCTTGTGGACAAGCGAGGGCAACAGCCAAGTCCTGATTCCAGTCCGGGAGTTGGCCGCGTGGATTGAATCGAACATCTTGCTGCAACTGGCGTCCGCGCCCTTTGACAAGCAGGATGAGACACTCGTTTCCGAAGCAGGATCGTGCGCCAACTGCCCGAAGCGAACTGGATTCAACAAACTACTCTTTCCCGACGTGCGGAAGGATTCCTGCACGTCGCCCGACTGTTTTCGAGCCAAGATCGACGCTTCCGTGAAAAAAACTCTGGAAACCAAGCCGCAGCTAATCCAGATTTCAGCGGCGTGGAACTCCCGCGAAGGCGCTCCCTTGGGACGGAATCAGTATGTGGAGTTGGAGCTCAAGAAGCAGAAGGCAAACGGAGCAATCACCAAGCTATCCGCTAACCAGAAGCCATGCGACAAGATGGCAGAGGCCATCGTCATGGACGGCGGTAAGCGCGGACAGGTCGTCAAGGTTTGTGCCGATCCGACTTGCCGTGTCCACCATCCCAACACACCTTCTCCGCTGCAAGTCGAGCGGGAGCGGGTAGAAGAAAGGAAGCGCATCGAAAAAGAGAAACTGGCCATTACGACTCGACATCGAGTCTTGGCTACAATCCTCCAACGCGTGTCGGCCCCGTTAAAGAAGGCTGACTTGCTAGCGGTCGCCCACTACCTGATCGGTCATCTCTCCTACAGCCAAGTCCCGGCCCTGGCGAAGCGGCACAAGCTAGAGGCGAAGAAGGACTCCGCGTCGGCGCAGGAGCTTCTGGCCAAGCAAGTAGGCACCTATGGCGAGGCCGAACTCTGCAAACTGCTTCTGGAAATCAGCCTGCTGGATTCGGCTTATCAGCGATCCACCGCGAGTCGTGACGACGTTCTCATGGATGCCGCCAAACGCTACCGAGTGGATACCGAGAAAGTGCAAAAGGCCGTAGCAGAGGAACTTGCCGCAAAACGAGATAAAAAGACGAAAGCCGGAGCAAAGCCGAAGAACCGCAAGACGGCATAGGCCGATCACCTTAGATTCCCGGCGGAGTGTGAGTTCGCACTCCGCCATTTTGTTCGTTGAATTGGAGTCCGCCACGGCGGACTCAACGCTCTGCGAAACAAGCCAGTTGAAGCTTAGACCCACAATGTTAAAACGGAAGAAGTGTGGACGATAATTATTCTCGCTTTGAAATCCGCGGCTTCACGTTGTGGGCGCTATTCGTCTGTGCAACATCCACTTGTCCCAAATTCCGGCCAATGTCTGAAACGTTGCGCCATGTGCCCTTCCGATAATCTCGGGCCTTTGTCTTAACGATTTCCGTGGCTTGCAGGTAACAGATGCGGCGGGCTGGCCCGTATTCGGGCCGCGATAATTTAATTTCACCACTGGGTGCGAACCTCGCGGTAGGCTCCATTGAGCGTAAACCAAACGGCTATCGAGACGGGCCACATTTAGGAGCGTCAGTCATGGCGAAGCCAAAGACCGTCCGAGTGGGAAATGTCACGGTGACAGAGATAAGCCCGAAAGAAGGGGAAGTCCTTGCGGAGAAGATAAAGCAACGGCATGACCTGATGCGCAATAGGTATCGGGAGATCCACGGGAAAATAGTGGATTGGGTCAGCTACTCGTTCGGGGACGGCAGCTTGTACGTGAGTATCCGGTTCATGGACAAGACCGATTTTTCATTGCGGTTCAGTCCCAAGATCCTTACAGAGAGCATCGACCTATCTGACATGAGCACTGGGAATTTAGAGATGATTCGCCGGTACCCCAAGAGGGCTGATGAATGAACAGAGACATGAAAAGACGCAGATACTGAATCCCGGGTTCCAACCAAACCAAATTGTGTGTTAGGCGACGTAGAGGGCAGCGTGATGAAGAAGCGAGGAACAGTCGAGTACCCGGAACTCAAGGGCAAAGTTATTGAACAGATTCGTTATAAGAGCGACCCGGATTTCACTGTACTCGTGATCGAATTCAACGACAACACGTGCGCGAGCTTCCGCTTGCGCGCGGATGTGTCGTTTGCCCTGGAACCCGAGATGTCTGGCAACGATGCGGCTGGTGATATTGCGAATTGGAAAATTCTCAAGACCCGATCCCTGCCGCCGGGCTTCAAGCAAAAGAGGACAGCAACGAACTGATAGGTGACTTCATGGGTGTTAAGAGTTGAAGGTGCGTTCCGTGGAGCGCTGGTGCAGTTGACAAGGAACACTCAATGACAATGAGTAGAAACCGCATTTACTCCAGCCGTCATCGGGGTTGTCGAGGCGGCCCAAAATGTCGCCACTGTACTTGGGACACTATGCATGTTGCCGTTGACGGTCCTCATGCGAAATATACCAAGGGACACCGAGGGAACTACAACCGTAACATCGACCGCGCAATTGATGACTTCTTGGCGACGCTGAAGCTCGAAGCCCGTCGGCTATTGCGCGACCGCGCGCAAACAACCGCCGCCCTGCGACAGTTTCACTTGACATTCAGCTAAACCTGGGTCTGCCCCACATTGGACTCCCGAGAGCGGTCACGGAATCCCCAAGAGCCGCTCGCTGATCACTCGATTGGCTAAGCAAGGACTCGCAGCAGCCCCTCTTTATGCCAGAGCAGAGAAACTGTTCTCAGAGCGCGGGGAAGCGGCGAATAAACTCCATTCAACGGTCGGACGCCAAACCGATTGCATTTGCGGTCCTCTCACGACTCTTGAACGAGCAACTGCAGAACTCTATCGTGCACACTCACGAAGTCTTTTGCGGGCAATAAATCTTAAAGTTCTGTAAGGAACTTTATCAAAGCGGGATTGTTGCGCCATCGTTTCTTACCTCGCCGCGGACTCAATTTGTCGAGCTGAGCACGAAAACGCTCTGGAGTCAGACATAAGTAGCGATCCGTTGACCCGAGTCCAACTTGTCCCATGTAGGCGGAAAGGGCAGGAATCATGCGGTTCAAGTCCGCGCCGAATTTGATCCAAGCGGTTAGCCGATGAACTGCAAACGTATGTCTCAAATCGTGCATTCGAGGCTGGAAGCGCCCGCCATCACAGCGGGTAATACCAGCCATTCGACGAAGCCTCTGAAATGTCTGTCCCACGGCGCGCTCATTGAGAGCAAGCCCTTTCTTAGTGAGGAAGAAGTGAGGATCTCTCAAGGTAGCCTTTCGGCGATCCGTCATGTCATATCTTCGTAGCACCCTATACAGGTCTGGTCCAATCGGAATCTCTCTTGAACGATTGAACTGAGTGCCGCGGACGATGACTACTCTCCGCTTGAAATCCAGGTCCTGGCGTAAGAGCCTGCGAGCCTCGCCGACCAAGGCTCCCGTCCCGTAGAGAAACAGCAAAAATGCGCGCAGAGTGTGAGCCTCGATTTTGCAGGGGGTTCTCGCCTGAGACAATCGAACCGTGGACAGGAGAATGCGAATCTCGGCCTTTGAGTAAATATAAGGAACAAAGGTAGGCACAACTGTCGGGCGGGGAGGCGGCATCGGCAATGCTGGCATCGCATTCCGTGCTACCCAGAATAGAAAAAAGCTCCTCAGCAAGTTGTATTTCTGGCGCCACGTGTTGGCTGAGGTGCGCGGCCCATCGAGAAATGAGATAACCTGACGCTCACTAATACTGGTTAGGGCTACATCACCCACATGACGGCAGAAAGACACAAGATTCATGGTGCCCTTCGCATAAGCCGTTCCGCCGCGATTCTTTCCTTCTACATAGGTCCGAACGCCCTGCAATAGTTTCATAGCACACCAGCTAAACTAAAATCGGCGACTTGACGGAGCGACCTCGTGTCATACTTCGCATAAATGCTGACTGAGTCGAGGCTGCGGTGACCAAGAAAATCGGCAATTTCCTGCAGAGATGCTCCTTTCTGGAGTAGACGGGTTGCGCAAGCATGTCGAAGAGAGTGAGGACCGATGTGTTCCAGCTCAATTCCTAACTGTTTCATTCTCTTGCCAACGACCTGCCACATTTGTCCGGGACGTATCGGTCCATGCGGTCGACGCGTGGCCGTGAAGACGTAACAGCTCGAACAATTCGGTCTGCTCTTCTTAAGATATTGGATGATTGCTTCTCCCACCTCGTATTGAATGGGAAACTGTTGGATTCCGCCGCGTTTGGCGCGTTGTACGCTAAACGTCTCATTACGCCAGTCGAAATGCGTCAATCGAAGCCCAGCTACTTCACTGCTTCGCAGCCCGTAGATCGCAAATAGCAGCAGAATCGCTCTGTCACGAAAATCATTCGGAGACGATCCGCTCGCAGACTCGAGCAATCGACCAACTTCGGCCCACGTTGGAGCTTTAGGGCGACCATCGTATTTCGGGGTTTTCGGACTATGGATTCCCAAAGCGAGGCCGGGAGCACACCACCCTCGAATTGCTGCATATCTAAAGAAGCAGCGTAAGGCTTGGCAATGCGACGCGATGCTCCGAACAGACCAGCCCGCGGCACGTTTGCTCGACAAGAAATCGTCAACGTCCAGCAAGGAGACCAATTCAAGATTCGCGTGTCTTTCACCAAACCATTTAAGAAAATTAAACGCCTTCGAACTATAAGCGAACACCGTATCGGGGGCCAGGCGGCGGGCAGAACGCATCGCCTCGACATATTCCGCTATGAGCGGCTGAAAAGGATTCGAGGGTGGGGTTTCCAGTTGGCGGTGAAAGCGCAACCACTTTCGGGCGATTTGAATGAATGTAATCGGCGACCCTTTCGATTGTTTCTTCTTTCGATGGGGCTCCTTGTAAGCTGCCCACAACTTGCCTGCAATATTGATCTCCTCCTGTCGCACGGGGCGTAGCGAGGTCATGTTCATTATGCGTACGATATGAATTAAGTATGCTGCAGTACTTCGCACTACGCTGCGATCCAATCCCTCCTGTAAAAGGTGTGTGAGGTAGTGCTCTCGTTCTTTCAGTAAAGGAGCAGATTCATGGCGAAGTTGGACGCTCCGCCACGCTGATATGGTTTCAATCATGATCCGTCCACCTTTCTTTCTTATCGATGAGGCCGTGCCCGCGGGATTACTGGCGAGAGCCATCCTACCGAACGAGCCTGCCGGTACGAACCGCGCTCGCGTTTCCATCTGTGTAATCTGCGGTGCGCCCCATTCAGCAAGGATATGGTGAGCCCCAACAAATTCGTCCGAGCCGTGGCTAGCCCCGATGTAGAATATGACAATCAGTCCTCTACGGGTTTCCCCATGTTGTCGCAGTTTGGTGTAATCCCGCCTTTGAAGGAATCCGCAGTTGGGGTTCTGTCCAATTTGGGCAGTTTGAGTGTACGGCCACTCGCCGTCAATTTGACGGCAGCGACGGCGGCAACGATTTACCGTCGGACGAGGGTTTGTGGCCCTGGTCTCTCGACCATCCTCCAGTCGCTCAGACTTGCACGACAGTCGATAATCCACCCCGCCAAAAGAACATTCTCTTCCGAAGCCGAAAGGCCGAAGCTTGACCGGGTCGAGCGAAGCGAGGTCGCATCGCAGGTTGCCATAGCTTGTTGCTGGATGGGCGGGAGCCGCAGGCATAGAACGGGATGAGGAGTATTCTCTTCGCGCTCACGGAGCCCGAAGATGGAAATGAACACATGGTATTTGTGGATGGGCTACTAATGAGCTCTGGCGGTGAGGGCTATAAGCTGCCGCCGCCGGCGGAGTCCATGGAAGAACTCCTTCGGTTCCTGGGCAGCCAAATACCGGCTCCCAAGATGAGCGAGTGTCTGCACGTGGAACCCTAGTTTTGGGTTGATGGGCTGGCACGCTGCTGCGCAGCGGGTGGGGAATGACACGTCACCCCAGAATGGGAGCTGCAGGCTAACTTTTGGTTACCGTACGCGAACTATTTGAAAATGCAAGAGATTGCGTCGTGCTGACGTTTAGGAAGACGAGTTCATGGTCAAGCCGAATCTGCGCACCAAGTCCATAGGAACAAAGGTCAGCGAAGAGGAATTCGCCCGCCTGGAGCAGGCAGCTCAGAAGGCCTCGAAGACCCTGGGGGAATGGTGCCGCGAGGTGATGCTCGCCAGTGCGAACGGCCAGCCAGAGAAGCTGAACGGAACCGGGGGAGAAACCCATGCGGTCATGGCCGAGGTGGTGGCGCTTCGAGCGATCCTGCTGAACGTACTTTTCAAGCAAGCGAAGGGCGAACCACTGACCGCCGAGGAGATGCAGCGGCTGATCGACCGGGCTGACTCGGACAAGCTGAAAAAGGCGCGAGACAGGCTGGACGAAGCATCAGCTTCCAAAGCGAGCGGACGATGATCAAAGCTTTCCAGCACGTCTTTAATAGTCCCGTCGGTTCGGGTCGCGAACGGCCGAAGATTGCCCTGACTGGGGGTGAACAGTGAATCGGTTATTGGGTCGAGGGAAATCTCCGGGTCCGTCTAAAAATTGGGTGCTGTCGACTCTTGTCGCTTTAGTCCTAGCTTTCGTCGCTTGGATAGGAATCTTCACGTACCGAAGCGTTGAGGTCTGGACGCCATTGCAGCAGTGGTACTGGGTTCAATATTCGATCAGCAAGGATTTTCCCAATCCGAGTGGTACCTACCAAGTGCTTTCGAAATTGGACCGACAAGGGCATCACAGCATGGCCACGGACGCGGACGTGAAACCCGCCCCCTTGGAGGTATGGCCCTCGTTTGCGCTCACGGCGAAGGCGCGACAGGCGGGAGCGGTTGCTCTGAAGGTGGACACGGTGCATTACACGAACGCGCAAATGAACCGGATGCTTGCTGAGTCGATTTATGCGGGCCAGTCTCCCGGTGATCTGATCTGGCCAGCGTGGGCTGGTGCGCTGGGCATCTTCGTCCTGGGGCTGGTGCTGCCACTCCCAAGGAACCGGCGGCGACGGCAGATCGAGAAAGAGGGATGCAGACTCAAAGGCCCAGAGATGGTGACCGTCAAGGAATTCAATCGACGGAGTGGAGGTGATGGAATTAGCTTCCTGACCACGGAGGGAAGAGAATCGCTCTCGATTCCGCGCTCGTTAGAGAGCAGCCACATGATGATGATGGGAGACACGGGCGCCGGAAAGAGCGTTTTACAGCGGCGCGTGTTGGCGCAAATCGCGGAACGAGGCGAGACAGCTATTGTGTATGATCCCGCGCTGGAACACACACCGCAATTTTTCAATGCTGCCCGCGGCGATCTTATCCTGAATCCCCTGGACGTGCGGTGTCCTTATTGGTCGCCGTCCGATGAAGTGATGCACGAGGCAGAGGCTCTGACCCTTGCCACATCGTTGTTCCCCGATAAGCCTCACGAGAACACATTCTTCGTCGAAGGTCCGCGAAAGGTTTTCGCGCACTTGCTCACGTTGAAACCGACACCTGAGGAACTGGTCAGATGGATGAGCCACGAGGAGGAGCTAGATCGCCTCTTGAAAGGTACCGAACTGACGGCATTCGTCTATCGCGGCGCTGGCCCACAGCGCGGTGGTGTGTTAGGTGCGCTTAACATGGTTGCTGACAGTTTAAAGCTCTTGCCGAAGGAGAGTGAGACGAAGCAAAGGTGGACAACCGAAGAATGGGCACGACAGCGTAGTGGCTGGATATTCCTAACCTCGACTCCTCGATTCCGCGAGCGGCTGTTGCCCCTCATGAGCCTATGGCTGGACACATTAGTGCTGCGATTGATGAACCAGGGCGATCCCGCGCTGCGTCACGCATGGTTTGTGCTTGATGAGCTCGCTAGCCTGCAGCGACTGCCGCAATTGCACACTGCGCTGACCGAGAATCGCAAATCCGGGAATCCCGTTGTGATCGGTTTCCAAGGCCGGAGCCAACTTGAAGTGCGATACGGGCATGAGGCCGAGTCAATGCTGTCGCAGCCCGCCACCAAAATCTTTTTGCATACCAGCGAGCCTCGCGCAGCGAAGTGGATCTCGGACACGATTGGCGAAGTGGAAGTGGAACGCGTTAAGGAGACGGTGAACACGCATCCTCTCAAAATTACCAAGTCCAGGAGCTATCACAATGAAAGGCGAACGGAGCCACTAGTGCTCCCATCGGAAATCAGTGGACTACAACGTTTGCACGCATTGCTTAAAGTCGACAATTTGGTAGTACCTTTCAGCTTTCCATATCTCGCTCCCGTAAAAACCGAACCCGGTTTCATTCCAAGAGAGATCACACGGCATGTGGTCGAAACCGGGAAGGGCCCGTTTCAGCCGAGCACTGTGGCGGCGCAGGAGATCAGTCCGCGCGAGTCGCAGAACTCCGAAGGCATCGCCGCTGGACAAGAACCCTACTTCGAGTGAGTCATGCTGACCATCTCCAAACCGCTCAGTGCCGGCCAGGCGCAGACCTACCACAAAGAAGAGTTTGCAAACGCCGAGGAGAACTACTACTCCGAGGGCGATCGAATACGCGGCGAGTGGCACGGCAAACTCGCCAAAGAGTGGGGCCTGGAGGGTGAAGTGCGGGAAGAGCATTTCGGACGGCTGGCGCACGGGCGGCACCCGCTGACGGGCGAACAACTTGTGCGGCACCAAACCGCGCGTGAGTACGTTAATGGACGCGGCGAGACGGTGAGCACGATGGAACACCGCGCAGCCTGGGATGCAACGTTCTCCGCGCCTAAGAGTGTGTCGTTGACTGCCCTCGTGGGCGGAGACGATCGTGCACGCGAGGCGCATCGGGAAAGCGTGAAGGTAGCACTTGGCGAAATGGAGAAATATGTCCAGGCTCGTATCGGCGGAAATCATCCCGCGGAAACAACCGGCAAGTGGGTGGCAGCCAGCTTCGAGCACGATAGTGCGCGACCAGTGAACGGGTACGCTGCACCGCAATTGCACACTCACGTTGTATTCTTCAATCTAACGGAAACTCAGAACGGAGAAGCGCGGGCCTTGCAACCCCGCGAACTCTACCGCTCGCAGCAATATGCGACGGCGATCTATCGCTCAGAGTTGGCGCTGCGGTTAAAAGGCCAGGGCTATGACATTGAGAGAGGCAAGAGTGGCCAGCCGGAGATAAAAGGGTACACGCGAGAATATCTTGACGCCTCCAGTCCACGTAGTCAGCAAATCCAGGCATACCTCGACCAACAAGGCGTACGAGGCGCAGGAGCAGCGCAAATCGCAGCGCATCAGACACGCGACGACAAACTGTCGGCCGTCACGCACGCAGAGATGCAGCAACAGCACCGCGATGTGGCCGCGCAGTTCGGCCAGCAGCCGGAGCAAGTGATCCGCGCAGCCCATGAACGCCAGGTCGAACAGGAGCCGCCGCAAAAGCAGCAGCATCTCGAATCCGCTCTGACTTACGCGCAAGAAAAGAATCTAGAACGCCACGCTGTGACCGACGAACGCGAACTGATGCGGGATGCTCTAAAACGTTCGATGGGGGAGGCGAGCTTCGCCGAGATACGAGAGAGGTTCGACAAGCGCGTCCAGTCAGGTGACCTGATTGAAGTAGAAAGCAAATCCCCACCCCGCGCGTTCACCACGGAACAGATGATTGGATATGAACGGGACACAATCTCCGAAATGCGAAAGGGGCAAAATCTGAATAACCCGTTGGTGAGTACCGATACATGGCGCCACATCGAGGAAAAACATGCGCACTTGAGCACCAGCCAACGCGCGGCGGTTGAGCAGATCTTGACGAGCCACGACAGAATCAGCGGTCTTGAGGGTGTAGCAGGGGCTGGCAAAACCACTTCTCTGGCTGCCGTCCGCGACGCAGCTGAGCATGAAGGCTACAAGGTGTTCGGACTTGCACCTACGTCACGCGCCGCGCAGAAATTGGCAGAATCAGGTATCGAATCAGGCACCTTGCAGCGGCATCTGACCCGCGGCGAGCAAGCCGACGGCGAAGAGAAGAGGCTTTACATCCTGGACGAATCGAGTCTCGCGAGTACGAAACAGATGAATGAGCTACTGCATCGGTTGCACGGCGGCGACCGTGTGCTTTTGGTCGGGGACAAGCGGCAACATGAGGCGGTGGACGCGGGCAGGCCCTATCGGCAGCTACAAGAAGCTGGGATGCAAACGGCCCGCCTGAATGAGGTCATCCGGCAGAAGGAACCGGAACTTAAGGAAGTGGTCGAACAACTTGCGCGCGGTGACGTCCACGGAGCGGTAGCGAATCTGGACCAGCAGGGCCGCGTGCATGAGCTTGTAGTCCGGGAAGAGAGGCTAGGTGCAATCGCTCGTGAGTACGCGCGAGAGCCTCAAGGCACGTTGGTCATTTCACCTGACAATGAGTCGCGACGTGAGCTGAACACACTGATCCACCGTGAAATGCAGTCCCGCGGCGACGTGAATCCAGAGGAACACAAACTTCGAGTGCTCGACTCGCGAAATGAAATGACCGGCGCAGATCGGCAGTGGGCCACACAATACGGAGAGGGGGATTTGGTGCGCTATACCCGTGGGAGTAAGGTTCTGGGGATCGACCCTGGCGAATACGCGCGAGTGGATCGAGTGGTCGCCCACGAAAACCGTATCACTATCGAGCGGGAGAATGGGTCACAACAGACCTACGATCCACGACGGCTGTCGGGTGTAGCGGTGTACCAAGAAGGTCAGCGCGAATTCTCACAGGGCGACCGCGTTCAGTTCACTGCCCCTTCGCGGGAACTACAGGTTGCTAACCGAGAACTCGGCACTATCGAACGAGTCAGCCATTCCGGCAATCTCGAAATCCGGATGGACTCCGGTCGCGAAGTTCGATTCAATATCCGAGACCATCCACATCTCGACCACGGATACGCCGTCACCAGCCACAGGAGCCAGGGACAGACCGCGGACCGGGTCTTGATTCACGTGGACACGGAGAAAAGCGAACTGTTGGTTAACGATCGCTTCGCATACGTATCCGTTTCGCGGGCGCAACACGACGCGCAGATCTACACGAATGACGGAAGCAAACTTTCCCGAAGCCTCAGCCGTGAAAGTTCGCAACGTACGGCAACAGAGGTCGACCAAGAGCCGAATGCTTTGAAGACTGATCCACTTTCCGCACGAGGCGCACGGCCATCCAAAGAGGAGCAAGGCCAGAGCTTGGGACTCGGCATCACTTGATCTTCAACGGCGGAGACTTGATCTAACAAACCGAACCGCTGTCGGAATGACACGCAATTCCGAGGACATCTATCGAGTCCCGACGATCCAACCCACGTCTCTAAGTTCGGTCCGCGTTGTTCTCTAGTTGGTCCCGCCCGGTGGGCAGGTCTCCGGCCCACCGAATTTCAAAGGACGAAACCGCACCTGTCAGGCGGGGTTTTCTGCCCGGCCTTCAGTACAACGACGAACGGCCGGAGCGGAATTTTACAAGCCGCGGGAAAACTTTTATTTCTGGGAAGCTCTTAGTTCTGGCCGCGGCTTCCGGCAGTTCGTAGTAGGCACCTTGCAGGTTTTTCTCTGCATCCAAGGAGACGAACGCCTCCTCCGTCAAGAACAGATTGGCGAGAGGAACGTTCCGTTTGTCCCCAGTTCTTCCTCACTAGGGTCCAAGGATGATCGTTTGATCAATTGCGTCGTATCGGGTTTTCACCACCGCAAGCGTTGGGGTGCGTTGACTTGCCCACGCGCGAATAGAGTGCTCGTTTTGCTCCGAGAAGTTTCTCCCAAGAATAAGTCGCTTTAACCATCGCGGGTCGAATTTGACTTTTGAGCCGTGTCCGCGCGGTAAGACTAACCGAACCTCTTCCTCGTTACTCCACTCAGGCCGCTTGCAGAAGAACCAGAAGCCGTTGGTATGCTCGGGATTGTTGACATCCATTCGAAGGGAATCCTCGTACATCACATCCCTCGCGTTCTCGAACAGTGGTCCTTCATTCGCAAACTCCAGACAGTAACCGGAATGCTCGCCCGCATATTTGGCCCAGAGACTGAGGTTGCCATAACGCTTCGACATTGAATAGACGCGGTAGCCCTCCAATTCCGAATGAAGGGATTCGGTGAGCATCCGGAGTAGCGTCTCAGTTCCATGAAGCTCTACGTTGTAAACAATGATTGCACGCTCTCGCGCTAGCTCTGCTGGTGATAGATCAGGGCTGCGCTGGACGAGTTTTGTATAGATGAATGAACTCATTTGTTCTTCTGACAATGTAGCGAGCCGCGGCCTTCCGTCTGCCGGATCATTAAGTTGCGGGAGGCTCGGCAGGTAGAGTTCGTGTTCCTGCATGATGGCGCGGAGCCTTTCCATGTGTTCCGGAGTCGGCAAGCCTGAATACTTATAGAAGAATGGGACCGTAGCCTTCGGCGGGAGCGGTATCGCTGCTGAGTTTCGCATTGGCAATCTTTACTTCATAAACCCCT
>Ga0210400_10003696_pt1 | contig 13467 bp, 9 predicted proteins | sample IncBWH26MmetaG_FD_155456 | JGI IMG/M metagenome (GOLD analysis project Ga0210400, IMG submission 155456) | Forest soil microbial communities from Barre Woods Harvard Forest LTER site, Petersham, Massachusetts, United States - Inc-BW-H-26-M | ecosystem: Environmental > Terrestrial > Soil >...
AACGGCTTCATGGCGCATTTGATCGGATATGTAGGCGAGGTGAGTGAAGACATGCTGAACTCGCCCAAGTTTGATCTGTATGAGCGTGGCGACATCGTGGGGCAGTCCGGGGTGGAGCAGTATTACAACGACATTCTGATGGGCAAGAACGGTTCGCGGCGTGTGCTGGTCGACAGCAAGGGAAGGGAAAAAGGCAAGCTGAGCGAGGACGCGGCGGTGGTGGGCAAGCCGCTGAAGCTGACGGTGGATTTGGACATCCAGATCGCGGCGGAGCAGGCGCTGGAAGGGAAGAACGGGGCCATTGTGGCCATGGATCCGAGGACGGGAGAAATTCTGGCAATGGCCAGCCGTCCCACGTTTGACCCGAATGATTTTGCGGTACGCATCTCGCGCGACGAGTGGAATCGGCTGATTACCGATCCAGCTCATCCGTTGCTGAACAAGGCGATTCAGGCGCAACTGGCGCCCGGCTCGGTCTTCAAGATTATTATGTCTGCGGCAGGACTTCAGGAAGGCATAGCTCAGAACCTGCACGTCAATTGCAACGGCGGAGGTGTTTTTTATGGCCGCTATTTCAAGTGTTGGGTGCTATCCGAGCATCGGGTCCACGGCGCGGTAGATATATCCAAAGGGATTTATCAGTCGTGTGATGTTTTCTTCTACACGCTGGCGCAGCGTTTGGGCATTGAGAAGATTGCCAAGTGGGCCAGCGCTTTTGGTCTGGGGAAAAAAACGGGCATCGATCTTCCCAACGAGGTCAGCGGCATAATGCCCTCAGAGGAATGGAAGATCAAGACCTTCCGTCAAAAATGGATTATTAGCGAGACCATCTCTGTGGGCATTGGCCAGGGCGCAGTCACCACTACTCCCATGCAGTTGGCGCGCGCTATCGGCGGAATCTCCATGGCCGGAGCGCTCTACCGGCCCCATGTCGTGGCCCCTGATCAACTGCCGGCACAGTTTAAGCAAGCGGCGGGTGGCGACTATTCGGCGACCCATGTCCCCTTGGATCCGCAGAACTGGATCACCATTACAGACGCTATGGCAGGCGTGGTCAATCCGGGTGGGACGGCACCCAGCGCCCACTTGCAAGGCGTTGATTTTGCCGGAAAGACAGGCAGCGCCCAGGTCATCAGCAACACTCTGCGCAAGAGCAAGGGCGGAAGCGGTAAGGAGTTTAAGGACAATGGCTGGTTCGCTGGCGTCGCTCCCAGGCGTAATCCGGAGATCGTGGTTGCCGTTCTGATCGAGCAAGGCGAGCATGGCTATCTTGCCGCGCGCATTGCTTCTCAAGTCATTAAGGCGTACGTGGACAAGCAACGCCGTCTTCATAACAACCCCACTCTGTTTAGCGACAAGGCCGATCCCGGATCAGTTCCGGTCGCCGGCGTCTGGAGCCGACCGGAAACCCCGGAAACCCCGGAAACCAATGACGGCGCAGCGGACGGTCACCATGAAAACGAAGCCGACGAGCATCATCTTCTAAGTGGCACGCTGTTGGTCAAGACAGGCAGGGGAAGCGCTTCAACATGGCGGAAGTCTTCAAGGGCGCTGGCGAGCGTGCTGCCGGGGGCGTCTCGATGAGGAAGTTTCTCTCTTTCCGCGATTTTGACTGGGTCCTGCTGGGCTTTGTTCTGCTCATCTGTGGCTTGGGGGTGATTGAAATCTTCAGCACCACCTACGGGACCAAGTTCGCTGGCTCCCACATCAAGCAGATTTACTGGATCATCGGAGGACTGGTCCTGATGTTCCTGGTGAGCGCCATCAACTACCAGGTGCTGCTGGAAAACTCCAAGTGGTTCTACCTGGCTTCCATTGTGTCGTTAGTGGCGGTAATGGTCTTTGGAAAGAAGTACCTGGGGGCGCGCCGCTGGGTTCAATTGCCCGGAGGCCAGCATTTTCAGCCTTCGGAATGGGTCAAGCTGGTCTTGATCATCGCCCTGGCCAAATACTTCACCGAGTCGGACGACCGGCACGCTACCTTGTCAGACGTCGTTAAGGCAGGCCTGATCGCAGGGATTCCCATGGCCCTGGTATTAAAGCAGCCCGACCTGGGCACAGCGCTCACTTATGTACCTGTTGCGTTGATGGCCTTGTTCCTGGGTGGAATTCAGTTCCGTCATGCCGCCGCCATTCTCCTGATCGCCGGGGTCCTGATGCCTGCCATCTGGCATTACGGACTCAAAGGCTATCAAAAGGAGCGATTGACGAGCTTCCTGCATCCCGATGCCGATTCCCAGAAGTCCGGCTATCAGTTGGAGCAGTCGAAGATAGCGGTAGGGTCAGGGGGGCTGTGGGGGAAGGGCATTCGCAAGGGATCGCAGACGCAGGGGTCGTTTCTTCCGGAGCCGCACACCGACTTTATTTTCGCCGCCTGGTCGGAAGAACACGGCTTTGTGGGCGCGGTCACGTTGCTGCTGCTATACTTCATGGTGTTGATGCGTTTGATTCACAATGCCCAAACGGCGCCTGATCGCGCTGGGGGTTTTGTGATAATGGGTGTGGTGGCGGTGTTACTGTTTCACATCCTCGTAAACGCCGGCATGGTGGTGGGGTTTATGCCTGTCACCGGGATTCCGTTACCGTTGATGAGCTATGGTGGCTCTTCACTGTTGTTCATGTTTCTGGCGCTGGGCATTGTGATGAATATTCGGATGCGCCGCTTCGTGAACTGAGGCAGGAATTAACGCTCCCCAGGGAGCGCAGTTAGAAAAGAGAAATATTTGCGTTCCGCCCTGACGTTAAAAGAGAGGGCAACCGGCCCGAGAGGAGACCGGACAGAATTCAGAGAATGCATTGCCCGGACGGGAAACGGCCCCGCGTTAAGTGGAGTTGGCCACAAACCCGGTCAATGCCAAGGTGCAAAAAGATTTTTCAAACAAGTAAAAAGCAGATCCCAGTGGCTTCTGGAAGGCACTCAACCTCAGGAGCAGGCTTATATTTTCTGCAAACACGAAAATTGAATTTCTCCAGCACTCAGAATCAGCGTAGGCTGCCCGGACGGAGTATGTCCCGGTCAGCGCTCTGAATCCCGATCCTTTCTCCCGGCCGGTAGAAACCGGAGAGATCCATGTCAAAAGAATTGTTTGTCTCTTCGACGCCGCATGAGACGAAAGTCGCGATCGTCGAGGAAGACCAACTTACAGAAGTTTATTTTGAGCGTGAAAACGAATACACGCTTGCAGGTTCCATCTATAAAGGCCGGGTGACCCGCGTGCTCCCCGGCATGCAGTCCGCCTTTGTCAATATCGGCCTGGAACGCGACGCCTTCCTTTACGTTTCCGATTTTCTGCTGGATGAAGAGGAAGACGCTGAGACCCTGGACCATGTACCGCCCGCCCGTCCTTATGTTATGGTCTCCGCCCCGGAAGCCCGGACGGAAGGCGCTCAGCAGCCAATTGAGGCGGAAGAAATCATCCCTCCGTATGAAATTGCAGACGACGAGGAGAAAGTTGGTCCGGGCGTGCCCTCTGAATCCGCCACTCAACATGCGGGAACGCAAGAAGGTGAACGGGAAGGCTCAAGGAAGTGGAAAGGACGCCGCCGGAGAGGGAGAGGTCGCGACCGCTTCCCTGATCGAGGTGAAGCTCGAGGAGAAGCCCGTGGAGGCGACCGCGGAAGTGATGGTCACCATGAGCAACGTGGTGAGCAGCATCGCGTGGAACAGGAAGCGCGCCCGGTTGAGACTGAGCAAGAATCACGGCCGTCTGAAACGGTTCGCGAAACATTCCGTGAAGCCCGACCGCAAGCGCCTTCGTCCTATCAGGCCATTGTGTTGCCTGGCGAGTCCATCTCCAAGTATCAGCCCCAATCTGCGCAGCAGCCTCCAACTGCCACGCAGGTCAAAGCTCCAACCCAGCCTGCGTCGCAATCCACATCGAGACCTTCGACTGAATACTCGTTGGACCCTTCCAAGTTTTCGCGCGAGTCTTTTTCGCGCGACTCCATGGTATTGCCGGGAGAAACACTGGCCAAGTATCAGGGACGTGAAACCACAAGGGAGCCTGCTCGGGTAGTCGAAGAAACAAGATCCGAGCCGCATGTCGAGCAGATAGCTCCGGAATCAGCCCCTGCCGTTGCACGGGAGACGGTTGAATCACAAGAAGTTGAATCACCCGGCTTTGAATCACAAGTGGCTGAGTCAAAGGGCACGGATGATCGGCAGGCTGCACATGTGGTTTCACACCAGATTGAGGCCCGCCAATCCTACAGCAATGCAGGTCTAGCTGATGCCATCGCTGCCCCGGCAGAAAAACCAGAGCACCCGCAAGAGTGGGAAGAGAAGGCGGTTTTTCCCGGCCATACTCCGCAGCCCGCTCCAATTGAAGAAGAGCATCATCACCGTTCTGAAGACATGAATGCCGGCGTGGTTGATGATGCTACCGTGCAGTATGAAGACCGTGAAGAGACGGAAGAGGAGATTGCAACAAGTGCAACGCCCGAGCAGTCCGCTCGGGCTGATGTGCAAGCCGCGCAGTCGTGGAACGCCGCCGGAAGCGGCGTGGTGGAAGAAGAGGAAATTGTTGAAGAGGAAGAGAGCGATCTCCCGAGCTTTGAAGAGCAGCTTGACCTGGATGATTTCGAGGAACTGGAAGAGGAAGAACTGGCCCAATTCGATGAGCAGTTGGTGCCGCTCGGCAGCGATCTCACGGAGGCGGTTCGCGACGCCCATACGGCGGAACGGGCCACCGGTCAATACGAGTCTCAGGGGCTGGAGAGTGAAGAATTCGACGAAACAGCAGAGGCTTTCGGCCAGGCTGAGGAAGTTGACGATGAGGACGACGACCTGGAACACTCGGAGCCGTCGGAACAATCTGAAGAGCTGGAGGAAGGTAGCGCAGAGATGCGCGCGCCGGCAACCACCGCGGGTTATCAACAGCGGGTGGAGCGCAAAGGCGATCGTCGTGGCGGAGGCGGGCGCAAACCGGGCCGCCGTATGCGCGGCCGCCCACGCCAGCATGTCCAGCGTGCATTTCCAGCCATCACCGATCTGCTCAAAGAAGGCCAGGAAATTCTGGTGCAGATCGCAAAAGAGCCCATCGCTAAGAAAGGCGCCCGCATTACCAGCCACATCGCGCTGCCCGGAAGGTTTCTGGTCTACATGCCCACCGTGCATCACACCGGCGTCTCGCGCAAGATCGCCTCGGAAGAGGACCGCCAGCGTCTCAAGCGCATCGTCCTGAGCGAGCGTGGCGAGGCCCACGGCGGATTCATTGTGCGCACCGCCGCCGGGAGCGCAAGCGAAGAAGACCTCCGCGCCGACATTCGCTTCCTGATCAATCTCTGGAATGAAATCCGGGGTCGCGCGGAAAAATCCAAGGCGCCCGCCCTCATCTATCACGACTTGAACCTGGTGGAGCGCATTCTTCGCGACCAGGTGACCACCAGCTTTTCCGCAATCTGGGTTGATTCAGAGCAGGAATACGAACGCATTTTGCGCTTCGTGAGCCGCTTCCAGTCTTCCCTGGTGAAGCGCGTGAAGCTCTACACCAAGGACACTCCTCTGTTTGAGCAGTTCAACATTTCCGAGGAGATCAACAAAGCGCTCAAATCCAAGGTATGGCTCAAGAGCGGCGGCTACATCGTGATCAACCAGACAGAAGCCCTGGTTGCCATCGACATCAATACCGGCAAGTACGTGGGCAAGACCGCGCGTCTGGAAGATACCATCGTAAAAACGAATATCGACGCCATTAAGGAAATCGTCCGCCAGATACGGTTGCGTGACCTGGGCGGCATCATCGTAATTGACTTCATTGACATGGACGAGCGCAAGAACCGCCAGCGCGTCATGCAGGCGTTGGAAGAAGCTCTCAAGGCCGACCGCGCGCCTTCCAAGGTCCTGCAATTCAATGATTTCGGGCTGGTGGCCATCACGCGCAAGCGGGTCAAGCAATCACTGGAGCGCACGCTCGGCCAGCAGTGCGTGACCTGCACGGGCACCGGCATGATCAAATCCGTCGCCACGGTATGCAATGAGATCTACGTGGAGATGCGCAAGATGGCGCGGCACTTCGAGCACGACGTTATGCTGCGCGTACATCCCGACGTGGCTAAGGCGCTTAAGTCCACCGATAGCCGCTGGATGGAAGAGATGGAAGAGTTGACCAAACGCACCATCCTGGTCAAGTCCGATCCTCTGCTGCATCCTGAACAGTTTGATATTCAGTAGTCGGGTAGCCGTTCCTTTGAATATTCTCATAAAGCCGGACGTAACTAATCCGGCTTTTTTATTTGACAGAACTTTTCCCTAACTATGAATAATGGTCCCAGCGATATGGGAAAGCATTTTAAGGGTTCCCCGGTTGAAGAACGGGCCCTCGATACTTACATCAAGCTAGTCCGAGCCTCCAACACCGCCACGGGCCATGCCAGGGCCGGATTGGAATCCGCTGGGCTGAGTTACAGCCAGTTCGCGGTCCTGGAGGCCCTTTATCATGTGGGCCCGCTGCATCTTGGGGAGCTTGCGCGGCGCATTCTCAAAAGCAGCGGCAATCTTACCCTGGTGGTCGACAATCTCGAAAAACGCGGACTGGTCAAACGGCAGCAGCAGGGAAACGATAAAAGATTCTTTCTGGCTACGATCACGCCGTCGGGACGGAAGCTTATCGCCAAAATATTTCCTGGCCATGCCCGGCAGATCGTCGAAGTGATGGACCGCCTTACACCCGCCGAGCAGGAAGAACTGGCCGGCCTGTGCCGCAAACTGGGCAAAGGTGAGTGAAGCTGAATTTGGTAATTGAAAATCCACCAAGACCCATGGACGTAACGGTCAGAGTCTTACCACTGATTCCCACTGAGGCCACTGATCGAAAAGCAAGACTCTTAACCGCCGATGTGCGCTGATGGCGCTGATCAGAAGCAGCAAATAAATAGCAATTTGTTGGAGCGGTTTTATCGAAATTTGAGACGTTTGAGTCTACGCTTCCCTGTGATTTGCGCGGATGCCAATCTCCTACTAAGGAATACGATTGCGCCAAGGCTAAAGGCTAAGGGCTAAAAACTGCCCTTCTGAAACTATTTTGACATCAAAGCATCCAATGTAAGGAAACGGATTCACCGCAGGAGGATGCAATGATCTACGTGAGAAAAGCAGCGGAACGCGGGCATATCAACCACGGCTGGCTGGATACGCACCATACTTTTTCTTTCGGCGACTACCACGATCCCAAGCACATGGGGTTTCGCAGCCTGAGGGTGATCAATGAGGATTGGGTGCAGGCCGGTCATGGGTTTCCTACCCATCCTCACCGCGACATGGAAATCATTACCTACGTTCTGGAGGGCTCCCTGGAGCATAAAGACAGCATGGGAACGGGTTCCGTGATCCGTCCTGGCGAAGTGCAGAAGATGAGCGCCGGAACCGGCGTCCGGCACAGCGAGTTCAACCATTCGAAGTCCGAGGCTGTGCATCTTCTCCAAATATGGATCGTGCCGGAGAAGAGCGGAATCAAGCCCAATTACGAGCAGAAGGTGATTCCCGCGGAAGAGAAGAAAGGCAAATTGAGGCTGGTGGCCTCACGCGACGGTCGAGATAATTCCGTGAAGGTCTATCAGGATGCGGAGCTGTACGCCACCGAGCTGGCGGCCTCGCAAGCCATCAACTATCAGCCAGGCGAGGGCCGGCATTCCTGGATTCAGGTGGCTCGTGGCAAGGTGACTGTCAACGGCAAAGATCTGGAGGCGGGCGATGGTGCAGCCATTGCTCAGGAGCCAAAAGTCCAGATTGTGGGTGGAGCAGATCAAAGTGAGCTGCTGTTGTTTGATCTTGCGTGAACCTGGTTGTACAGAAAAAGCCCTACCTGAACTGTTACCTCAGGGGCATGAAGCTCCTGAGGAGAACAAAATTCTCGTGGAAACCAGCATAATCGCCTAAGCCGTTTACCTGATGTGTCGTGCAATCTAGGTTACTTTCGGAGTAATACCCAGGACGGTCATAAGCCCTTAGTAACTCTTCGGGCAAAATGGTGAACCGTGTGCATTAACACCACAACAACTTGTGGTAGAAGTCGACGGCAAACACAAAGCTTTGGGATTCTTTTGGCACAAAAGGCCAATGAACCCCCGGAAAACACAAAGAATACCGGAAGAAACCGGAAGTTCCTGCTTGACCTCCAGTATTAGGCTAGCTATAACTCGACGTGACCTGAAGTTCCCCCCCGAGAAAAAGAACAACGGATGTTTCGCCGCTGGCCTCATGGGTGCGGGGCCGACAACCCACTGTGGAAAGGCTACAAGTTATGGCAGCAGATTCGCGTGAGGTAATGAATATTCGCCAGGCGTCGCAATACTTGGGGGTCAGTCCTGACACGCTCTACAAGTACGTGACAGAAGAAAAAATTCCCGCTTTCAAACTGGGGAACCGCTGGAAGTTCAAGAAAACCATTTTAGACCAGTGGATGGAACAAAAAAGCACGATGAACATGAGTAGCGCAAAGAAGAAACCTAAAGCGGCGCGCACGGCTGTGGCCCGATAACAGGATCGCGGAACTCAGGAAAACAATAAAGAAGGCGGATGGCAATGTTTGGATCAGCAAAATCGATCGTGGGATTGGACATAGGGTCTAGCTGTATCAAGGCGATTGAACTGAAGCGCTCCAAAGGCGAGATACAAGTCTCGCATTTGGGAGTGGAGCCGCTGGCCAGCGATATTGTGGTTGACTCGATGATCGTAGATTCCGGCAGCGTTTCCAGCGCAATCAGCAAGATTTTTAACGACCACAACATCAAGACCAAGTCGGTAGCAACTTCGGTGAGCGGCCACTCGGTGATTGTGAAGAAGATCACGGTCCAGCCCATGACGGAAGCCGAACTGGCGGACAGCATTACGACCGAGGCGGCCCAGCACATCCCATTTGATATCGCCGACGTGAACGTGGATTTCGACATCCTCAACCCCGAAGATCAGGGCGCTCACATGGATGTATTGCTGGTAGCCGTAAAGAAAGACAAGATCCTGAACTACACCAACGTCCTCTCGCTGGCGGGGAAGTCGCCCGGCGTGGTGGATATTGACGCCTTCGCCCTGCAAAACTGTTACGAGTACAACTACCAGCCGACGCACGATTCCACCGTGGCGCTCCTGAATCTGGGCGCCAGCGTAATGAATATCAACATCGTCAAGGGCACCACCCCGCTTTTCACCCGCGACGTCAGCGTGGGCGGCAACCAGTACACCGATTCATTGCAGAAGGAGCTTGATCTGAGCTTCGACGACGCTGAGTCGCTCAAGCTTGGCAAGAAAGTAGGCACTGTCAGCGAAGACGCCAAGCTGCCCATCCTACAGCAGGTGACGGAAATCATCGTGCTGGAAATCCAGAAGACCTTTGATTTTTTCCGGGCCACTGCTTCCGGCGAGCACATTGAACGCATTTACCTGGCCGGCGGATCGTCCAAGGTTCCGGGCCTGGTGGAAGCGTTGCGACAGGAATTTTCGCTTCCGGTTGAGATTCTGAATCCCTTCCAGCGGATTACGCCGCCACCTGATTCCGCCGAAAATGAAATTCTCGAACAGAATCCGGGACAACTCGCGGTCGCGGTGGGTTTGGCCCTCAGGAGCTTTGAAGATCTATGATCCGCATTAATTTACTTGGCGTTCCCAGAACAAAGCGCGGCAAGCGAGCGGCTGCCGTATCCACACCCGGCAGCGGGCCAAGCCCAATACTTGTAGGGCTGTTCGTGATAGGGATCACGGTCTTAGGCCTTGGATATCTCTATAACAAGGCCAACAATGACCATGAGAAGCTCCAAAGCGACCTGCAAGTTGCCATTCGCGAGAACCAGCGTCTCTCAACTGTGAAGGCCACTTATGAGAAGACGCAAAAAGAAGCTGAGGAGTTCAAAAGGCGCGTCCGTGTGATTGACGACCTCCAGTCGGCGCGCACCGGCCCCGTTGATTTCCTGCAGCAGGTGGCCAATACCATCAACAATACCGATGCGGTTTGGCTCCAGGCCATGACTGACGATGGCAAGAACATTGACTTTACCGGCACGGCGCTGAGTCCCAATGCGGTGGCGGACCTCATGGTCAACCTGCAAAAAACCGGTCTCTTTAAGACCGTGGAGATCAAAGAAACCAGCCAGGACTCTGCAATGAAAGAACTCCAGGCGTTCAAGTTCGAATTAATTTGCGAAAAAGTTTCTCAACAACCTACTAAACCGGAAAAAAAGGCAGAGCGTAGTCCTGTAGCTGCGGGCTGAGCGGGAGGCAGATATGGCGAAATTTGACGAATTACCGTGGATGGCGAGGTTCGGCATCATGCTGGCGATCGCTTTGGTTGGGGGCTTTGCTCTTTACTACGTTGTCCTGATCCCGAAATTTAAAGAGAACGACAAAGTCCGCGTCCAGCTCACAGAAAAGCAGGCGGAGAACAACCGGCTCAAAGACGTAGAGAAGGACCTGGACAAACTGCGGATACAGCTGGCGCAATTGCAGACTCAGTTGGAACTGCAGAAGAAAATTGTACCTTCGGATAAGGACGCGGATGAGTTCATCAAGTTGCTGCATGACAACGCCGCGGGCGCCGGCATCGAAATAAGGCGATACACGGCCATGCCTACCAGCAACAAGGAGTTCTACATCCAGGTCCCGTTCCAGATCGACATCGATGGGCCGTATTACTCTGTGTTGAACTTCTTCGACCGCCTTGCAAAAGCGGAGCGCATCGTGAATGTCGACAACCTGCAGATGTCCAATATCAAGGAAACAGGGCCTTCGCGCATCAGGAGCACGTACGCCTTTGCCCCGGGAGAATCGGTGGTGGCCAGTTGCACCGCGATGACCTTCTTTAGCCGGGACCTGCAACCAACTGCACCGGCAACCCCAGCGCCACCCAAAAGGTAGATTTGATTAAGGGAACCGATATGAAGCTGAATTTGATTAAAATTTTCGCCCTTGCAGCAGCCCTGGCGGTTAACTCGGCGGCGCAGACCGGCGGACAGAACACCGACCCGGATGTTGCGCCCACGACGAAGCCCAAACCGAAAGGCAGTACTGCGGATTCGAAAAAGACGGATCCGAATGCGAAAAATTCAAAAAAGACGGATGCTGCGCCCAAAAGTGGGGCAACGACTGGAGCAACGGGCAGTATCAGGGTAGTTCCCCAGACCACGCCCGCAAGCACTAGCACTAAGAGTACGGCAGTCAAGCCTGGGACTCCTGCTACCGCATCCAAGGCCCCAGCCCCACCCGCGTCGAACAAGTCTGCCGCTCCGGTCACCGGAAGTTCGCCGATTGCAGTAAAAAAGACAACCGGGACTTCGGCGGCCCAGGGAAGCAAGACAGCAGCTTCCGGCACATCCACCACGCACCCGGCCAACGGTCAGAGTAAGCAACCCGTTCCTGTGCTGGCAGTGAAGCCGGCTCCCAAGCAGGCACCTGTTCAGAAGAGCACCGCGGCAAGCCCCACGCGGAAAAGCGCTGGCACTGGCAGTCCTTTCGCGCATAAGACGAGTCAGCCCACGATCGTGCCGAAGAAACCGGCAACGGCCGCCACAGTCGCAGCGGCGAAGACCTCTTCGAAAGTCTCGGCTGCCGGCAGGCGCGATCCTTTTGTAAGCCCGATCCGTAACATGACGGTCGCCGCCCCCACGGGACCGACTTCTTGCGCCACGGGGAAGCGGTGTCTGGCAGTCGCCGAACTGACTGTGCAGGGAACCGCCAAAGATACGGATGGCAGGATGATGGCGATCATAGCGCGTGGTACCAACCATCCAGCCTATTTTTTGCGCGAGAATGACCAGATTTTCAATGGCAACGTGGTGAAGATCACCTGCGACTCCGTGATCTTCCGGGAGTACGCCACGGATGCTGCGGGACGGCAAAACGCCCACGAAGTTGTAAAGAACGTTTTTCCAAGCTCGGAAGCGCACAAGTGTCGAAGTAGTCAATAGGTAATTGCAGTCAGGCTTGAACCACGAGAAGTAGTATAGCGGTACCACGGCGGGTTAATTTTTGGCGAGAGAAGGGGCCGTTAGCCCTTCAACTCGCACACGCAACGCGCAATTGTCGCGGCGTGAGGAGACAATGTAATGATAAGGCTAAAGCAACTGCTCGGTATCATTCTGTTGGCCATTGTGACCACAACGGCTGCTGCCGGTTCCACTTCGCAACTGGCGGGCATTCGTGTGGAGCACCAGGACAACGACAGCTTTGTTACCATCAGCGCGAACGGAGCATTCACTCATACCGAGTATCGTCCGACCGACTCCTTGATGCTGGTTGATTTGGCAGGGGTATCCATTGCTCACCCGGACGCGACGGTCCATAGCATTACCAGCCCCGGAGTGCAGTCCTACCGCATCGTTGGTTATCGTTCTGCTAACGGTATGGAAGTAGCCCGGATCGAGCTGAATCTGGCTAAAGGCGCAACCGTAAAAGTGAACGACGTGGAAAGCGGCGTAGAGCTTCGCATCAGCGGTGGGTCAGCCAGTGCAGTTGCCAGGCCCGTAGCGGAGAAAGTCGTTAAGACGCCGGCGGAGAATGTTGCGCCTGCCGTTGCCCCCCATGAGGGCGCCCGCATGAGCCATATCAACAACATCGCCATAGCTCGCGGCAAAGATGGCATTAATGTTGAGGTGACCGGCAGCGAACCCATGACGGCCAAGACCATGAAGCTGACCGGGCCCGATCGCGTAGTGCTCGATATTCCAAACTCTGTGTTGGAGGGCCGTTCTCGCGAAATCCCCGTCAACAGCAGCGATGTCAAAGACGTGAGGGCTGCTCGTTTCCAATCCGCCCCTCCGGCCACCCGCATTGTGGTCGACATGGCGGCCATGCGAGATTTCGAAGTTGTGCCTTCAGCGAACAAGCTGGTGCTCAAATTCAAGGGCTCGGAACCCGCCCACAAGACCAGCCCGAATTTGCCGCTGGTCGAGCCGGCCAGCCCCAGGACGCGCGAAGCCAGCCTGCAACCTTCGCCTGCTCCTCCGGCAACGGCTGATAAAACGGCTGCCGCTTCGGGCCGTTCAGCATCGGTTCAGCCACAGTCAGGCCAGACCCAGGTGCAGGGTAAGCCTATGACCAACGCTCAGCCTCCAACCCAAGGGCTGGGGCCTGCGCAAGCTCAGGACAAGGCGTCGAATGTTGTAATCGTGAACCCGGTGTTTTCGCCCAAAGAATCTGCCAGCGCCGAAACTCAGGCTTCCGGAGAAACGCAATCCAAAGCTGACCGCGCGGCATCTCGTTTTGCCAATCCGGCCCCCGCGGTGGTTGCCAGCAATCGCCCGGCTGTGGTTCCGGGTAGCGCGGCCCTTGCCGCTCAACCTGCCGTGGTCAATGCTGCGCTGCAGCAGCAGCAGCAACAGCCGCCGGCTGCGACTGGAGCTGCCAGTCAGCTATCGAGTGGTTGCACCACTGGCCGCTATACCGGCGAGCCGGTCAGTATGGATTTGAAGGATGTTGATCTGAAAGATTTCTTCCGCTTCATTAAAGAGATCAGCGGCCTCAACGTGATCGTGGACCCCAGC
>Ga0210400_10003698_pt1 | contig 13465 bp, 12 predicted proteins | sample IncBWH26MmetaG_FD_155456 | JGI IMG/M metagenome (GOLD analysis project Ga0210400, IMG submission 155456) | Forest soil microbial communities from Barre Woods Harvard Forest LTER site, Petersham, Massachusetts, United States - Inc-BW-H-26-M | ecosystem: Environmental > Terrestrial > Soil >...
AACAGCGACGAACAGAGCAGCCACAATCACGATTGCCACAGGCGAGCGCCGCGTTGTAGGTTGTGAGGAGTTCACGCTTCCCTCGCAGTCTTCTGGGAATGTTCGGCCATGTCACCCTCCTTTTGCGCTTTGGTGTTCGGATCCGTCGCCGGAACCGATGCTTTCGACTGCCCCGCGCTCAATAATTCCCTTAGCCGTCCTTTGCGCAGAGTCCGGGCCGTGACCAGACCGAACGCGGCGGCAAATGTGATGCAGACAATCAGCAGAAACAATCCGTCGAGCCCCATGTCTCCAGCGATCAGAACGTACAGCGCCCCGGCGAGAGACCCGAGCGCGGCGAGCGCGCAGATCGCTGCTAATGCGATAGGCTCCCGCGACAGCATCATTCCTCCGGTTTCTCGTCGTTGCCCGTACGGTGCCGTGTGTAGACGAGCAGGAACGTACCGCTGAACAGAACGACGGCGGGTAGAAGCAGAATCAGAATCGCCTTATTGAACACGTCGGCTCCGCCGTGCTGCGCAGCCATAGCCGTACGGCACATTGCGCACTGCGCTGTGGCAGGCATGGCTCCTCCCGCGATGCAGGTTGCGAGACGGAGAACCTGCAACTTCATTGCGGCCTCAATTCCAATACCCGGAAGCTATCCGGGAAGAAGGCGAACAACAGCGCGATGACCAACATTCCGGCGGGCAGGATGGTGAGGATCAAGCTGGGCTTCTCGAACCGGAGGTGCATGCAATAGGCGATGATCAAGCCCGCTTTGATTGCAGATAGAACCATCAGGATCAGCATCATCACTTCCGTTCGGAATAACTGTAGATAGGCCAGAATCACTTCGATCGCGGTGAGTATAAGAAGATACACCCACACCGACACGAAGAGGCGGTTGCCTCCGGCGTGGACGTTTTCAATCGACATCTCGCATCCTCCTTTCGCAGTTCCTAAAGGCCTCATTGCCTGCTGGCCGAGAGTAGATACACCATGGGGAAAATGAACATCCATACCAAGTCCACAAAATGCCAGTACAGCCCGGTGATTTCGACATGTTCCGGACCAAAGCGTTTGGAGCGAACACCGGAGGCGATCACCCCAAGGTAGATCACGCCACTGGCCACGTGCGCCATGTGCAGGCCGGTCAGCGCAAAGAACGTTGCGCCAAACAACGGAACTCCCCACGGGTTTTCCCATAGCCGCACGCCTTCGCGAATCAGCCCCATCCATTCGTTTGAGTGCAGGAGAACAAAGCCGACGCCACCCAGCATGGTCAGCAGCATGTAGCGAATCGTCGCGCTGTGATCATTGCGCCGCGAGGCTGCCACGCCCATGACCATGGTGAGGCTGGAGGATAGCAGAATGAGGGTCATCAACGTGGCCATTGTGATAGAAGGCCAAATGTGAAAGGGCCTGGGCCAATTCACGTTCGCCACGCGCACATAACTGTAGCCGATCAGGAGCGCGGAAAAGGTCATCGAATCCGAGAGCAGAAAGAGCCACATTCCGAGCTTCTTGTGTCCGATCGAGTATGGGAGAGCTCCACCGCCCCATTCGGTCATTGGAATCAATTTCTGGTTCACATCTGCCATGCTGTTCCTCCACAAACGCGTCAACCCCAAACGAAAAGCAGCGCCAAAAGGTAAATCCAGAGAGCATCCATGAAATGCCAGTAAACCGCCGTGCCGTCGAGCCAGCGGCTACAGCGGTCCGGTGAAGGACGCGCGGGGCCTGCGGCTGCAGCCGGCGCCCGTAGCTGCTGCAACGATCCTGCAGCGACGTAAGTCAGGGCCAGGAGTCCGCCGGCGAGATGGATGCCGTGCAGGCCGGTCAACACGTAGAAAAACGAGCTGTGCGGGTTGGTGCTTAAGAAAAAGCCCTGGCTGGCCAGCGACTGCCACGCGAGCAACTGGCCGCTCAAGAACGCGAGCCCAAGCATGAGCGTCACGAAGACCCACGTATTGGATCTTTGCCAGTTCCCGCGGCGCCGGGCGAGGCGCGCCAGTTCCATCGTGATGCTGCTGATCAGAAGCACCGCGCTGTTAACCAGGAGAATTCGTGGCATCGGAAGCCGCTGCCAGTCCACCCCAAGACCCTGCCGCACGACATACGAACTTGTCAGCGCGATGAAGAGCATGCCAATCGCGACAACTGCAAATGCGACCCCCATCGTATGGGTCTGCGGGTCACGCTGCGACAGCCGCCGTTGGCCGCCGTCACCCTGATCAGGTGGTCGGGTTATACCGGACGTTACCGTCGTTGCCATAAATCAACTCCATGCCCTATGAGGCGACACTTCCAGCCGGCGCGTTCTGCATCACAAAGTCCGTGGGTTCTCCGGGCACGCTGTATTCATATGGGCCGTGGTTCACCACCGGCACCAATTCCCCGAAGTTGTCGTGCGGAGGCGGAGAGGGGATCGTCCACTCCAGAGACGTCGCCTCCCACGGGTTCACGCCGGCCCTCTCGCCCTTCCACATGCTCACGAAGAAGTTGTAAAGGAAGATGAACTGCGCAGCGATGGTGATAAAGGCGCAGATGGAAATGAATATCTGAACCGGCTGCAGATGTTGCAGATAAGTAAACTCAGTAAGCTGTGCGTAGCGGCGCGGCGCTCCCGAAATCCCCATGAAATGCATCGGCATGAAGATGGCGTATACACCTGCCAGGGTGAACCAGAAATGGATTCTGCCGAGCCGTTCGCTCATCATCCGCCCGAACATTTTTGGGAACCAGTAGTAGGTGCCGCCGAAAATGCCGAAAATGGCGGCCACTCCCATGATCAGGTGGAAGTGGGCCACTACGAACGACGTGTCGTGCAGGTAGATATCGATTGCCGGTTGAGCCAGCAACAGGCCCGTTATGCCTCCGGTCACGAAGAGGGACACGAAGCCGAGTGCGAACAGCATCGGAGTGGTGAACCGGATTTGCGCACCTCGCAGCGTTGCCAGCCAGTTGAACGTCTTAATGGCCGACGGAACGCCCACCGCCATGGTCGTGACCGAGAACACCATGCTCGAAAATGGGCTCATGCCGCTCATGAACATGTGGTGGCCCCACACGATGTAACTGATGAATCCGATCGCGAAGATCGCCGAGACCATTGCCTTATAGGCGAAGATGGGCTTGCGGGCGAAGGTCGAGAGGATGTGCGACGTCACGCCCATGCCGGGCAGGATCGCGATATACACCTCCGGGTGCCCGAAGAACCAGAACAGGTGCTGCCACAGGAGCGGTGACCCGCCCTCGTGCGGAATGAGCTTGTCGCTGACTACCAGGCCTCCGGGGATGAAGAAACTGCTCCCACCGACGCGGTCCAGCAGCAGCAGAATCCCTCCCGCCAGCAATACGGGAAACGCCAGCAGCGCGAGGATTGCGGTGGTAAACCAGGCCCACACGGTGAGGGGCATCCGCATGAGAGACATGCCGCGCGCCCGCAGATTGATTGTGGTGCAGAGAAAGTTGAGGGCCGTCAGCAGCGACCCGGCACAGAAGATCGCGATGCTGATGACCCAGAGCGTCTGGCCGGTCCCGAGACCAGGCCCGGCCACCTGGCCCAAGGCGCTAAGGGGGGCATACGCGGTCCAGCCCGAGATCGGGGCGCCGCCGGTTACCAGCAACGCAGACACCATGACAGCGAGAGCGACGAAGGTCACCCAGAAGGAGAGCATGTTCAAGACCGGGAATGCCATATCGCGCGCGCCGATCTGGATGGGCAGGAAGTAATTCCCGAAGCCCGATAGCGGAGCCGTCGTCAGGACGAAGAACACCATGATGGTGCCATGCATGGTCATCATGGCCAGGTAAAACTCGGGAGTCATCTGCCCGCCGGAGAAGCCCACCGAGAATATCTGTTCCAGCGTCGGCCACTTCGCGGCTGGCCAGGCGAGACGCAACCGCATGAAGACGGACAGCCCCATTCCGAGGAGGACGGAAAACAAGGCCAGCATCAGATACTGAATGCCGATTACCTTGTGGTCCGTGCTGAAAATGTAGGTCCGAATGAAGCCGTGCCGGATCTCCGTATGGACCGTTTGCGATGAGTGGGACGCCATGAAAAAACCTCTCTTATTGCATGCTGGCCCGCTGTTTGAGCCAGTTCTCAAAATCCGTGTCGGACATGACGAGCAGCCGGGCTCTCATCTTGTAATGCTGCATCCCGCAAAGCTCCGCGCATGGGATCTCGTACTCGCCAGTCCGGTTTGCGGTGAAGTGTATGGGGATCATCAGGCCCGGTACCGTGTCCTGCTTGACGCGCAGCACCGGCACAAAAAAGCTGTGAGTTACATCCTTCGTGCGGAGCATGACGCGGATGGGGCGGTTGACCGGCACCGCCATAATGTTCTGTGTCGTGATGTCATCGCGGGATGCCGGATCCTTACTATCCAGTCCCAGGTAGTTGGCGTTGGCATCGTTAATCAGGTGTGGATCTGTCCGGCCGAACTTTCCGTCCGGGCCCGGGTAGCGTATGTTCCAAGCGAACTGCTGGGCCGTCACTTCGATGGGCAGCGCGTCGGCCGGGGGAGGGGTCAGGATATAACTCGCCCAGATACGGTTTCCGTTTAAGCTAAGCAAAATAAACACAACCGCGGTCCCAATAGTCCAGACAGACTCCAGGCGGGAATTCTCGTGCCAGTAGGTTGCGCGCTGGCCCCCTTTGGCGCGGAACCGCCAGATCAGGTATCCGAGGCTGATCTGCGCGAGGAAGAAGGCAATTCCGGCGATGATGAGAGTGATTACCAGTTGCCTGTCGATCGCTGCGCCATGTTCGGAGATTAGTGGGGGAAGCCACCAGACCTTTCCGATAAACAGTGCCACCGTAATGGAGGCCATGAACCATAGGAAGACCGCAAAAGCAAACGGCATGGCTACCTCCCGCCCTTCCGCATCTCGCCGCAGCAGGCCAACACCAGCGCCGGCAGAGTGGTCAACGAGCTCTGGTGGTAGGCCTGTTTGGGGTTGAAATCAAAATTGACCATTGCAGACCCTTTGGGCGGGACGGAGATCTTCTGCGTAGAAGCACCGAGCTCTTCGTGCACGGCTTCGATTTCGTAATCGCCCGGCGGCAGGCCATCCAGCTTGTACGACCCGTCATCCCCGGTGACTGCATAGAACGGGTGGTCGATCACATGAATGTACGCCCGCATCCACGGGTGCTGGTTGCACTTGACCGGAATGGTCGCCTCCGGCCGGGCGAACGATCGCAGGATCGGATCGGCTCCCGGCGCCTGTGAGACGTTCCATTCGCGATTGACCTGCGGAAGGGGGTGAATGTTATGGGTCGTGTTGTCGCTACTGACCACCTTCAGGTTTTGCCGCGCCTGAATTCCCAGGACATGGGGCTTATACATGCATCCGTTCTGATCGAGCACAACCGCCTGGTCCGGAACAGCAAAGTTCTTGCCCTCCAGGCCGGTCTTGACGTAAACGAACACGTTGCGGAGCGTGCCATTCCCATTGACCACTACGGTCTCGGGATAGACGGTCTCCTTGTGCTTGGACGCGCACACCGCATCGGCGTCCATCGAGATGGTCCGCGGCTTCGGCGCGGTCCCCTTGAAACTGGCCGTCCCCGTCACGCTCCCCTCATTGCCGGTGGGCTTCCAGACCGCGCCCTCCGATCCTGCGGGCGGCGTTGCTTCGGCCGACTTCGTTGGCGTTTCCTTCGAGCCGCCGCAGCTAACGCCAAGCGACCACATCAGAGTCACCGCGCACAGAGCCCCGATGGTTTGCATCCTTAGTCGTTTCGATCGATGTCGCAGCATGGTCGTTCTTCCCTCTCTCATTTGCTTGCCACAGCCACACCCTTCGGCTTGGCCGCCGCTACGGCCGGCAGTGTCTGCAGGAGCCGCCTCTGTTCGTCGGCGGTCATCTGGAACATGTAGCGCACCAGGAGTTGCACATGGTCTCCCTTGTAATTGCTGAAACTCTCCGGAGTCGGACCCGCGAACACCCAATGTTCCGCCTCACGGCGGAACAGGCCGGACGGCATCGCTGTTCCTGGACTGATGACCTGGGGATCCAGCATCCAACGCGAGGTCCAACCGGGTTTCAATCGTTCGTTCGCGATCAGGAAACTCGGAGCGGTGGCAAACCGATCGTGACGTTCGTCACCGACCAGATGGCACTTCAGGCACGGCGCTCCCTTCGAGGAGAACAGGGCACGCGCCAGTCCGCGCTCCTGCTCGGTCAGCGGTTCGAGCTGTTCGGCCACGTACGGCGAAGGCTGTCCTGCCTGAGCTGCGAAGAACTTCACGAGGACCTGGATTTCGTTCGGCGAGAAGCTGAAGGTTGGCATTCGCGCCCTCAGATACCTGCGCACGCCGTTGCGATTCGTGTCCTTTTCGCTGATCGCCGGATTCGCCAGGAAGTGGGTCAACCATTCGGGATTGACGCGCGCTCCTTCCTGAATGAGCGTCGGCGGCAACTGCTCTTTCCAGTCCGGGTCCTGATATCGCGGCAGCGTGCTCAGCACGGAGCGCTGGCCCACCTGTACCGGGTGACAGCCCATGCAGTTGTACTTCTTCACCAGCCACCAGCCTTCCTGGACGTCTTTCCGACGATCGGTCGGGACGTACCGGAAGGCTTCAGGAATGCTGTAGAACTTTCCGAAGAACGGAGCGTCGACACTGCCGAGCAGCAACGTAGACAGCGCCCGGATGTCGTCCTTCGAGAGCACGATGTTCGGCATGCGCAAACGATCCTCGGCCGCTTTTTCCTTGCCTTGGTCGTAGATCACGGGATTTTCTAATTTGTGCTCGAAGAATCCCTTATGCGTGTACCAATGCTCTCGCTCGGCCTGCCGCTCCAGAAGACCGAAATCAAGCTGCTCGATCGGCTTGCTGCCTTCCTTGGTGAGTTCGGTCCCGATCCTCGTCGCGTCCTCGAAACCGCGGATCTCGTGGCAACTGCCGCACCCGTATCGGGTCACTAACTGGCGTCCGCGTTCGGCAAGCTGGGGATCATCCATGAAAGAGACGTCACTCGGATAGGTTGCGTCGGTTTTCAAGCTGGTGAGGTATGTGGCGATGTCTTTGGCGTCTTCCGGGCTGAGTCGCAGGCTTGGCATCACCGTCAGGTTCTGCACCTGGAGTTGCGCGCCATCATTCGGGCAGCGGGAGTTCTGCAGATCGAACACGAACGGGCGGCCCTGCTTGGCGTAGTCGTCCGGTCCGAGATCGCGCTTTTCACGCGGGCAATACGGTCTGGTGCGCTCCCTGGGATTGTGGACCCAGCGGACGATATAGTCGTATCGCGCCTTCTCGCCGAGTCGCGTGAGGTTCGCCGCGAATTCTCCGCCCATGGGTGGCTGACCGATCGAGTGGCACGCAAGACATCCCCGAGTCTCGAACAACTCTTTTCCGTTGGCGGCATTCCCGGGCGACTGTGCTGCGGGTGCAGGCCCGTCCAGCCCGGATTGCCACACGAATGCGGCGAGCGCTCGAATTTCGTCGTCGGTCAGCCGGAATTTCGGCATCTTCGTGCCGGGACGGAACGCCGGCGGATCCTTCAGCCAGACTGGAATCCATTCCTTACGCAGTTTCAGCCGGGCATCCTTCAGGTTCGGACCGACCTTCTTCTGGTCCTGCATCAGGAACTTGCTCCTGTGGTCCAGGGCTTCCAGCCGCGCGTCAATCGTACTGGCGGAAACGCGCAGGCTTTCCGCGCGTGCGTAGTGCTTCTGCGCGTCGACGTTCGATTGCGCCTCATCGCCGCGCTTGACTTCCTGGTCGGCTTCGCGGCGCGCGTCCTTCTGTTCCGTCTCCAGTCCCTGTTGTTCTTTGCGGACGTCGTTGAGCTGTTCCGTCGGGCGATCGAAGCCTTCGTAACGATGGCATCCGACGCAGCCTCTCAGCTCGAAGACGTCCCGGCCCCGTGCCAGCGTGGGAGCGTGCTCCAGGACCCGATCGCCGAAATGGCACTGCAGGCAGCCCGCTTCTGCGTTCTCTTTGGCGTACAGAGGCCACAACCAGTGCTCGTAATGGCCATGAGCCTTCTCCACACTGGAGGTCGCCAATCCGTTTCCGTTATGGCAAGGGCTGCAGCCGAACCGCTCCGGATCGTGAATCCCAAGCAAGGCCTTGTCCGGATGACTAACGAAAGCGGGATTGCCGCCCATATCCGCGGCGGTCAGCGTCAGGGGCTGGCGGACTCCCAGATGGCATGACTCGCAACGATCCACCAGACCGGCCTCCTCGACGTGAATCTGCTTGACCTCCACCGTCAGGTTCCGATTGGCCCGCATCAAGCCTTCGATCTGCGTGGGACTGAGTCCCGCCACATGTTCGCCGAGGTATTCGTTCCGGCGCTGGCGAAGTTCTCTGGACGGTGCCGTCAGTTGGGCGAGTTGCGCGGTAAGCCGAGCCTCCTGGAACTTCAGACTGTTGAAATGGCTCTCCATCTCGTCGAAAGTGATCGGAGCCGGCCGTGTGCCGGACGCGCCCGGGTCGGCGATTCGAAATGGACCCTTCTTCACTTTGCCGATTTCTCCACGGATGGAGTTTTTGGCGTTGGCGGAGTCGCTATGATCCAGCTCGTAGGTAAGTGCGGCGATTTTGGCGCGAGTATCCTGGAACGGGCTCTTCATGGCTGCCAGCCGCATCCGAATCGCGGAAAGCTGGGTCTCGATCTCTTGCACCTTCGGAGCGACTTCCTGCTCCGCTGCCTGCACTTTGCGATCGATCTTCTGAAACTCCTCCGACTGGCGCGCAGCCCTATCGGCCGCAGCCTGCTGCGGTCCCAATTTCTTGAGATACGCGTCATAGGCTTTGGCGAAATGCCGCTGGTAATACTTCCACGGGCGTTCGGCGAACAGCTCGTCATACAGCGCCCAGACGAGCGACAGAAGCAGGAGCAGAGATGCCACCAGCAGCGGTCCGCTAAGCGACCGGTCGGCTACCGGATCCGGTTGGGTCGCGGCGCTATCGGGTTCGTTGTTCGTCTCCATAGCCTAAGTCACGCTCCCGCATTCATACGTTTAGCCATGGTGTTATCAAGACGTACTTAATTCGAAATACAAGGCGGAGCAGCATCTTGGCCGGCAATCCGGCGAGTATCGTAATTGCGAACACCTGGAAGATCAGGTATTGCACCATGCTGGTCCGCTCCAGGATTTTCTTGTTCAGGCTGGTTCGAGTGACCGCCTTGTGAATTAGCCAGCCCGCTGCTGCGTAAAATGCTCCAATGACAATGAGGCCCAGGATCGCCTGAAGCCAGGGATTGGTGATGCCCAGAACCTCGGGCAAATTCCGGTTCACCTCGTAAATGACTTGAGCGTGGTCCCAGGTCTGTCCCGGCCAAAACCACATCCAGCCAGGACCGCGCACGAACGTGCCGATGAAGATCAGACTCAGCCAGATGAAGAAGCCGAAGCCGTATGACGCCAACGCAACCGTTCGCTGCTTAATGGTGTAATATCCGACTCCCAGCGGATTCGTATCGACGTACGGAAAGGCCATCAAGCCAACGATGATCAGAGTAGGCAGAACAACGCCGGCGAACCATGGGTCGAAGTAAACCAGCATCTCCTGGAGGCCCACGAAATACCATGGAGCCTTGGCCGGGTTCATGGTGTGATTGGGGTTCGCCGGCTCTTCGAGCGGCGCATTCAGGGTGATCGACCACACCATCAGAATCAGGCTCACGATGATCGCGGCCAGGAACTCGATGCGGAGAAGATAGGGCCAGACGGGCAAGTCTCGCGCCCAGCCGGGACGGAGGGGAAAGGTTTTTCTGTGGTGAGTCTTGGCGAGGTCGGGGCTGGCCTCCAACTCGGTGATCAGCCGGTCATTGGCCCTAGCCTGCCGCAACGCGTACCAAGCATAGAACGGCACAAGAACGGCTATCGCTGTGATAGGAACGTTGTCCGGAAGGGATACTACCTCCCAGATCTGACCCCAGTCCATTTGCGATACCTCAAATACTAAAAATCTAAGTCAACGCTGCTCTCTCCCAATCAACATGATCATCTGCATTTGCAGCTGCTACCGTAACTTCCTGACCGGCTTGATTTCAGACTCCAAGGCTACGGGAGCCGGACCCGAGATACCACCATCTTTGCGGACACGCCAGAAATGTACTCCCAGGAATATCGACGCAATGAGAGGAATCGCTATACAGTGCCATATATAAGCGCGGAGTAATGCATTGGCATCCACAATCGAACCACCCAGGAGGGCGAATCGCACGTCGTTGAACGGCGTCATTCCCAGTTGCGACCCCAACGGTCCCTCATGCCCGAGCAGGGGCGTGGCGCGCGCCATATTCGTCCCAACGGTTACGGCCCAGAATCCCAACTGGTCATCAGGCAACAGATAACCCGTGAACGACAACAACAGTGTGAGCACGAGCAGGACCACCCCGACGCACCAGTTGAATTCCCGCGGCTTTTTATAAGAACCCGTCAACATTACTCGAAACATATGGAGCCAGACGCCGATTACCATCAGGTGGGCCGCCCATCGGTGCATGTTCCGCAACAGCTTGCCAAATGGAACATCGTGCTCGAGGTACAGGATGTCGCGGAATGCCTGCACCTTCGTCGGGTGATAGTAAAACATCAGCAGGACGCCGGTGAACGTTAAGACCAGAAACAGATAGAAAGTAATACCGCCCATTCCCCAGGTGTAGCTGTAGCGGACGGCGTCCCGATTGATGCGGGCAGGGTGCAGGTGGAGGAATACATTCGCAAGCACCCCGAGGGCCCGGGTCCGCGGCTCGGTTCTCTCGTGTTTTACCCGGAAGATCGATTTCCAGAGCTGCGTTTCCTGGGGCTTCTTGAGGTCCCGCCCAAGATCCCTGATCTCTTCCCGCGCCTTTTCGATCAGCGTCGTGCCGCGTTTTTGATCGCCGGGTTCGGGTTGCATTCAGGTACCTCGCTATACCACCAGATATGAGTTCGGGTTCGTATCAAACTCGCAAGGAGAGCCGGGATTACACGGATAGAGCCGGCTCGTATCCACAACGATTTGGCCCTCCGCGTCCAATTCAACGTAGGCCCTTTCCATCGGGCGGGGCGCCGGACCTTCGAAATTCTTGCCCTCGATATCGTAACCGCTGCCGTGGCAAGGGCACTTAAACTTGTTCTCGGGCTCGATCCAGTTCGGCGTGCACCCGAGATGCGTGCACTTAGCGTAAATGACGAAAAGCTTCTCCGGCTGCCGGACCACCCAGACACGATGCGCCTGCTTGAAGCGCTCATCCACGCCAGGTCCGAAATCCGACGGGAAGCCAACGCGGAACTTCGTGCTCGGTTCGAAAAGCGTGCGCGGGAAGAAGAACCGGAAGAACATGAGAAGGCTGGCGCCAAGAAACGCGCAGATCGAGGTCCAGACCAGTTGCCGCCGCAATTTCAGGGTTTCCGGCGGGGAGGGAACGGCTTTTGCGGGAGCCGGGCTGGCGGCGTCCTTGACGGTTGGCTTGGCGACCCGCGGCGCAGGCTCTGCGCTCGATGGATTGGATCCAGCGGATGCTCCAACACCGGGGTTTGACTTCGTTTGCATGGACGCCCGCTGAACTCCTTCTCAGCGATCGGCCTAAACCCAGATGGCCCTACGTGGACAAATGCTACATCCGGGTTTACATACTGTCAAGGGTGAAATCTAATTGAGTAAAGGTTTTCGGGGATTCGGAATGCCTCCCCACCAGCGGCAGAATCTATCAATCCCTGCACGCCGAATCTTCCAGGTGGAGCGCGCCGGCGGCTTGCCGGATATCCGAGAATAGCTGGGTTTTCAGGGTTTCGTCGCGACACTCACGGTAGATGCCGATCAATTCCTTCAGGTGAGACAGATCCTTGTACAAGCCTGCCTCGGCGAGCGGCGGGGTCAGGTAGGAGACCAGTTCCGCGGCGCTGCGGCGCCTGGCGATCGTTCCCTCCGAGGGGTTGTTGACGCTGTAGAGATAGATGTTCGGGAGATCTCCAATCAGGCGGTCCGGCCAGCAACGTCCGGACAATCCGGCCTGCTTTCCGGGCATGAACTCCAGCGCACCATGCGTCCCCACATGCACCACGGCATCAGCGTGAAAGATCTGATCGACGTAGGTGTAAAGGCCCATGAATCCATGGTGCGGCGAAGCACTTTTGTCCATCAGCAGCCGCATTGGATCGCCCTCATACCCGAACGTCGGCTGCACTCCGACGAAAATATTGCCGAGATGGACTCCATGGATCAGGATATCCAGTCCCTGACTATTGATTCGGCCGGGAACTGGACCCCATACCACCTCGATTTCCTGGACGTAAGGACAGAGGCGGAAGTACTCCTCTGCCGGCAGCCGATAAGCCACGCGCAGGAGATCCCCAGTGCCGGAGTCTCCGGATAGGAGCAGGTTCCGCAATGCATCCGAAGTCGAGGGCACGTCGGTGGTGTACCCTTCCGCGCTGAGACGCCTGAGAACCGTGAGCAGGCTGGGAAATACGTCGAGTCCGGCGGCGGTACCGAGGTTGCCTTTGTCCGGCGGAAAGCAGTAAATCAGAACGGCGAGGCGAACCTCGGAGCGCGGCAGCAGGCGCAAGCGGTTCCATCGGGCCACGCGTCGCGCGATCCGCTGGCAGCGATCATCGAGAGGCTCTGGCTCGTCTCCCCCCTCTCGCAGTCCTCCGAATACGAACGGCTCCGTGGCCCCGTCGATTTCCGGAATTGCGATCTGCATCGCAACCTGGACAGGATTGAGTCCAATCAGGCTTGCCGCCCAGTGTTCGATCGTTTGCGTCTCCAGGCTTACCGCCGAACGGAGCGGACGGTTTAAGGTTGTCAGAAAGGCGATGGCCGACCTGCTGTCATTCATCGCGGGCCCGCCGACAAAGCTGAAGCCGGTCAGGGAGAGCACCTGCGAAACGCGAGGCGAATGACGCGACGGATCGAGGAAAAACTCCTGACATGCTTCACGGTTGTCCATGAATGTCGACAACACCGGCAGGACGCCTAGCCCTTCGGCCTGGAGAGCGCGAATTACGGCGTCGTAGTGGCGGCACGCTTCGCTCACCACTTGCGGTCGCAAGAGAAGCAGCCCGATCGTCCGCTCGGGATCGAGCCCGCAGGCTCCGTTTACGTGGTGATCGTACCAGTTCCGATACGATTCGAACGAGTCAAAGAGGGACTCGGCCTCCGGATGATAGATGCCGGTTGCCGGCGCTTGCTGTGGAGCTGCTGTTCTAATCCGCTGGTCGCAGCCGGGAATATAATTCTTGATCGCGTAGAGCAGCATCGACCGGATGTTCCGGGCGGTTGGCTGAAGGAAGTAGCAAAACAAAGTCAGATAGTGTTTGATCGGCCTCAGCTTCCCGGTGGGCGGCACGAACCGGAGAAAGGCCGGGAGGCGCGCGATCAGGCCGAGATACTGCTGGGAGGAGCCCTTCGCGTGTCCGTGGCTGCGTGCACGCCCCATCCAGGACATTACGCGGCGAAGGACGTCCAGCGCGCGGCCGGGTTTGACCGCTACGGTATGGTCGAACCATGCCGCGAATTCCTGA
>Ga0210400_10003699_pt1 | contig 13464 bp, 12 predicted proteins | sample IncBWH26MmetaG_FD_155456 | JGI IMG/M metagenome (GOLD analysis project Ga0210400, IMG submission 155456) | Forest soil microbial communities from Barre Woods Harvard Forest LTER site, Petersham, Massachusetts, United States - Inc-BW-H-26-M | ecosystem: Environmental > Terrestrial > Soil >...
CGCTTCATCCACCTCGCGATCGCCGCCGCGGATGAGGCGTTCAAAATGTCAGGCCTGCAAATCACTCCGGAAAACGAGGAGCGCGTCGGCGTTCACATCGGCTCCGGCATCGGCGGATTCGACATCATCGAGCGCGAGCACACTGCTCTATTTGAAGGCGGCCCTCGAAAGATTTCTCCGTTCTTCATTCCCGCGGCCATCGTCAATCTGGCCGCGGGTCACGTTTCCATGCGCTTTGGCGCCAAAGGGCCGAACGAGGCGACGGCCACGGCTTGCACCACCAGCGCCCATTCCGTGGGCGATTCGTTTCGTATCATTCATCACAACGACGCCGATGTCATGATCGCCGGAGGCTCCGAGGCCGCCATCACTCCGATGGGGGTTGGTGGATTCGCCGCCATGCGTGCACTTTCCACGCGCAACGACGATCCCGAAAAAGCCAGCCGTCCCTGGGACAAAGATCGCGACGGGTTTGTCATGGGCGAAGGCGCGGGCATTCTGGTGCTCGAGGAGCTCGAGCACGCGAAGAAGCGCGGCGCAACCATCCTCGGGGAAGTTGCGGGCTATGGCATGTCGGGGGACGCCTATCACATGACCCAGCCTGCTCCGGAGCACGAAGGCGGATTCCGGGTGATGCGCAACGCGGCGCGCGATGCAGGCATCAGCCCGGACAAAGTCGATTATGTGAACGCTCACGGAACCTCGACTCCCATCGGCGACACGCTGGAGGCTCATGCCATCCGCAATTTTTTTGGCGAGCGCAAGATTCCCGTCAGCTCCACCAAATCAATGACGGGCCATCTGCTCGGGGGCGCTGGAGGTCTGGAAGCGGGGATCACCGTGCTGGCATTGCGCGATCAGATCCTGCCGCCCACCATCAATCTGGTGAATCAGGATCCGGAAACCAACGCGATGGACTTCGTCCCTAATCACGCGCGCAAGGCAAAACTCGAATACGCCATGTCGAATTCCTTCGGTTTCGGAGGAACGAACGGCGCACTGCTGTTTAAGCGTTGGTCAGAATAGCGGGGTCCCAAGGAACTCTGGGGCGCCTCAGCTATTTGGGGTGCGGGATAATCGACAAGATGACGTACTCGTCTCCGCGGATCACAAAATAGAATCTCCAAGTGCGGTTCACGCGGGCTTGCCAAATGTTGTTGGCCTCGTCGTATTTCTTGGCCCGCAGCGAAGGATGTCCGAGCTGGTTGAGCAAAAATCCGAGTTGCTTGGCGAACGCCTTGCGCACCTCAGGAAGCAGCGCCGCATAGTCCTTGTCGGCGCGTTCCGTTAAGCGAACTTTCACTTCTTCCTCGGAACTTTGTTCCGCCTTCCTGCCCTGCGCTCGAGGGCAACGATCGCTTCACTCGCGGACTCATAAGGGCCGTGGGTGCGGCCTTGGGCAATGTCCTCGATTCCTTCGCCCAGATGCCGGTCGATGACCGTTTTCGGGGTAAAGGTTATTTTTCCGTTTTCAAACGACGCTTCCAGCAAATCCCCAATATCCAGGCGCGCGCGTCTCCGGATGCTCTGGGGAATGACTACCTGGAATTTGGTTTTCACGGTAACGAGTTCCATAAGATGCCTCGTTAAACAGTCTAACAGTCGATATATCCAATCGTCCAACTATATGGTTCCCCCAAGGGATGGCACCAGCACGACATCTGCTCCGACCCGCCTAGGAGACACGACTACTTGCCGGTTAGCGTGCTGTAGTGCGATGCGATCACTTGCCACTTGCCATTCACGTTCATCCAGACGTCAGTGAAACGGTCGCGGTATTCGTAGGGTTTCCCTTTGGACTTGCCTTTTTCGTGGTACGCACCGGTGACCACTGCTGTATTGCCGTGCATTCGAACACTTAGACCCGACCCTTCTGTAATCTCGATGCGGAGAGTAGGGTCGCCGTTTTGCGCAATGTAGCCAGACTTGCTGAGTGTGCTTCCGTCTTCGAGGGTGATGATGAAATCGTTTGCCAGCAGCGACTCCATGGCGGAAATATCCCCGCGCCTATAGGCTTCATTCCATTTGTCCTCCAATACGAGAATTTTGTTCGATGCAGCGTCCGGAGGGCTTTGAGCGGCCGCAAAATCCAGGGTCCCAACTGCAAACATTGCCAGGACGAGAAGCGCGATCCAGATCTTCATGGTGGCCCTCAATAGTGTGCCTCAAATGGTGTGCCTCATTTTATCCCGTTCTCCCGTCCCATCGCTCGTGCCACACCCGTAAGGCGCTGGGGAATCAGGATTCAGCCTTGCGGGATGAGGCATCCAATCGGCTTTCCTCTCTTCCGGGCTTCACCCACCAGTCCACCGTTGGTAATGACACTTTTGTACCCACGGGACTGGCCCATTTGGGTCTTTCCATCTCTGCCACGGCACGCCACAATAACTTTCGTACTGGAAACTGGCCTCGTCCCATGGAAAAAGCCTTTGGTGTTGCCCCCGCACGCACTCCGGTAAAAAAGGGGACGGCCCGCGCCGCCCTCGTCGATCTCAAGGAGTCATCCCGCTTTCTGCTCACCGAATGCTTCCGGCAGTTTGGTATCGAGACGGTGCTGGTCTCCAGCAGTGCGCCGGAGCGGCTGCGTCAGGAAAAATTCGAAGCCTGCGTGCTGAATCTGGCGCCGGGCGCTGAGGTAGTGATGGAAGCCGCCCGCACTTCGCCCTCGAACAGCCGCATCGTGCTCTACGGGCTTGGCGGCAGCGCTCACGAAGCCATGCGCTTCTCAAAGTACGGAATCAACGCCATGTTCCACGAACCGCTGGAGCGTCCGGCCGCGCTCAAGCTGGTGCGTGCCACGCACATGCTGGTGCTCCACGAATTCCGCCGCTACGCGCGCATTCCCATCATGACCGAGGTCACGGTGGTGAGTGGGGACAGCCACCGCCTGAGCGCCACCAGCATCGACGTCAGCTCCGGCGGCATGTCGTTGAAGAGCGCCGAAGACATGCCTTCGGGCACCAACGTGGAAATATCTTTTTCACTGCTCACCCTGCCCCGCGTCACGGTTCGTGGCGCCGTAACCTGGCGGAAGCCGAAGTCCTTCGGCTTGCGCTTCGACCACGCCGACGACCGCAGGCACAAGGTCAAAGAGTGGATCGACGCTTATCTGGAGAACTGAGTAGAGACACACACCCGAGTTTCCCAGTTTTCTGAAGATTTCCCTTTCCCGAACATTACATACGTAATTATCAACCGTGCAGTGCTCGGGCCTATTATTAGGCGGAGCAAATCTGGGCTGCGGTCGGGACTGCAGCCATGAGGGAGCATTTATGGCCACTGCAACTATGGCATATGGAGAGCGCCGGTTTGGGGCCGCTTACCCCGCACGCATTGCGTTGGCGTTGGTAGCGTTTGTCTTCCTGGGGATACTCTGGAGCACGCAGAATAAAATGAGTACGCCAGCACCTCCGTCGCTGGTGTGGATTTCCATCGGACTGATGGTTGCAGTCGCCGCTTTGTGGATTGTGCTGGGTAAAACCGTGCTGATCATCAGCGATTCGGGAGTGCGGCGCGAATCGATACTGGGGCAGCAGGAAATTACCTGGGGCCAGATTGCAGAGACCCGCTACCGCGTCGTTCCTATCAATGTGTACGCGCACTTCGGATTGATAGGCGCCTTGCTTGCCATGTCGAGCAAGTCGAACCGGGTAAACCTGACGTTGGAACTGATCGGCCAGGATCGCAAGAAGCTGAAGGTCACATCGAATTTCCAAAAGGCAGAAGAAGCGATTGGGATCATTCTCGGCCGGATTCTGCCTCCGATGGTGCAGAACACAAAAGCGAAGTTGGGGCGAGGCGAGACCGTGCAGTTCGGCGGCATCGGGTTATCGGCGACAGCCGTCAGCTGGAAGGGGTCTTCCATCCCGGTATCGGAGATCACCCAGGCCAGCCTCGTGCGCAGTAATCTGCAGATCAAGCGGCAAGGAAAATGGCTCAGCGCCATCAGCGTTAGATCGGACAAGGTACCCGATGTGCTGGTGTTCCTTGAGGTCCTGGAATCTCTAGCTCCTCAGGTCAAGTCGACGGGAATTGACCCGTTGGCACGCGTGCGCATGTAAGCTTGAATTAAGACCCCGGTCCAGTCAAGATCAAAGGAAAAGTCAAAAGCGGCGGGCAGGAGTGCCCGCTCCACACGGGCCTGCTGTAAACCTCCCGCCTCCCCTCCGCATCTCAACTCCGCCACTCTGATGGCGCTGAGTGATCCTGCCTCGCTCTCCACACGTTCGTCTCTGAAGGAGTCTTCACCTCCGTGAAAATCAAAATGCCTTTGTTGTTCGCGCTTACCAGTTCATTTATTCTGGCTCTGAACTTCAACACTGCGGCTCAAGCTCAGACCTACAACGAAAGCGTGATTTACAGTTTCGGCGGGGCCAGCGGTACCGAGCCGTTGTTCTCCGGCGTGGTCCGCGATGATGCGGGAAATTTCTACGGCACCACCTACGCGGGAGGAACTTACAATTACGGGACCGTTTTTAAAGTGGACAGCTCGGGCAAGGAGACCGTGCTGCATAACTTTGGCGAGGGGTTCGATGGACGAACTCCTCTTGCCGGCCTGGTCCGGGATGCGTCGGGCCACTTGTTTGGTACGACCTCCGAGGGTGGCGTTCGCAACTCTTTTTGCCACAAAGGCTGCGGGATCGTCTTCGAGGTGGATGAATCCGGCAACGCGAAAATACTCCACAGCTTTACCGCCGGGGCCGATGGGGCGAATCCCTTTGGGGGATTGATCCGCGATGCGGCTGGGAACCTTTATGGCACTACTCAGATGGGTGGCCCTTATAACTATGGAACGGTATTCAAGGTGGACCACAACGGCGTGGAAAGTGTGCTCTATGCCTTTGGCGCGCCGCCGGATGGCGAAGACCCGGAAGCTGGCGTGATTCGGGACGCGGCGGGCAATCTCTATGGCACGACCGCCGGCGGAGGAGCTTTCGGCTCCGGAAGCGTGTTCGAACTGGATGCATCCGGGCGCGAGACCGTGCTTTACAGTTTTACTGGCAGGTCGGATGGCTTTGCTCCGACCGCTCCTTTGTTTCGGACTTCCAATGGCGATCTTTACGGCACCACTTTCTTGGGTGGCGCCGGCATCGGAACTGTTTTCAAGGTGGACGTTCACGGCAACGAGAAGACCCTGCACACTTTCGACGGCACTACGGGAGCGTATCCGGAAGGTGCTCTGGTCAGCGACTCGCAGGGAAACTTGTACGGCACGACGATCCAGGGCGGACCGGGCGGCATCGCGGGAGGAGTCATCTTCAAGATCACTCCGCAAGGCGTCTTCACGGCGATCTATGGCTTCCCGGGACAACCGGGGGGAGGAAATCCTGATGGACCTTTGCTCTTGGATTCATCGGGAACTTTCTATGGGACTACTTCGGGGGGCGGCGCTGCGAACAGTGGAACGGTATTCAAGCTGACTCCTTAACCAATACGGTGCTAAATTCATCGACCACAAAGGACACCGAGGTACACGAGGGCATAGGGCGACCGCATTTCTTAACCGTGAGCCAACCCTCAGGGGAGCGAGGTGCAGGACGGTTTCTGCGCCGCCCTGCCTCGGACCATTCTCTACTTTCCGTAGACCAGAAGGTGGGCCGTGCCGGCGATGGCCGGACGCCGCCCCTTTGCGCCAGCGGGACCAAAATCAGCTGTAGTCAGGAACAGGTTGTGAGTCTTGGGATCGATGGCCATGGTCTTGGCGCCATATTCGGTCTCAATGGGATCGAGCGCGCTAAGTTTGTCGGCCGAGTCCATGTGGAAGACGTGGATTTTTCCGGCGCGGGTCGAGGCGAACACCGTGCTCGAGTCGGCATCAAAGGCGCTGGAGTCCACCCCCTCGCTGATCGGAAATGACTGGAGAACTTTCCCGCTGTCGGCGTCCATCATCACAAGAAGTGCAGGACCGCGGCCCGAAGAAAATACCCGGCCGTGTTCCTTGTCCATCGTCATTGCAACGGGCTCGCCGGCTGGAGCTACTTTCCAGCGAGATTTAATCGTGAGCGAATGCGTATCGATGACGACGACTTCGTTGGTGTCTTCAATGTTGTCGTAAATCATTCCTTTGCCATCGGGAACGGCCTGCTCGGGGCCGCCGCCCAGGTCCAGCGGCTTTACTACGGCATCTTTCGCTGGATCGATGACGGTGGAGTTCTTGCTGTCACCGTTAAAAGTGAAGATCAGCCTGGAGGCTGGATCGTACACAATCGCGTCGGTGTCGGGATAGCTTTTGATCTCGCCAGTCTTCTTCAAACTCTTGGTGTCGAATACCACCACGCTGGTGGCGTCACCGTCGGTGATGTATCCTTTGCCCAGTTCCGGGACTACCGCGACTCCGTGGCATTTTTTCAGGCCTGTAATCTTGCCCACGACGGAGAGATTATCGGCATCCACGACGACGACCTCCGTACCGTGGCTGACATAAACGCGGCGCGCGCCAGGGTCGACGCTGACGTAGTCGAAGTATTCCCCGCCCCCGACGGCTTTTCCCAGGGGAACTTTCTTGATCAGGTGGTAGCCGCTTTCAGGCGGAGCCGCCATCGCAACCGCCCCGCTTAATACGAAGAGGGTAAACACCGCAAACCTGCACATCCTGGAAACTCTCATGGAACCGCCTCCTTAGATTTCTTGAGAAATTTATATAAAACCTTGAGATGGAATCTCTGCGAGGCCCTCGCCAGGCTGGGCGCGACTCCGCTGACTCAGCCGACTGCCCCCAACTGTACGATTCGGATTGCTCGCCTAGCTTATTATGGCGATTCCAAGGTGAAGGATTTCTGAAATGCGAGATTAATTCGCGTTCAGGGCTTCCGAGGTTAGAAGAGGAGGCGAAAACCCCCGTCCCTGTCTCTGCAAAAGGCGCAGAGACAAGAACGGGGCAATCTCAAAAGCGAAATTGCTCGAAAGTAATTATTTCGCGACTTCGACTACGGATCCATTCTCCTTGGGTCCGCCATTGATGAGCGTGGAGAAGAGATTGCCGCCGGGTCCGAGAATAAGTCCTGTGGGCGCTAGAATCGTCTTCCCCGCGGGCAGGCTTTTGACGGTCTCCCCCCAACCTCCTGAGCTGCCGGGAGTGAGTTCAAAGAAGATGCCACTGCCATTTGCACCTCCGGCAATGGTACTGCCATAGAGTGTGCCCGTGCTGTCCAGCGCCAGTGCTCCCGTACTTGGTGACGAACCATCGAGTGTGCCGCCGGCAAAACGGTGCATCACGTGTTCAGTCCAGGTGCCGCCTGATCCGTGGACAAGCTGGAACGCTGTACCGCAGCCCTGGGAACAGGCAGCGGAGCCTCCGCCAGTGAGCGTTGTGCCGTAAAGATTTCCCGCCGAATCGATGGTGAGATTTGAATTTGGGACTGATCCATCCAGTCCCCCTCTAAATTTGTGGAGAACTGTTTCCGTCCAAACTCCACCTGTGCCCGGCGAGAACTCGAAGACGATGCCGCAGCCAACGGAATTGCATCCCGTTCCCCCAGTCTCAAGGACGCCGTAGAGATTTCCGGCGGAGTCGAGTACTAGTCCGCGATACGGATTAGCGCCTTCCGTGCCACCGGAGAAGGCATGAATTATGGTTTCGGTCCAGACGCCGCTCGAGTTCGGCGAGAGTTCATAGACGGTTCCGTCCCCGTTGGAGTTCCCCAATCCTCCGCCCATCACGGTTGTGCCGTAGAGATTTCCCGCGGCGTCGAAAATCACGTTCGACTCCGGAGTCAGTCCATCCGTTCCGCCTTGAAAAGAGTAAAGAATTTTCTCGGTCCAACTCCCTCCGGTTGAGGGGCTCAACTCGAATACCGTGCCTCCTCCGAAGCCAGTGCCCCCGAAAAAAGTCGTGCCATAAAGATTTCCTCCCGCATCGAGGGCCAGGGAGTCTTCCGGGTTGCTGCCGTCAGTGCCGCCTTGAAAGCTGTACAAAACCGTCTCCGTATAGGTGCCGGTGCCTGTGGGGGTCAACTTGTAGACCGATCCCTGTTGGGCGGTCCCGCCCTGGAAGGTAGTTCCGTAAAGATTTCCGAGGCTATCGGCGACTACGCCCGCATAGGGATGTGCTCCGTCGGGCGTTCCGTTGAATGTATAGAGAACTTGCCCTCTCGCCGCCGATGGAAACGCAAGGGCGTAAGCATAAACAAAGACCGCAACCACGGTCAGGCTGGTTAGGGAACTGAACAGCGCGGCCATGCTGGCGCGCACGTTTGAGAAGATGAGCCCTGGCTTCATGGAATGTCTCCTTATAACTTTCTGCTGATTGTTAAAAGGTGAGGGGGAAGATGGAACGAACCGCAGTAACTTAATATCGCTGCAGAACGGCGTGAACACCATACGGGGAATACTTTAGTTCCCGCAAGAGAATAAAGTCTCATGGCGAGCAATTGCAGCCCCAGAAAGCCACTCATTGTTCGCCGGAAGTGATTTTGAAATATTGCAACTAAGCCTTGGCCTGCCGCTGCCTTCTCATCCTCAAGAAAATCTCCCGACTTCGCGTAGCTTTTTCCAAACCTCCATTCGGATGCGTATACGAGCAGCCAGCCAGCCCATGGTGGTTCAGTTCCCCTCGTCTCGCCGCCACAGCGCAAGCCCGCGAGATCCCCACGCCAATGCGCCCAACGTGGCAGGTCGCCCCTCTGCGGGAGTGCTCGACGGAGCCAACACCGCCTGCTCATCGGCAGCATTGTCACTGGTCTGTCCTGTCGCAATCGCCTTGTTCGGAGTGGATTCATACGCGTAACCGGTAAGGAGGCCAGTGCATGCGCGATACCCGCCCTGGTTCAACCGCGCCCAGCCATAGTGCGTTTCGCCATTGATCACAAAAGCCAACCCCAGAAAACGGTTGGTGACGCCTTTCCCGCCATTGGCCCATGGACCGTAGTAGCCCCTGTATGTTCCTTCGCCAGTGCCGATGACGGAAAAAAATTGTCCCAGCATTTTGAAGCCTGCCGGCTGCGCTCCTAAGCCCTTAGGGCCGATGATGACGCCCGCGGGCAGGGCGAATGCAGCGACGGACGAAAACCCGCCAACTTTTACCTCCTGGTTACCCCACACCTTGTTGACCGCGCTCTGACCTCCCGGAGCGCTCACGAATACGCCGCATCTCGTGCCCCGGGCATAATCGAACTGGCCAATCAGAGTAAAATCAACAACCCCGTCCTGATTCAAGTCGAGGGGAACCTGGTTGTTGTAAATCCTCTCGTGCACCGGCGTATACACGATCTTCGCTTCCGCGGCCGGAGCCGACGCCCCAAATCCCACCCCAGCGGCAGTTGCGGCCATGGCATAAACGCCGAGTCGTTGTTGCAGGGAGTCTGACAGTTTCACTTGGCGAGCGCGACTTACTTTGCTTTTGTTCATTTCGATCTCCTTGACGAAAACAGTTATGATGCCGCTCCAGATTCAAGATCTCTGCTGCAGAGGGCCCGGACCACTGACCCCGCCAATCCCTCGGCAACAAAATGCGTTTTTCCCTCGAGCAGAATGCCAGCGTCTCTACGCCGTCTTCTGCCCCTGCCGCTGCTTCCGCATCCGCAAAAAAATCTCCCGATGCCGCGTAGCCTTTTCCAAATCTCCATTCGGATGCGTATACAGCGCCGCCAGCCAGCGATGCGCGGCGATCAGCCCCGGCAACATGCTGAGCGCGGTTTCGAATGCGAGCGCCGAGCGGTCCCGGTGGCCGAGGCGGGCGAGAGCGACTCCGAGATAGAAGTGGCCGAGCGGGAGGAAATGCTGCAGGCCGACGGCGAGCAGAGCTTGTTCGGCGGCTTCTTCGTTGCGGCGCTGGCGCAGGCGGACGACGGCTAATCCTAAATGCGCTTCGGGACTGTCGCCATCGATTTCAAGCGCGCGATGGAAGGCGCGGTCGGCGTCGTCGGTGCGCTTCTGGCGGAGATAGGTTTCGCCGATGCGCAGGTGGAGATCGGGCAGGTGCGGGTCGGCGCTTTCGGCTTTGAGCAGACAGGCGAGCGCGGCGTCCATGTCGCCTTCTTCGAACTGAATGATGCCCATCAGCAAATCGGCCCAAGGGCGCGGTTTGAGCTCGGCGGGCCCGGCTTCAGGAGTGGTTGGGGCGGCAGTCGCTTCCGGAGTTGCAGGAGTTTCTTCCGGGGTTCTTTCCTGGATTGCGGCTTCGGCTTGGATTTGTTCTTCGACCGCAGCGTCCGCAGCGATTCCGTCGGCCGCAATTCCATGTTCAGCAGTTTCCTGCTCTGCGGCGGGTTCCTGCTTCGGCACCGGCCGCGGTTTTGGCTTGAGCACTAATAGCTTCTGCAGCAGAGCCTTCGCCTCGGCACGTTTTCCGAGAGCTAGATAGCACTGCGCAAGATGCTGAAGGAACCGCGCTTCGTCGGCATCTTTCTGCGCAAGCTCCTCGAAAATCGTCAGCGCCTCGGCATAGCGACGCGAATCCATGTAGGAGCGCGCCAGATTGTACTGCTGCTCGCGCACGGCGGTAGCGACGGCTTTTTCCTGATCCTCGCTCAGCGGCTGAATGTAGCCCAGAGCCACAAATTGTTGCAGGACAGCCTGCGCCGCGGCGGGATCCATGCGCAGATCGGCAGGATGCATTCCGCAATCGCCGGCTTCTTTCTCCCAGCTCGGAATGCGCGCAATCTGCGGCGGATTCTCGAACGCCTGTACCAGGACGCGGCCATCCATGTCTTCGCCCACCGGCAATCCAAACAAAGTAAGAATCGTCGGAGTGACGTCGAGCAAAGTTGCGCCGTAAATTCTTTCGTCCTGCTTAATGTGCTCGCCCTTCATGCAGACGACGCCGAACTGGCGGTGCTGCACGGCGGGACCGGCGGGCTCCATGGGAATGCCGCGCGGGCGAAGGTGATCGGAGTGAAAGCCGTGATCGGAAACAAGAATTACAGTGGCATCGGGACCGGCGAGATCGAGCAGCGTTTGCAACATCATGTCGTGGAAGCGGTAGGCGCCGTTGACCACGTCTTTGTAAATCTCAAACTTCTCGTCGGGAATGCCGTCCATCTTCGGGGGGTGGTAGTGCATGAAGCCATGACAGAAGTGGTCGATGCCGTTGTAGTAGACGGCGAGAAAATCCCAGGGCTCGTTTTGTAGAATCCACGTGGCGGCGTTGTGGATGGAGCAATTCTCGGAAAGAATCTTCGCGAACGATTGCAGGCCTTTATCTTTTTCCTGATCGATCTCGGCAGCGCGGGGAATCCATGGAAGGATGGCGGCTTCGCTCACTTCCGCTGGATGCATGCGCAGCCGGGCGAATTCGTCGCGAAGCTTTTCAGGATGCACCGCGCCCGGCGGCAACGGCCACGGCTGATCGGGCGCTCCAACTGCGTAAGGAAAAAGATCGGAGACGGAAACGCCGTTGATGGGTTCGGCGGGATGCCCTGCAAACCACCCGAGGACGTGCGTCTTATATCCGCGCTGCGTCAGGATGTTCCAAAGAGCCTTCACTTTTCGCGACGTGCTCGTAACCGGGCGGACGCCGCCGGTTTGCGGGTCGGGCTCCATGAAGCCGAGGATGCCGTGCTTGTCCGGGCGCTTGCCGGTGGCGATGGAATTCCACAGCATCGGAGAAAGAATCGGGCGCAGCGTGGCGATATTTCCCATGACGCCATGATTGATGAAGTCGTCCAGCGTGGGCATCAGTCCCTGATCGATTAGTGGATTGGCAATTTTCCAGTCGGCCGCGTCCCAGCCGATCAGCAGAACTTTCTTGGCGAGCGCACTCATGGAGGTCCAATGCGGGGATGGAATCCCTGGGGGAGGACAGTTTACTACAGGTTGGGACGCTCGGGGACGGGCTTTCCTCACAGAGGTCAAGAATAGGAATCATCCGGAAGTTGGCTCCTGCGGCGGGCTCGCGGACCAGGATCGAAAGGAGGATATTGTTGATCTATTGTTAAAGTTAATGGTGCAGGAACTTTCATCTTGACTTAGAAATGGGGCCAGTGGAAACTAAACGCCTCCCCTGGCTCGCGCCCATCGCAGCGAGAGATTTATGCTGTTTGCGCGGAGGCGGGACCATCTCTCGGAGGTCTGCAATGCCGCGACACACATCCACTGATTCATATTTAATGTCACGCAACGCAGCCCAGTTTACCTCGGCTATGGAGAAGAAGCTCTTGGGATACGCGGCTTTAGCCGCCGCGAGTGGAGTGGCAATGCTGGCGCTGGCGCCAGGTGCGGAAGCGAAGGTTGTCTATACGGCCACAAATCAGAAACTGCCGCTGAATACAACTTTTGTTTTGGACGTGAACGGTGACGGTATTCCGGACTTTAACTTTTTCGCCGGCACACTCCTCGGCGGCGCTCTGCGAAGGGACACCTACACGTTTAACTCCGACGCTACTCTGACAGTCTCCGGAGCGGTGCAGAGTGATCAGGTTTGGGGCGTGCAGGGGGTCGTGTCGGCCCTGCCTGCGGGGGTTAAGATTGGCGGCAACGGAAAGTTTGCGGCCAGCCATTTCTTTATGGGCGCAGTGTCCGCCACAGACGGTGGGCCGCCGATCTACTTCGGTCCCTGGGCTCCCCAGGGAGGGAACGTAAAAGACCGCTACGTAGGCCTGAAGTTTGTAATCAATGGGGAGACTCATTTCGGCTGGGCCCGATTCAACGTGCAGATTCGGCAGCCCTTGAAAGGCAATCTGCAAGCCATACTCACGGGATACGCGTACGAGACGGTTCCGAATGCCCCCATCATGGCCGGCAAGACATCCGGCGCCGAGGCGGATACGCGGTCGGCTAGTTTAGGAAAATTAGCTGCGGGAGCGGCGGGGCACTAATCGGTTCGCGCTTCGGTGGTGCGATAAGAGCGAAGGCCACCCAAGTTTTAATCCCGCCGCCACAAAGCCAATCCGCATTTACCGGCATTTTGAGAAGGCGCCGCCCCTATGGCGCGATCTTATATACGACCCCGAAGCCGTTGGCTCCTCCATCATGCGTAGCGCCATAGAGATTGCCGCTGCTGTCCCGCACCAACCCGGCCCAAATATTCTCGCCGTCCGCTCCGCCCGTAAAATCGTGGAGGTCCCGGAACGTCCATCCGCTCGCGGAGCGCGCCAATTCAAAAGCCATTCCCAATCCGTGGGCGCCATCGTTGAAAGTCGTTCCGTAAAGATTGCCGTGGCCATCGGTGATCAAGCTGGCAAACGGTCCCGGACAGTTGAAGCACTGCCCGTTCGGGCCAGCGCCCGATCCGGCGAAGGAATAGAGTACGGTAAAGGTCCATCCTCCGCTGGTCGGAGAAAGCTGATAGATCGTGCCGCCGCCACCGGAGCCACCGAAGGCGGTAGCGCCATAAAGATTGCCCGCGCTATCCACGATCAGGCCGGAGTATGGCGCTCCTCCATCGTCGCCTCCCGAGAAGTTATAGAGAACGGTCTGATTCCATCCCGAGCCCTCCTGCGTCAGTTGATACACGATTCCGCAACCGGTGAATCCTTGTACATTGCAATTGGCGCCGGTGCCTCCGGCAATGGTAGTGCCGTACATTTT
>Ga0210400_10003700_pt1 | contig 13463 bp, 14 predicted proteins | sample IncBWH26MmetaG_FD_155456 | JGI IMG/M metagenome (GOLD analysis project Ga0210400, IMG submission 155456) | Forest soil microbial communities from Barre Woods Harvard Forest LTER site, Petersham, Massachusetts, United States - Inc-BW-H-26-M | ecosystem: Environmental > Terrestrial > Soil >...
TACTTTTTGATGCAACATTTCGGAGCGCCAACTCGCTACTTGATTGGACCGATGGCGCACTCATAGGTCTTTACTTCGCTGTTAAAACCCCGACTCGCTACCGGGAAGCGCGGTATGGATGTTGGACCCGGTGTGGCTAAACCGGAGGGTCCTGAATGAAATTGATGAGAATAATTACGTCTCCGGCATTATGCTGCCTCACTGGAAAGAGGCTGAACCGTGGTTCCCGGAGCCGTTTGAGCAGGCACTGTATGTGACCTACCCTGTCGCAATCGACCCGCCACACGTCGCGAGAAGAGTATCCGTACAGAGAAGTCGATTTACGATTCATGGACGGTCGAAGAGTGGCCTCGACACTCTCGCAAAGCGTTTTGCAAAATCGCTGCTCGTGAAATTTGTCATTCCGCGAACTGCTGCTAAAGGAATTTTAAAAGACCTTGCGACATGCGGAATAGTTGGGACCAGTGTTTTTCCCGATCTAGAAGGACTGTCGAGAGAATTGGAAACCAAATGGGTGCAACTAGGTCTCGGAGAGCAAAAGTCGAGAAAGAGGGTTGAGACGAAGAGAGAAGAAATCTAGCCAGCAGAAATGAAGACGCGCAAGCCGTCATCGTACAGAAAAGACCGGAGGCATCATGAAGAGCAAGCTCATAGGGTTATTGATTGTGCTGGCAGTCGGCGTAATCCTGATATCCTCAATTCTACCGCGCATCAATGGGCAGACTCGACCAGTGCCACACGATCTGAGCGGACAAGTTACAACATTTGAAAACCACATCAAGGATATCAGGGCTATGGAGAATGCCAATCCCGTTGATAAAGAAGTATTACAGGATTTGGAGCATTCAGCACTGACTGCCGAAGAAAGACTGTACGCCGCAAACACGGCCCTCGAAATGTACTACAGCATTTCCTCTCAGGCAGACCGTGCGAACGCATGGCGCATCGTTAAAGAGAAGTTCTTGGATTATTATTCTTGGGCATTCGATCAGGAAGTTACCAGAACCACTGGCGAACTGACGTTTCTCAAGGGGCCAGCGGCAGCGGCCCTCGGTCTTCACGTGAAAGATGATATGCGAACAGCGAAAGATACGCTGGATGCGATTGCCACTTCTCTACACTGAGCCACATCGGGCGATTGAATGAATTTAGGCACTCTTAGTGTGACGGCCATTGAGACACGATAGTTGATTGTCTGTGCGACGATAATTTGGTGAGGGTATGACTGACATGAATGCCGAAAAGAAACGAGTTGAGGCTTACACGCTGACAGCTGCTCGCAAAGCAGGCATTCCGATACCAAACGGCGAAACTCCCAACGAAGAGCCGGATTTCCGATTCGACGGTCACATCCCGGCATTGGGAATCGAACTCTCCGAAGTGCTGCGCCCTGCTAGCAGCAATCACGGAATCTTGCCTGTTGAGCAGGAATCCTTTCACAGAGAAATCATCACGAAGGCGCAACAGGATTATTATGATGGGCCTGATGCGAAGCCAGTTCATGTCAACGTTTATTTCACAAACACTAGGGGCGGGAAACGCAGCAAAGTGGAACTGTCCCACACGCTTATTGAATTTGTGAAGGCCAATGTCCATCGGGCAAATCCGTTCGTGAGTTCGTACAGACCTGAAACACCCGATGGTTTCGATTCAGTCGTTATAAGCGCCGAATCAAGAGATTGGTGGTGCGGGGAAGGCGGAGGCTACAGCCTCGGCGACATACGGCCACAACTTGCTGCCAGAATCAGTGACAAAGACAAGCTGGTATCGGCTTACCGCGCTCATTTGCCAGCAGGTGCGAACGTCTGGCTTCTGCTTTACACCGGAGTCACCGTTGCACGAAGCATGATGATTGCACACGGAATAGAAGAATGGAAATTCCCGTTCCGATTCGACAGAGTGTTTTGGTATGCCGATTTGGAACGACAGTTCGCAGAGATTCAGAGAGCAGAATCTGCAACCTCAGTGGGTCTATAGCCTGCTAATCTTCGGCAAAGACTCGCGGAAGATACCAGTCTAAACTCCTATAATCCCATTGCAGTGCGTCGTCCTGTCCCAAAAGGTCGGCCAACGGCTGCATGTGAACAAACCCACAAATAATCAACAAACTCTTGCCTTCACTTCGGTGTTCGTCGATTTTTCCCACCATGAATAGTTCGCGCTGGCGATTCCAATTACTCTTCTGGTCCTCGGTGTAGGGGCCAGAGACATAGTCTATTGCAATGCCCATTTGGACTTTGTCGTCGTTTGAAGTATTGATGTCTGCCCACGGAATGTTGCGTTGAGCGGCAATCTGTTGACCGGCAGTTTCCTCGGGGGCGCCATCTTCTTCCAGCACGATCTTTATTGCTTGCTTCTTGCAAATGCTTTCCAACAAGGCTCTAAAGTGCGCTCTCTGCTCGTTCTGGTCGGCAGGGTCAAGGGCCGTGAAACCGCCTATCCCAACTTGGATTCCGTGGTTACAGCCAACGATGTGAATCAATTTTTGCACTCGTCCCGTACCAATGTTTGTGTCTTAGGTCCTCAGATTCAAGGCTGATGAGTCCGCACCCACTAGCGGCGGAACTCCTGGCTCACATTACTGGCACAGAATGGCACATTTTCTCTTCCTCGATCTTCCTCGGTTTGCATCGATTCGCCTCGGTAGAATCATCAAAAACCCTTTATAAACAAAGAAAAAGCCCACATTTCGTGGGCTTTTAAAAGTGATTGGTGCGGAAGGGGGGATTCGAACCCCCACGCCTTACGGCGCCACCCCCTCAAGATGGTGCGTCTGCCAGTTCCGCCACTTCCGCACGAGGTGGGGTGAAGAAACTTTTTGTTGCACTTTTAAGAATCATCTGCCGGATTCTTAAGTGTCCAAACTTATTTCGACGGCGCAGGCGCTGGCGTTGCAGCAGCCGGAGCGGCCGGTGCTGGCGTTGACGCCGGCGCTGCAGGAGCTGGAACCACGGGCGCGGACTTCGACGTCTTTGAGAATTGCTGCAATACCGAGCTGCCCAGAGGCGCCGCAGTCGAATTCTGATGCATGGTCAACGCCATGGACGTCAGCATAAACATGATGGCGCACCACGTGGTCGCCTTAGAAAGAAATGTTGCCGCTCCACGCGGACCGAACGCCGTTTGGCTGCCCGCGCCGCCGAACGCACCCGCCAAATCGGCCGCTTCGCCGCTTTGCAGCATGATCACGATGATCAAAAGGCCGCAAATGATCACATGCAATGTAACCAAAATGGGATAAACTCGCCAGCCGAGCGCAAGCAGGCCCAGTCCCACAGCTATCGAAATCGCCCATTTCACTTCTCTTGGCATTTCTTTTTCCTATACCTTCTCTCAGATACTTCTTTCAGAAATTCACGATGGAGGCAAACGCCTGCGCATTCAGACTAGCGCCGCCGACGAGCGCACCATCAATTTCAACCTGAGCCATCAATCCCTTTATGTTGTCGGGTTTGACGCTGCCGCCGTAGAGGATTCTCAAGCCACCGGCACGTTCCGGAGTGAATCTCGCCGCCGCCAGCTGCCGCAAGAACCGGTGCGCCCCGGAAGCCATTTCCGGCGTCGCCGTGCGGCCCGTGCCAATCGCCCAAACCGGCTCGTACGCAAGGATGATACGCGAGAACTCCGCACCGGTCAACGCGGCCACGCCGCCGCCGAACTGTCGCGCGAGGACTTCCTCTGTTTTGCCACCTTCCCGGTCTGCCAGCAATTCACCGACGCACAGAATCGGGGTCAGCCCCGCATCAATAGCCGCTTTGACTTTTATATTGGCGCTCTCATCGGTCTCTCCGAAGTATTGACGCCTTTCGGAATGCGCGATGATTACAACCCTGCATCCCACTTCCACGAGCATCGCCGCAGAGACTTCGCCGGTGAACGCCCCTTCCGGTTCCCCGTGCATATCTTGAGCGGCAATCAGAATCGATGTCCTGTTTACGGCTGCCACAGAAGCCGCGATAGCCGTGAAGGGTGGCGCAACGACAATGTCGCAGTGGTTGCTGCCCTGTACGAGCGGCACAAGCGCCGAAAAATACGCGCGCGCTTCCGCCAGCGTCTTGTACATCTTCCAATTCCCCGCGATCACCGGTCGCCGCATTGCTCCTCTCTTCTCCTTCGATTCTCTCTGCCCTCTTTGTTCGTTGCCTCAAATACTTCTACGATTTGTTCGTGAGCGCCTCAACGCCCGGCAATTTTCTCCCGCCTAAAAATTCGAGCGACGCGCCTCCTCCGGTAGAAATATGGGAAACCTTGTCGGCTAGTCCGGCCGCGTGAATCGCCGCGACGGAATCCCCGCCTCCGACTATGGATGTAGCGCCCTTGGCGGTGGCCCGAGCGACCGCGCGCGCGATTTCCAGCGTGCCCTTGGCGAACGCCGGCATCTCGAATACTCCCATCGGACCGTTCCACACAATTGTTTTAGCACGCAAAAGTTCGGCGGAATACTTCGCGATGGTATCCGGGCCGATGTCGAGCCCCATCCAGCCATCCGGTGTAGTGGCGACGTCCGTCGTTTTTGTGGCTGTGTCCGGTTTGAACTGCTCGCCCAGAACATGATCGGTCGGAAGCAGGAGCCGAAAATTTCGCTGCTTGGCATCGGCGATGAGTTTTCGCGCCAGGTCCAGTTTGTCCGCCTCCACGAGCGAATTCCCGATAGGCAGACCCTGCGATTTCAAAAATGTGTACGCCATTCCGCCGCCAATGAGCATCGCGTCGGCCACGCGCATCAGGTTTTCCACGACTTGAATTTTGTCGGATACCTTTGCACCTCCGAGCACCGCAATAAAGGGACGCTCGGGATTCGAAATCGCATTGCCCAGATAGGCGAGTTCGCGCTCCATCAGCAGGCCTGCCGCCGCTTGCTTCACGTAGCGCGTGATTCCCACGACGGAAGCGTGCGCGCGATGGGCCGAGCCAAAAGCGTCGCAGACAAACAGGCCATCGCACAGCGCCGCGAGCTGGCGTGAAAAATCATCGTCGTTGGCTTCTTCCTCGGCGTGGAAGCGAACATTTTCAAGGAGGAGCACGCCGGCATTTGCGAGTTCCCGGCTCTTGGCTTCGGCGCCCGCACCCACGCAATCCTCCGCGAAATCCACCCGTGCGCCCAGCAATTCAGCGAGTTTCGCCGCTACCGGCTTCATGCTGTATTTTGGATCGGGCTTGCCCTTGGGCCGCCCCAGGTGCGAAGCCAGGACCAGCTTTGCCCCTCGCTTGCGCGCATAATCAATCGTCGGCAGGGTCTCGCGGATACGCGTATCGTCGGCGACATTCGCGCCCTCCAGCGGAACATTAAAGTCCACGCGCATGAAGACGCGCTTCCCATTCATCTCCAAGTCCCGAATCGATAGTTTGCTCATGACTTATTTTTGACGCGGCATAAATTTGGAAGGCTCAAATATTAGTCCGGCGATGCCTGAGAGATTTTCAGGGGCTGAAGCCCTGCAACTTGCCCTGCCAGATGTCGCGACTGAAACCGCGCCCAGAAAGATTGTCCGGTCCCCGATGACTTTTGGTTGCCGGTTCAACGCGCCTACATTTTCGACGCCAAAAGAGTGATCAGATCCCTGCAACGGCTTGAGTAACCCCACTCGTTGTCGTACCACGCGAGAACCTTCGCGCAATTCGTTCCCACAACGCGCGTATAGCCGGAATCCACTATCGAGGAATGCGGATTCCCGCGAAAATCGGCGGAAACCAATTCCTCTTCGGTGTATTCGAGAATATTCTTCATAGGGCCATCGGCCGCTGTCTTTAGCGCCCCGTTTACTGTTGCCACAGTCACCGGCTTTTCCGTGAACACAGTCAGATCGACCACGCTGACATTCGGGGTGGGAACGCGTATGGAGTAGCCGTCGAGTTTTCCTTTCAGCGCTGGGATGACCAGGTGCAATGCCTTTGCCGCTCCGGTTGATGTGGGAATCATGGAAAGCGCGGCCGCGCGGGCGCGTCGCAAATCCTTGTGCGGCAAGTCGAGCAGTTTCTGGTCGTTCGTATAGGAATGGATCGTGGTCATCGTGCCGCAGGAAATTCCAAAGGAGTCCTGAATTACTTTTGCAACTGGAGCGAGGCAATTGGTCGTGCAGGAAGCGTTCGAAATGACGTGATGCTTCGCGGGATCATAAGCCCTATCGTTCACGCCAAGCACAACTGTCAGATCCTCTTCGGTTGCAGGAGCGGAAATAATCACTTTTTTCACCGTTCCGCGTTTGTGTTTGGCCGCCTCGGAGGCCTTGGTGAACAGGCCAGTGGACTCAATCACGATCTCCGCGCCTACCGATGGCCAATCGATTTCGCCGGGATCTTTTGTCTTAAAAACGCGGAAGCTCTTGCCGTCCACGGCGATTGTGTCTTCAGTATGGGTCACCTTCTGATGGAGATTGCCCAGAACGGAATCATACTTCAACAAATGCGCGAGCGTTTTCGAGTCCGTGACGTCATTCACGGCGACGAATTCAATCGCAGAATTTCCGAGCGACGCTCGCATGATATTCCGCCCAATTCGCCCGAAACCGTTAATTCCCACTTTGATCGGCATGAATCCTCCCGAAGACTGAATTGCACAATTACCCAACCATCCCAATCACCCGCAACGACCCGGTTGCGCACACGAGAAGAACAGTAAAACGTTCAACTCACCGGCAATAGGAAGAGCCCACTTCCGTGGAAGAATACCGCGATCGCTGTTGATCTCAAGTTGATCTCAAATTGAGGTTTGGACGAAATAATTCTGTCCTGTGATCGCCTTTCACTCGGCATGCAATCTCAAGATGCTAGGGTGGACACCAAGAAAAGTCAAACCCGTTCGCACGTTGCCGGCGCTGCTGCTCCGATCGGACCGTTCAATTTATGGAGTCCTTTTTCAATATCCCTTGCAGCACTCCGATCTTCCCGTCGATCGGTCCGGCTTTCAAGTCGAGGATTTTTATGATCAAGGGGTACAAATCGACGTTTTCAAACGGCGCGACCGTCACGCCCGTACGAATGTCCGGGCCGGTTGCATAGAAAATCGCCTTCATGTTGCGAATCTGGCGAGGATCATACCCGTGTCCGCCGCGAGGAGGCATCCTCGAGCCGCCCTTCGCATTTGGATCGTGCGCCACAATGGAATACGGCCCCGTCGGCACGATGACCGGATCGCCTACGCGCGCATTCGAACTATAATGCAAGTAGGAAGGCACCTGGGCGCGCCTGTATACCTTGAACATATCGCTCGCCCCAAGAAGCGATTCGTAAGCCTTCTCCGCATCGGCTTCCGATTTCGCATAGAGCAGCGGCCCGGCAGTTTCGTATTGCGAAAGGTCAGCCCACTTGTCAAGGTTCACCCAACCGCCCTGCAAGGGTTCCATCCCGTGATCGGCGATAACGATCAGATCGACTGGCAATCCTGATGCCGCAATCCCTTCCGACAACTTTCCCATCATTTCATCAACGTGCCTGACAGCCTCGCCTGTCTCTGGCGCATCGGGACCGTAGCTATGGCCGGCATGATCCGTGTTCGGGTAATACAATGCGATAAAATGGGGCCGCTTCTCGGGCGGAAGATGCAGCCACGCGAGCACCTGCTCGACGCGTTTCTCGTCGGGGTAATTATCATCGTAGGGAGCGAGGTAATAGCTGGGGCGTTGGCCCTGAATCTCAGCGTCCGATGTGGGCCAGAAAAAGCACGCCGCGCGCATTCCCTGTTGCTCGGCCAGCACCCACAAAGGGGTCCCCGCGTACCAGCTCCCGTCGCCTGTAGTTTTCGGATTTGTGTAGGAATAGCTTTCTTTGCGGGCAGGATCATAGAAAGTATTGGCAACAATCCCGTGGTGGTCTGGATAAAGACCGGTCACGATGGTGTAATGATTCGGGAATGTGACTGACGGGTACGCAGGAATCATTCCTTCGGGGGCGCTCGCACCTCGCATCGCCATGGCTTGCAAATTTTTTGCGCCGTACTTTGCGGCATAGTCGTACCGAAAACCGTCGAGTGAAACGAGCACAACGTAATGTTTGCCCTGTTGCGCCGCTGCGTTGGCGGGGGTCGGTACTTCAATTACGGGGCTCGACGATTGGGCGACACAAAAAGTCGACGCGAGTAGCAGTATCATCAGACCGGAGCAGGCCCCGAGGTTGTGCCGCGACGCTCGCGCGCCCCATCTTTTGGGTTTGCGCAAGGGTCGCGATTTTAGATTCGGAATCATCGTCTCCTCATTTTATTCGTGAATAGGAATCAAAATCCCCACCCTTTCAAAAAGAAAAAGGTGGGGCACCAGAATTCGACTCGTGCGGAAACGCGGCGATAATTCAAATTGGCCCGGAGACTACTGCGGATACTGATGCACCTCGGTAACCTTATCTCCTTCAAAACTCACAAAAACCGTTTTGGCAGGAGGCTTTCCATAAATCCAGTCTTCAATTTCGTTTCCATTTGGCCCTTTTTCGCGGACCTTACGATCCGGCCGCCCCATGGCTGCCAGAACCATATCGTGATCCATGCCCACCACAGGCTGCTTGTCCTGGATCGCTTTCTGAATATCCGGAGGCAAACTCTCCACCCACTGCACAGCCGCGGAGTGTTGGGTAGAAAAATCGAGCACGCCTGAAAGATATTGTTTCAATTCATCGGCCGTCATCTCCGGCAATGGCTTGTCAAAATCCAGATACAAAGTCGCGCCGGCATTTGTATTTACAGGTGTGTCCGGAGTGGTCCTCATCGTGGGGGCACCACCGACCTCCAAATGGATGCGATCGCGAAGCCTGGTTTTTCCTTTGCCGCCTCCGTTGATGTCGACGATAATTTCCTTATCCTTGAATTCCAGATCCGTTATCTGCGCGTGGTCCCCGGGATTGATGGCCGAACCCGCCGAAGCAACCGCCATCCGCAGCGCTCGTTCGTCAACGGGAGCGCCGGCTTTCATGTGAAATCCTTTTTTCCCCGCAGGAATCGGCTTGGTCACACGCACAAGTTCGCCATCGACGTAACGAACTAGTGACAGACGCGACTCAGGTTGAAGGTGCCCGTCCTGGGCTTTTGACTGGCGATCGGAATCGTCAGAGGAGACAGTCTGCGCCGGCTTGCTCGGATCGCCGCTCGTCGGCTTTCCTTGCAGCGCATGTAAATTTTCATCCGAAGAGGAATTTATGAGGGTCGCGCAATTCGCTCCGGACAAATTCGCACTCAGCAAGAGCGCCCCGACCGCCGCGATAGAAACAATCCGGTACATTCGACACCTTCAGACTCTGATTTTAACACCAAATCAGGTCCACAGGCGTGCGCACAATTCGAAGGGGCCTTACGCGTCGGAATGCAGAACGACCCCGCCGCGATCGATCTTTAGCGGCAACAACTTGGCGCCCGCCGCCACCACGGCAGCTTCCACCCGGGCTCGCGCATCAGGTTCAATCAGCAGGGTCACGCACCCGCCTCCTCCGGCACCGCAAACCTTTCCGGCAAGCGCTCCCTGGCGGCGAGCCGAGGTAATCACCTTATCGATAAGGGGCGTCGAGATCGTTCGAAGGTTGCGGCGGCGGAAGTCCCATTCCTCGCGAATCAGGCGACCCACTTCGTCCCACTTGCTTCGCTCGAGTGCCCTGCGAACAGCTTGCGCGATGACTGAAATTTTTTCCAGATTTTCTGATACGCCCTTGCCGCCATCGATGTGCCGCTTGAACACTTCCCAGTTGTTGATGCCATGTTGCCGGGGTTTGCCTGTGTAGCACAGGACGAGCCGGCGTTCGAGTTGATCGAGATCGCAACCGAGCGCTTCACGCCGCTCGCCGCCTGAGCGAAGCACGATTGCTGCTGCGCCGCCAAAGGCGGGAGGATAGTGGTCCTGGGTGCCTGTAGGAACCGCTATGACGATGGCCTCGACGTCGCGGCTGATATGGATCCAGTTTTCACGGCGAAGGCCGGCGCCGCTCAACCGGTCCAGTGCGGCGCAGATAGCCACGGCCATGGCGGACGATCCGCCGATACCTGCTCCGGAGGGTGCTTCCGAATCCGTGCTTAACGTGAAGCCGCCCGTCGGGCGGAAAACCCGCACGAGATGAGCAAGCAATGGCAACTTATAGTGACGCGCCCGGCACAATGCGTCGAGCGAGGCAAAAGATTCCTTGCGGCCAATATCGCGCGAAACCAATACGATGCGGCGTGCAGTCTTCGGCGCGGTCTCAATCACACACGACGCATAGCGCGTGATGGCACAGTTGACGGTCAGGGCTCCTTCGTGAAACAGGTACAGCGGCCATATATCGAGCGTACCTCCGGCCAGATCGATCCGCGTTGGCGCTCTCGATTCGATTCTCACTTTGACTTGTTTCCTTCCTCCCGCTAGCCTCATGATTCAAACAAATTCGCGACTGCCGCGCGAATCATATCAGATGAACGCAGCGGCTCTATCCAGAACGATGCCGATAGATTCTGTACTTGCACGATTCATGCTGGGCTTCGATGGCGATTCCCTACCGGGCGAACTCGCGGAGTATCTCGCTTGTGGCCTTTCGGGAGTCGTACTTTACAAGCGTAATTTCTCGAGCGTGCAGGGGTTGCGAGAACTCACTTTGGCAATCCGCCGGGCTGCCGGACGACCCGTGCTGATCGGAATCGACCAGGAAGGCGGGACGCGTTTTGCCCTTCCTGAGCCATTCACTGTTTGGCCGTCGGCAGCGGGGCTCGGCCGGTTGGGGGACCTCGAATCGGTGGAGCAAGTTGCCCACGCGATTGCAACGGAACTGCGCGCCGCCGGATGCAATCTCAATTTCGCTCCGATGCTGGACTTGCATGTCAATCGGGAAAGTCCCGTGACAAAGGATCGAAGCTTTGGCGCCGATCCCGACGATGTCGCGAAAATGGGCGCGGCGTTCGATCGAGGATTGCGATCCGGTGGTGTTCTTTCCTGCGCCAAACATTTTCCCGGGCATGGCGATGTTGCGGTCGACCCGCACTTGGACCTGCCAGTTTTCGCGGGGACGATGAAACGCTTGGAGTCCGCGGAATTGATCCCCTTCGCGGCGGCGGTTGCCTCGGGCGTTCCGTTCGTCATGACGGCACACATCCTGCTGCCGCAAATCGATGCTGAAAATCCCGCTTCCCTTTCGCGTAAGATGCTGGACGGCGTCTTGCGGCACGGGTTGCGATTTCGGGGCGTGATCCTCGCCGATGATCTCGGCATGGGCGCGGTTGCCAAGCGCTATGGCCCTGGGGAGGCTGCCGTGCAAACGCTCCTTGCTGGAACGGACATTGCGATGCTATGTCATGATTGGCGCGCAGCGGCACCGGCAATCGAGGCAGTCAGATGTGCGCGGCAACAGGGGAGCTTCGAGGATGAGGAGTGGCAGGAATCGTCCGATCGCGTCCAGCGCGCATGCGCTCAGGCGGAAAAACCCGGGCCCATCCCTCCGATTGATATTTTGGGATGTAAGAAACATCGCCAGTTGGCGGAAGGAATTCGCGCCCGTTTGTCTTGAAGCATTTGGATCGAGTGCCGCAGGTTCAGCCTCTGTGGCTCGTTCTTTCGCGTGCGTACCAACCCCAGTGCGTTGATGCCTAATTTGGTTACGACGCATTCTTCTTTGCTTCGACTCGTTCGTGCGCCAGATGCGGCTCAAAACACCGCCGGCATCGGGGCTCGTACATTCCAGCGGCGCCCACGACAATCAAGTCTTCCGAAGCAACAAGCCTCTGCGTGTGCACAGCAGGATTTCCGCACTGTACGCATATGGCGAGCAGCTTAGTGATTTCTTCGGCTACTGCCAGAAGACGCGGCATCGGATCGAAGGGCCGTCCAAGGTAATCCGTGTCGAGACCGGTGACGATCACCCGCTTACCGGCGTCAGCCATGCGAACACATGTGTCGACGAGACCTTCACGGAGAAACTGACCTTCATCTATTCCTACAACTTCGGTCCGCGGCTGGACTTTTTCGAAGATTTCCGCAGCGTTTGCTACGACCTGTGACGGCAACTCGATCCCGGAATGCGAAACGATGCCCGCGTTCGCGTAGCGCTGGTCGATGATTGGCTTGAAGATCTGTATGCGCTGCTGGCCGATTTCAGCGCGCTTCATGCGCCGGATTAATTCTTCACTTTTGCCCGAAAACATGGGGCCCACGATCACTTCGATCCAGCCCATGTTTCCCTTCACGATGTACACTTATTTTCGTCTCCTATTTGCGCTTGCCGCAGAGTAGCACACCGTCCCGTGTCTTTTGCGATGATATCCGGCAGCTAAGATCGAAAACATCCGTGGCACGTTTTTGCCTCGGGCGACAAATGCGAGTCTGGTGGAAATGAAAGGAAGGGCTAATCAAGGTATGGAGCGGCCGATGGGACTCGAACCCACGCCTGGACCTTGGCAAGGTCCCGTACTACCCCTATACTACGGCCGCTCAAATCACCGAAACTTTAACACGTCAGCGTTTCTGCGACAAGAACCTAGAGGCACAGGGATGGAAGCGGCCTCGACCTGACATTTACGCCCTCGCGCGTCTGGCCACGCATCCAATGAGAATTCAGTTCAGGGTGGGATCAGCCGACTTGCAATACCCGCGCGGTTTTTACGACGGGAGACTTTCGCTGGCGCTCGGCAAATTTATTGGCCTTCACCCGGTCGGTATAGACACGAGCAAACCGCTCCCCGTCTTTATAAAATACTGTGACCTGCCAGTGCTTGTGCTTTCGTCGCCGATCTTTTCCGAGTTTAGTGCGCTTGCGTGGGGTTTTTGTTTTGGGCATGATTTGAATATCTCAATGGCAGATCTTGCGCACAAGTGCTAACTCAATCAATACTTTGCGTGCAATCGAATTATACTTTATTATCGTATTGGTTCTAATGGCCAAAGACAAGTAACTGGAAGTTGCTCTCCCCGCGAAGTTTCCAATTAGACCGGTCCACCTCCAAAATGTCACTCCCAAAATGCCCTTGACCCGCCCATAACTATCTTCCTGGATGAAGTTTTTGTAAATAGTCGTTAGTGGTAATATTCGCTGCCCCTCACCACACAAATGAACACGATCACAAATTTGGAATTCCCTTGCCTCCCACCGCCGCGTCTAATGATTGAGAGTCAAAGCGTATAGCCCGAACGGCCGGCAAATGACAAAAATCTGGTATCCCGGACAAGTTTAACTTCTGGAAACGATGTCGACTTTTTAATGAAGGATTGAAGGAACGTTTCGGGGATTCTGTCATCTTATAGCAAGTGTACTAGTGAGTGTATTGGATCGAGCAGGTTTTGAAAGGGATCGGAGATATGATGATTCAAATGAAAGAAGGGGCGAGGATCGAAAACCCGCGGGCATACGAGTATGGCGCCGTCGAAAGCCTTCGGCTTTTGCTGGAGCTTGGTATTGCCGCGCAACCCGACCCGCAACGAAACGATTTCTACGAAATTGAGCACGGCAGTGAGACTTATTACATCCACGTGTCGCCAATCAACGGAAACGTTGTGCTGCTGGCAAAATGGCTCCGTCAATCCCAGGAATGT
>Ga0210400_10003701_pt1 | contig 13461 bp, 12 predicted proteins | sample IncBWH26MmetaG_FD_155456 | JGI IMG/M metagenome (GOLD analysis project Ga0210400, IMG submission 155456) | Forest soil microbial communities from Barre Woods Harvard Forest LTER site, Petersham, Massachusetts, United States - Inc-BW-H-26-M | ecosystem: Environmental > Terrestrial > Soil >...
AGGCGTCGGTCGAACCCTCGTGCTGCACCGCATAGTTGGCGGGCGAGGGGGCGCCGAAGTTGAGATAAAACGGCGCCAGTTCGATGCGCAGACGGGCTCGCTCTTTTTTTACAATCAAGTCCACATTTTCGCGCGCCGCCGTCGCGCTTGCACTAGCGGCGCTAGCTGTGTCTTTCAGGGCCGTGAGCTGTTCTGCCATCAGCTTAAGTTGCTCGTCCATCACCCTGCTTTGATGTTCCATCTCGCGCACATGGCTAGCGTTGCCGCGAAGAATTTTGCGAAGGGCGAAGCCCTGCCAGATCAGTGTAAGTAATTGCAGCGCGGCTACCACCGCCAGGGCTTCAATGAACCAAGCCAATCGAAGCGCCAGATCGGGGCCGTCCTGACTGTTGCGGAGAGCGGCGGCCAGTCCGGCGGTCGATCCTGAGGAAGATCCTGCCCCGGGATTGCCCAGCACTGGCGCCGAAACCGCAGGAGATCCGGCGGACGAAGGATTCGGCTTCTGCGGAGTCGCCGGCGACGTAACCCGGAGATCGCTTTTCGCGGGGACACTGCCGCTCGCCGGCTTCCCCGCTTGCTGGCCGAGCGCCAAGCTGATCGCGGCTGCCAGAACCCAGAACTTCATAGCGGCAAGAGTGTAACACGAGAAAAAGTTCGAGGATGTGCCGCAGGAGGCCTTGGCGAGCGTCGGGTCATTTGTCACCAGGGTGGGGATCTTGTCTCTGGGTTTGACTGGGAACATCGTGGGCAGGCGACGAGGCGGCGAGAGAGGCTCTAGTTCTGAATCGGGCTCAGCGGAGCGCGTTTTGCGGCTTCCGCCTCATCCGGCCGAATACTTCCTCGCTGAAGCATGGCGTCGATGATTTCGTTTCGCCGGGTTAAGGCTCGGTCGGGATGTTGGGTTGGTGAAAAGCGAGCGGGGCTCTTGATCAGACCAGCGAGCAGGGCCGCTTCCGCGATGGTGAGATCACTCGCATGTTTTCCAAGGTAGCGTCCTGACGCTTCCTCTGCTCCGTAGATTCCAGGGCCAAAATATTCCCGGTTTAGGTAAATGTCCAGCAGTTGATCTCGACTGAACCGACGTTCCAGTTGAAAGGCGGTGCGGATTTCGAGGATATCCCACCTTAAGCTACTAGCCCTCGATCCGCAGAGCATTTGTTGCGCCAAACGGGTGGAGTATTGCCCGTATCTGGGTCCGTGGAGGCCATCGTAGTAGCGCCTGAAGAAACTTCGCGGGTCGGGGTCGCCCTCAGCGGCGAGTACGGCGAGACGAAGTGTTCGCATTTCAACGCCGGGGATGGCGACGATCCATAACGATTCACCGCAGATAATCGTTGAAGCCGATACGGCACCGCCATCGACCAAATAGACCGCCATGGTTGAGGCCTTGGGGAGATCGGAAGTGTAAAAGTACAGCCAGGCGGCGAGCCCGGCCACGGCGAGGACGCACAGCAGCGCGATCGAGAGAAAGATCTTAGCGAGAAATCGCAGGGCGTTAGGTAGTCGAGTCATCAGGGAAAAGCCCCGCTTCTAAAATCAGATTGATTTCCGATTCGAGAACTTACCGCACGGACTGGACAATCAGAATCATGCCGGGCCGAATGACGGCGATGTTGCGGTTGTCGCGCTTGAGCGCGGAGACGGTGGTGCGGTAGGCGCGGGCGATGGAGTACAGGGTCTCGCCACTTTTCACGGTGTGGTGAACGACCGCGGCCTGCACCGGTTCCCGTTCGATCTGCGCGGATTTGGTCGCCGGGGGTTTTGTAACGGCTGTTTCGGTGGGCTTCGCTGCGGTGCCCGGGTGTTTCGCCTTGGCGTGCGACAACGCTACTTCGGATTCGTGCGCACTCGGCGAAACCGGCAGGTGCAAGGCTACGATTTTTCGCCCACGGAGGCTGTCGCCGCGAATGCCGTTCCATTGACGCAGCATCTGAGGCGAGACGCCGAAATTTTCGGCGACGCTCTCGACTGTGTCCCCGGCATGAACTTTGTAGCGCGTGATGTGGCGGGCGTAGGTCGCCGTGTCGCTCATGGGATGTTTGCCGGGCGCGATTGGAATCACCAGCTGGGCGTCGGCCTCAAGTTCGGTGCCGGAGCTTCCACCTTCCAGATGGTTGGTGTCCGCAATCGACTTGGCCGTGGTGTGATACGTGTGCGCCAGCGAGGCCAGCGTGTCCCCGGAATGGACGGTGTGGTAGCGCCACCACAGCCGCATATCGGCGGGAATCGCCGTGATCGCCGTCGCATACTCGTCTCTGGTCCCAGCCGGCAGATGCAATTCAAAAGTGCCTTCGCGCGGTGTAGTCAGGCGCAGCAGGCTGGGATTCAAATCCTGCAGTTCTTCGGGCGTCGAGTTGACGCACTCGGCCACCAGACGCAAATCCACCGGGTAGCTGATTTTGACGCTGTCGTAGTCCATCGGACGATCCTTCGCCACCTGGTCGAGCCCGTACTGCGACGGGTTCTTGGTCATGATGGTCATCGCCATGATGATGGGGACGTAGTTGCGCGTCTCTTTGGGCAGCACGTTGCGGTGGTAGAGTTCCCAGAAATCGGCATAACCGGTGCGCTTCACCGCAGCCTGCACCGTGCCGGGGCCGGAGTTGTAGGCGGCCATGGCGAGATACCAGTCGCCGAACTGGTTGTAGAGATCTTTCAGATGGCGGGCGGCGGCGCGGGTGGATTTTTCTGGATCCTGCCGGTCATCGACCCACATATTGTGGTGAAGGCCGTATCCGCGTCCCCGGCTGGCCATGAATTGCCAGATGCCGCGCGCGCCCACCCGCGAAACGGCCAGCGGATGGAAGCCTGACTCGGCCTGCGCCAGGTAGATCAGATCCTGGGGGACACCTTCTTCCTTCAAAGTCGACACGATCATGTCGTGATAGCGGCCCGACCGGGCGTAGGCGCGCTCGAACACGCCGCGTCCGCGGCCGGAGAAGTAAGTGATGTAGCCGGCGACCTGGTCGGTCATCATCAGCGGCAGGTCGGAGCGGGTGTTCTTGATCTCGGCCTGCGCCTTGGCTTTAACACTGGCATCGGCGGCGGGAGTGACGCCGTTGGTGGCGTCGTTGGTTAGATCGATCGGCGCGGGTTCGGATTTCTGCTGAGGTTCGGGTTGCGAGTCTGCTTCCGCGCTGGTGCCGCCGGGATAGAGTTGGTTGACGCCGGCCACGATGCGGTCGAATTCCGCCTGCAGGCGATCGTCGGAGCGAACGTCAAGATTGCTGCCCAGCAGGGCGTTGAGCGCGTTGTCGAAATTCTGCTTAGCCTGGTCGATCTTGCCAGCCTGATGATTGGCCAGTCCCGCCTGATATTCCTTTTCGGCCTTGGCAACCAGATCGCCAACCGGATCGGAAGTTGCGGATGAAGCCGGGGCTGCGGCGGTGCCATCCGCTGGAGCAGGCGATTGCGGCGAGGCTGGTTTTTGCGGAGGAACCTTCTCTGTCTGCGCGACGGACGGCTTTGCCACTGGAGTCGGAGCCGCAGCGGGCGCAGTCGGCTTAAGCGAGGGCGCCGTGGTCGGCGGCACAACGGAAACCGGCTTCTTCGCGGTCTGGCAGGAACCAGCCGCCAGAATCAGCGAAGCGAGCACGGCAGTCCGGACATACCCGACATGGAGATTGGCAAATCGCATATTTCTCTATGAGTTGCGCGTCCTCTCCTGATATGCCAGCGGGCATGCCCCGGTCATGAATGCCCGGTGAATTCTACCAAATCGTACGCGGAGGCAGCGACCGGGTCAATCGCCGAAAAGGCACCGCAGGGGTTACTTTCGGCACCTGCACCGGAAGGTTACCGGGACGGCCGGGTCTCAACTCTCAGTTAGATGACTGATCTCTGGCTGGTGTTGCGCCGAGGTCAGTGAGTGCCATTGGCGATTTATCGCCAATTGACAACGCGCCTTCGCCTAATGACGTGGGGACTGCATTTCGAACTTGGCGCTATTGGTGCGCAATAATTTGTGCGAGGAAGGGTCGGCCACTTCCATGCGAACCGTGTATTCGCCCGGACGGCTCAAATCGAAGAAAGCCGCCAATTTGTACTGGTGGATGGATGAATCTTTTGGCGCAATGGTCCATGCCACATAAACCACCGTTCTGAGCCTTGGCCGTGGTTGGGGCCTCTCGGTGATAATTTCGGCGTGAGGCTTCATCGGCAGTTCCCCATCATCTCCTTCCACGTGAGGAACCGCTTCGCTCATCGTTATCTCCCTGTCAGTCAGATTCTCTACCCTCAGGTTGACCCAAGGCGACTGACCGACCGGAACCTTGTCTTTTTGAAGACCGATGCTTACCTCGATCGCAGGTGCTTTGCTGACTGTAGTATCCTGAGGTTCAAGCGAGACAGTGGTGATCAGCAAGGCCGGTCCCAAAATCAGGGCACGTGTAAGTAGCCTGTGCACATCGCCTCCGGGATATTGAACACGACGAAGCGACATTATAGCTCGACAACTGTCGAAAACAGCGATTTCGCTCATTGAGGGGTTTGTAATCCGGATTTTTCACCACGAACTCACAGAGGCCGAGCGCTCCCGGTCTCATTGTCCTTCTTTCACGGTCTTGCAAACTAGACGGGTGTGCCCGGTTTTTGAATCGATCACAGTGGTCCCGGGCAGACAACTGCAGGTCACCGTGTTGGCATTTTCCTGCTTGACTACTACACAATGTTCGATGAGTTCGGCAGTGGGTGGAGGCAGCTGGCTACGTATGGGGGGCGGCGTCGTCGCAACCGGCTGCTTCTTCGCAGCGCAACCGGCTAGAAGCAGGCACGACACCAGCCAAGCTTTCCTCATTCCCCCTTTTCGCTCTCTCTGGCCCGCTTGTCGATGGCAATCTTGGTTACACCCCCACACTAAATTTCATATCTCTGGCTGTAAGCCGGTGCCTGCAGGGGAATGCCCCGGCGCGGGACGGCTCAACCGGGCCCGTTCCAGGGTCAGTCTGTGCTATGGGGGATTCATCGTCAATCAACGCTTCCGTCGCCGTGTGCTAGAAACTCTACTTACCTTTTTCCGTCTTGACTGGCCTTGCATTCGACACACTGCGAGTCGAAAAGGCCAGTAGAAACTTTCCCTCATCACGGTTCAACAGGTCCAGGTCGATTGATATGATGTCATCTAGTCCATTCCGATCCATGGCCGATGAAGGTCCCCCAATGGTTCGTGCTCTAAAGTAGTAGACGCCTCCGGCCTCAATCGTCAGGCCGAAAAGTGAAACCCGGCGGCCAGGAGACAGAAGGCCCGGCATAATATTGGCGCACAGATGATGCTCGCCCGGTTCAACCGGGAACGATAAGTAGGAGTCACCTCGGGTCGCTCCTACCCATGTGCCATCAAGGCCGATTCTCACTGTAACGTCTTTCGCCGCTTTAAATTGTTGATCCTCTATGACGTAGACTAACGCCTTTCCCGGCTCCGGTGTCACATTCGGCGATTGGGTGTCGTCCATTTTTATCTGAAAGTTCACGCTCATCGGTCCACACGCACTTTGGGGAAGAGATGCGGGAGCCGAGTCTTGAGCGGATACCGATGCCGCAATGAGGATGACAACGAAAGCTAATTTCATAGTTCTCCTCCAACTAACCAGCACTACCGGTTGACCGCGCGGGGCGGAGATGCTCTCTTTGTTGAGACCAACTTGGCCCAAGGAACCAATACTCCACAACCTTGTCAATGTGGGTAGTAATCGGGTAACGACGAGTAAAGAAAAGAAGTTTTACTCAAAGTTGCTGGGGGATCCAAGGGCCGGAATGAACGATAGCACGTCGGCCTTTATTGTTTCGTCCTTCGCTAGGTGATGTAATGAGGGTTTACACTCAAAACCTGATTGCCGTTTCAATGAATGTGATAGCAACTTATCAATAGTTTGAGCTGTTCCGGCGGGGGCCCTTTACACTCGCCAGTAATCCGGCCGCCAGGTCTGGATCGCCTTCTTGATGTCGGCGCGCGACAACTTTTCATTCATGGCGCGTTCGGCGAGTTTGGGAACCTCCGCATCGGAGGCGAAACGCAGTCCGCACAGTTGGTCCTCGGTCAATTCAGGAATGCGGGAGCGTAAGGGCTCGGGCAAGAGCTGGGTCAGCCGCAACCGCTCCTCCAGACGGATAACGCGGTCCTGCACCATGAGCGCGTAGAGGCGCACTTTGAACGCCAGCAGCAGGAAGGTGAGCGCCAGCAGAATCAGCAGGAAGGCGTGAATGTGATCGCGCATATCCCCGTGGGTGATATGGGCGAAGAAATGAATCAGGGTCAGAATGAGCCCCAGCACGAAGACTGGCAGTATGAAGAAGTGATACAGGGGATCCCAGCGGGTGTGATTCGCGAAAGTCTGTGGTTTGGTTTCGGCCATGAAGGGCCTCCTTGCGGAAAGACGTGCCAGTGTAGCAGAGGCTGCCGATCCAAACGGCTGGCATTCTGACAGTCGCCATGTAGAATCACCTGTTGCCGGAATCCGGCGGACGTCCAAGGGAGATTGCGAAGCCAAACTTCATGAAAGCCATTCAAGTTAAACAACCCGGTGGTCCCGAGGCGATGGAACTGGTCGAGTTGCCGGTCCCCGAGCCCAAGCCGAATGAGGCGGTGGTGAAGCTAGCGGCTTCGGGCGTGAACTTTATTGATGTGTACTTCCGCGAAGGTCGCTACAAAGCTCCCCTGCCGTTCGTCCTGGGACAAGAAGGCGCGGGCGTGATCACGGCCGTCGGCGCGGACGTGAAGTCACTGAAGGTTGGCGATCGCATGGCCTGGTGCGGGCTCTTGGGCTCATACGCCGAATTCGCTGCCGTGGTCGCAGAGCGCCTGGTTCCTGTGCCATCGGGAGTGACGGACCAGCAGGCTGCCTCCGCCATGTTGCAGGGGATGACGGCGCACTATCTCACGCATGACACCTATCCGCTGAAACGCGGAGAAACCGCGCTGGTACATGCGGCAGCGGGAGGCGTGGGACTGTTGCTGGTGCAGATGGCGCACAACATTGGGGCCCGCGTGATTGCCACGGTCTCAACCGAAGAGAAAGCCAAGCTGGCGCGCGAAGCCGGGGCGGACGAAGTGATTCTCTATACGCAATCCGATTTCGAAGCCGAGACGAAACGGCTGACCGGCGGCAAGGGCGTCGACGTAGTTTACGATTCGGTGGGCAAGACGACGTTCGAGAAGGGGCTGAACGTTCTGCGCCCGCGCGGGATGATGGTGCTGTTCGGCGGGTCGAGCGGCGCGGTGCCTCCGTATGATCTGATGGGCCTGTCGCACAAAGGTTCGCTCCATGTTACGCGGCCCACGCTGGGACACTACATCGCGACGCGAGAAGAACTGGTGGCGCGATCCGGCGCGGTGTTCGGAATGATCGCGGCCGGCAAACTCAAGCTGCGGATCGAGCACACCTATCCGCTGGCCGAGGTGCAGCGGGCGCACCGCGATCTGGAAGGAAGAAAGACGACGGGGAAGCTGTTGTTGATACCGTGAGTTTTTAGTAGCGCCGCCGTCCCGGCGGCTGTGGCGGTGGGCGTCCCCGCCCACCGCTGCGTGGGCGAGACGCCCCCGCGACAGCCGGCAGAATGCCGACGCTACTCGTGGCGCTACTCAAGGAACATTCATGAAAGCAATCCGAGTGCAGCACACCGGCGGCCCCGAGGTCATGGAATTAGCCGACCTTCCCGTTCCCCAGCCGAAGCCGAGCGAGGCGGTGGTGAAGGTTTCCGTGGCCGGCGTGAACTTGATCGACGGCCACTTCCGTGACGGGAGTCTGCGGACGCCGTTGCCGTTCATCCCCGGGCAGGAAGGCACTGGCGTGGTGTCGGCGGTTGGACCGCAGGCGAAGGCGGTGAAAGTCGGCGACCGCGTGGCGTGGAGCGGCGCGCTGGGGTCTTATGCCGAATATGTGGTGGCGTCCGCGGACAGCCTGGTGCCCGTGCCCGCGACGGTGACCGATCAGCAGGCCGGCGCAGCCATGATGCACGGCTTGACCGCCCACTATCTGGCCAACGACGCGCACAAACTCAAAGCCGGCGAGACCGCGCTGGTGCATGCGGCTGCGGGCGGCGTTGGGCTCCTGCTGGTGCAGATGGCGCACGCCATCGGAGCGCGAGTGATTGGAACGGCATCCAGCGAAGAAAAAGCCCGTCTGGCGCGCGAGGCGGGTGCCGATGAAGTGATCGTCTTCACTGAGCAGGACTTCGAAGCCGAAGTGAAGCGCATAACTGGCGGCGAGGGCGTCGACGTGGTCTACGACGGCGTTGGCAAGGCAACGTTCGAAAAAAATCTCAACGTGATGCGGCCGCGAGGGATGCTCGTGCTGTACGGCATGTCGAGCGGTCCCGTGCCGCCGGTAGATCCCGCAAAGCTCTCGGACAAAGGCTCGCTCTATATGGCGCGCACCACGCTGGCGCACTTCACTGCCACGCGCGAAGAATTGTTGGCGCGAACCGGCGCGCTGTTCAGCATGATCGCCGAAGGCAAACTCAAGCTACATATTGCGAAGACGTATTCGCTGGCGGAAGCGCCGCAGGCGCATCGCGTCATGGAATCGCGAAGGATCGCGGGGAAGTTGCTGCTGATCCCGTAGCACGCTTCCGGCTCAAATCAGATGGAGCGTGGGAAAGTCCTGACCGTAGCGACTAGCGTCGCGGGTCATCAGACGATCCGCTTGCAGCAGAGCGTGCGACGCGATTACGAAGTCTGCCGGCAAACGCTTCGGCGCTCCTCCTCCGGAACGGCGCCGGCGGATGGCATAGGCCGCGAAGGTCGTCGCAGCCAATCGCCAGACATCTTCTCCAAGATCGAAATCGACTGCGACGTTCATCTCCCCGAGCAGTCTCTCAACCCGCTTCGCATCGCCTGTGGGAATGGCAGAAAGCTCAACAAAGACTGGAGGGCTTACTACAAGAGCGCCCTCTGCGCGAGCTCTGGCCAACTGAGCGGCGAGGGTCGCTGCCAACGGCCCTCCCGACCAGAGTAGGGATAGGATGTTGGTGTCGATTGCGGTCCTCATTCGTAGTCTTTGTCGCTTCGCATATCGTCAATCCAGGCTTTGATCCCCTCTTCTCCTCCGGGAAACGGGCCCAGGATTCCGATGAGCCTCTCGAAGGGATTGATTTCTCCGCGGGCAGGCCGGATTACGGTGCGACCTTCCTCGACGACAAACTCGACGCGGTCGCCGGTTTCCAGGCCGAGGCGTTTGCGAATCTCCTGCGGAAGCGTCAACTGGCCTTTGCTGCTGATAGTGCTAAAATGACTCATCTTTACCAAGCATCCTTACTGTAAGGATACACAGTTTTACCAATGTTTACAAGATGATACCGCTAGCGTAGGCGCGAATACCGCTTTATGTAGGCTGGCACTCCTTTCCCCGGCAGCAATCTGGCATCGTCAATCGGCTTGCCCGCAACCATTTCCAGCGGTACTACTCCGGCCCAGGTTGGGAACGAATAATCTTCCTCGTCATCGATGGCAGGCCCCTGGCGGACCTTCGCCGAAAATTCTTCGATGGGCACGTGCAGCACCGACGTGGCTTTGAGTTCGCGCTCGTTGGGCTGGCGCGAGTCATCCCAGCGCCCCGGCAGAATATGCTCCGAAAGAATTCGCAGGGCCGCAAGTTTTTCCGCCGGATCATCCACCAGCGTTGCCTTGCCCAGGATCACGACCGAGCGGTAATTCATGGAGTGATTGAAAATCGAGCGGGCGAGGACGAGGCCTTCGAGCAGAGTCACGGTGATGCAGACGGGGACGCCTTCTTTGAACTGGCGCAGCATTCGGCTGGCGGCCGATCCGTGGATGTAGAGGCTGGCGTCCTTGCGTCCGTACGAAGTTGGAATGACGAACGGCTGGCCGTCGACCACGAAGCCGGCGTGGCAGAGAAATCCTTCATCGAGAATGCGGTAGACAGTTTCGCGATCGTAAACCGCGCGATCGGGTTCGCGGACGACACGTGTCCGCGGGCTGGGCAGTTGGGTTTCAGACATTGGAGAACGAGCTCCGGGCAAGCGCCAAGGATGGGTGATGGAAAAGTGTAACATCGAGAAACAGCCGTCAGCGGTTAGCTTTTAACTTTCAATCGTCCGGTATTTGTTCTCGCGGTAGACGCTGGTGAACAGGATCGCGACCAGCGCCAGCACGATGGGAGTGAACACGCTGGCCTCTGGACCGACGCTGCCGCCGGTGAGCCAGCGTGGGCCATCGAAGGCGGAGCCGAACAGATTGTGATACGGGGCGATGCCGCTGTCGGGCACGCCGTAGAAAAATGTCTGGCCCCAATCCCATCCTGCGTGAAAACCCACGGCCCACCACAGATTGCCGGTGCGCCGCAGAAACAGGCAGAACAGCAAACCGAACAGCACCACGGAGAATAGTCCGAACCAGGTCTCCCCGGGATTCCCCATGTGGGCCACGCCGAAGAGGGCGGACATTAGTATGGCCGAAGGCCAGAATCCGATGCCTGTAGTGAGGGTGAACTGAAGGTATCCGCGGAAAGAGAATTCCTCGGCCAGGCCGACGATCAGAAAGGTCACGCCCCAGGCCGCGGTGGCGGATGCGATAGTGCTGCCGTGAATCGCCAGGCCAGTGAGATGGAATCCGTGGAACGCGAAAATTCCCAGCAGGCATGCGCTGATCGCCAGGAAGCCGACCAGGAGCCCGATCCAAAAATCTTCTCTGAAGGCGAAGCGAGCGGGCAATCCGTACTGGCCGTACTTGCGGCGCTCGATGCGCGCCATGATCAGCGCCGCGATCGAGGGGATAATAAAGAGACTTCCTTCGGAGATGCCGAGTCCCAGCGGAGTGAGGCCACCGACTCCGATGCCGACCTGCGGCCCGGAGCCTCGGAGGGCGCGCATCAGCACAAAGGGTGTTATCAAGACGAGGGTAACGAGGACCACCAGGGCCAGAAAAATCAGCACGCGCCAGCCGGCGCGGATTCCGTTGGGCCCGTAGAAAATCTCGTTCTGGGGTTGTGGCGCAGGAACTGGCGCCGGAGTGGGGGATTGGGATACAACGATTTCCGGTTCGGGCATTTTTCTGGCTCGCCTTTCAAGAGCGCGAAAATCATTCTACCGGGGGTGCGGTATGTGTCGTGAGAAGTTCATCGCACCGAGTCCGGCAGGGGCGTCGGAAGACGGCCCGCCGTTTGGGGAATCTACTTTACCGCTGTGGATTTCTGCAGCGCGTCCAGCTCCCCCAGAACTTCGGCGCTGTGCTTGACCGGGTCGACGCTGGTGTAGGCCTTCGCGATCTTGCCTGTGGGATCGATCAGGAAGGTGTGCCGCGCGGCGAACTTTACCAGCCCTAGATTGGTGAGCGATCCGTAGGAGTCGGTTACTTTGTGGTCGGTATCGGCCAGCAACTTGAAGTTTAGACCCTCCTTGGCGCAAAACTTTTTGTGGGAGTCGACGCTATCCAGGCTCACTCCCAGCACCACTGCGTTGTGCTCGGCATACTTTGGCTGGTCCACCTGAAAGTTGTGGGCTTCACGGGAGCAACCCGGGGTCTGATCCTTGGGATAGAAATAAAGGACGACCCATTTTCCGCGATAGTCTTTCAGGCTGACGGGCGAGCCTTCCTGTGAGGGCAGCGTGAAGTCAGGGGCTTTGCTCCCCTCGGCCGGCGCGGCCGAATGCGACAGCAGCCGCGGGACCAGTACGACGAGCACCACAATCACTGCCAACAGCAGCACGATCCGTAACATGGAGTCCTGGCTCCTCTTTCTGCCGACGCCGCGATTCTAAACCAGCCGCCGCCAAGAGACGAACAAAGCCGTGAACTACGGAGGCCGCCAGCAAAAATCCGCGCGATTGAATATGATGGAGTATTGCGCGTTCTTCTACGGAGAAACCAGACGTGGCTCAGACGGAAACCGACGGCTTAGAGGTTTTGGAAACCAGGGAATGGGTCGATTCCCTGGACTATGTTCTTGAAAAAGGCGGACCCAACCGGGCCGGCCGTTTGCTACAGCAGTTGGCGCTGCACGCCCGGAGCGAGGGCGGTGTCAACCTGCCTTTCACCGCCACGACTCCGTACCAGAACACGATCCCGACGCGGCAGCAGCCTCCGTTTCCTGGTAGCCAGGAGATGGAACGCCGGATCAAGAGCCTGGTGCGGTGGAATGCGCTGGCCATGGTGGTGCGGGCCAACAAGATTCAGGAAGGCATTGGCGGGCATATTTCGACGTTTGCTTCGGCTGCAACCTTATATGAAGTCGCCTTCAATCATTTCTTTCGGGCGAAGACCGAAAGCGGTGATCGCGACGTGGTGTATTTTCAGGGGCACGCTGCGCCGGGAATTTATTCGCGGGCTTATCTTGAAGGTCGCATTTCGAAAGAGAAGCTGCAGAATTTTCGCCGCGAGTTGAAGCCGGGCGGAGGATTGAGTTCTTATCCGCACCCCTGGCTCATGCCCGAGTTCTGGGAGTTTCCCACGGTTTCGATGGGACTCGGGCCGATTCAGGCGATCTATCACGCGCGCTTCATCAAGTATCTGGAGAATCGCGGGCTCAAGCAGTCGACTGGGGGCAAGGTCTGGGCGTTTTTGGGCGACGGCGAAATGGACGAACCCGAATCCCTGGGCTCGATTACGCTGGCTTCGCGCGAACGGCTCGACAATCTGATCTTCGTGGTGAACTGCAACCTGCAGCGGCTGGATGGCCCGGTGCGCGGCAACGGAAAAATCATTCAGGAACTGGAAGCGATTTTCCGCGGCGCGGGCTGGAACGTCATCAAGTGCATCTGGGGATCGGACTGGGACAGCCTTATTCAGAACGACCGCGACGGCCTGCTGGTCAAGCGCTTGGGCGAAGTCAGCGACGGCCAATACCAGAAATATTTTGTCGAGAGCGGAGCGTACTTCCGGCAGAATCTGTTTGGCACCGATCCCCGCCTGCTGAAGATGGTGGAGCATCTCTCCGACGATCAACTGGCCCGCATGCGGTTGGGCGGCCACGATCCCATCAAAGTACACGCGGCGTTCCGCGCCGCAGTTGACCACACCGGCGCGCCAACCATCGTATTGGCCAAGACCATCAAAGGCTACGGGCTGGGTGAAGCGGGTGAAGGCAAGAACATCACGCACCAGCAGAAAAAGCTCAACGAAGACGAATTGCAGTTGTTCCGTTCGCGCTTCGGGATCCCCATCCCTGACGACGAATTGCACAACGCGCCGTTTTACCGTCCGTCGGACGACAGCGCTGAGATCAAGTATATGCAGGCGCGACGCGAGCAGCTTGGCGGATACATGCCGACGCGCAAGGTTCGGGCCGCGGCGATGCCGGCCATTCCCGATGCGCACTTCGAAGAATTCCACAAAGGCACCGACGGACGCGAAGTTTCGACGACCATGGTTTTCGTGCGGCTGCTGGCGAAGTTGCTGCGCGATCCGGAACTTGGCAAGCTCGTCGTTCCCATCGTTCCCGATGAGGCTCGCACCTTCGGCATGGAAGCTCTGTTCCGCCAGGTGGGAATTTATTCCAGCGTGGGGCAGAA
>Ga0210400_10003702_pt1 | contig 13457 bp, 19 predicted proteins | sample IncBWH26MmetaG_FD_155456 | JGI IMG/M metagenome (GOLD analysis project Ga0210400, IMG submission 155456) | Forest soil microbial communities from Barre Woods Harvard Forest LTER site, Petersham, Massachusetts, United States - Inc-BW-H-26-M | ecosystem: Environmental > Terrestrial > Soil >...
AGCTGACGGCTGATAGCTGACAGCTTTTTCCACGCGGAGAGGTGCGTGAGTGGTTGAAACGATCCGCCTCGAAAGCGGACATACCTTAACGGGTATCGTGGGTTCAAATCCCACCCTCTCCGCCAGAACTTTTGTTTTCAATATGTTACGATGTGGTGATACCGCACCTGATACTGGAATCAGAAAGGGTCACCATGAATCGCGAATGCAACGTCACCAAGAGGGTTAAGACTTCTCAAGGGATTCGCTACTGCCCGGTCGTCTGGTCTGCTAATGGTCGGATCAAACCGAACATGGCGATTGTGGACGGCAAACCAGAACACCACCCCGAAGGTTCCTACTACATCGAATGGTATGAAGGCGCGAGACGTGTGCGCTTATCGGTCGGCACGGATGCAGCCGACGCATGTGCGCGAAGGCTTCGTAAGGAAGCCGAACTAAACGCGGTCAACAATGGCGTGGCCATCGTCCCAGAAGGTGACAACGGACGGCGGTCACTAGCTGGCGCTATCGCGGAATACCTGGCGGATGTGAAGCTAACGCACAAGCCACGGAGCTACGCGGCCTACCGCACTGCCCTCAGACATTTCGCGGAGTCCTGTCCCAAGCTCTACCTTGAGGAAGTGGACCGTCGCGATCTTCTCAAGTTCTCCGCTTTTCTGCGTGACGATAAAGAACACGCACCCCGAACGGTCTACAACGGTTTCGAGCACATCATGACGTTTCTAAAATCTCGTGGCATTCGAGGATTGGTCGGTAAGAATGACTGGCCGCGCTTCACTGAGGAAGAACCAGAGATTTATGAGAACGAGGAACTCGAACAACTTTTCGCCGTCTGTGATGCAGAGGAAAAACTCTGGTATGAATTTTTCCTGATGACCGGTATGCGTGAGCAAGAGGTGATGTTCTGCTACTGGTCGGATGTGAACTTCACCGCGTCTACCATCAAGGTCACACATAAGCCTGATCGTGGATGGACACCGAAGGCTTACAAGGAACGCGAAGTTCCCGTCCCGACAAAGCTGGTAAGCAGTCTCAAAGGATGGAAGGCCAGGTCCAATAAAACTTGCCCACTCGTTTTTCCTACATCCGGTTGCAATGTGAAGATGAACTTCCTTGACGATCTAAAGGCAGTTGCCGAACGCGCCGACGTTGACGGCGACACCGTATGGCTACACAAGTTCCGGGCTACGTTCGCTACGCGGTGCCTGTGGGCTGGTGTTGATCTGCGTACAGTTCAGGATTGGCTAGGTCACCGCGATATGGAAAGCACCATGCGGTATCTCAAGCCTTCGCGGAGTGCCGGAACGAAGGAAAAGGTTAACGCGATCTTCGGCTAGGTGGACTGGTATCATTCAATAACGTGGAGGAATACCACATGGAAGTAGACTCTTGTGTTATCGATGGGAGCGTGCTGATTTATCGGAAAGAAGAACCAGAAGACGTGATGAACCAGATGGAGGAATTTGACGCTTCCTCAGATGTACTGGCTTCCGAAGATGATCCTCGGCTCCATGAGGCTCAAGAGATGGACCCGAACGCGGACGCATACCAATTCTTGGAAATGCTCTCCATTCACTAAGCGGCTAGTCACTGCTTGCGCAGCCATTGCGCTACGGCGAAGGGATCGAAGCGGACGCATGTACCGATGCGAAAGTTAGGAATGCGACCGGCCTTAGCTTGTTTGAAAATGGTTACGTGCGATACGCCAAGGACGCTGGCGAGTTGGTTTGCGGTAAGGGCATGACCAGTCTTTTCGATCTGGTCGGCAAGAGAATGTTGGGATGTCATAAGATCAGGACCGGGCGGCGCGGGAATGCCCGGTCCTTTGCTATGCGGTATGCAGAGATGTATACCGTACAGATTAAAACTCGCCCAATCCAAGGTGTGAACCCAGAGGTAAGGACAATGCAGGTAGTTCTATCCAGTGAATATATGCAACTGTATATGCAGAGGTTTACCAGAGGTAATGCAGATGTACGAGATACATAAATAAACTGATTAGAGGGAGAGGAATTGAAGGGATTACCAGAGGTAAAGCGAAGGGATGCGTAGGAGGCAACGGTATAGCGATGATGCCCTATGCTGTCACCCGGTATATGGCTTCCGCAAGTATGGGAATAAAGGGACTTACAGATTCGTTACCGTGTGCCTCAGCCTCAAAACCAGTTAGAGACTGCTTTTTCCGCTCAATCTTGCCTCTGTTCAAACTATCAATACAGCGCTCGACGCTCGGGTCAGCTTGCTCTGTACGGAATACACCTTTAATCCAAGCGTTCGTTTCCCAGAACTTGAACATTCCCTTTAGTTCGCGGGTCACCCTCTCTCGCTCTTGGCAGTTCTGTGCATGTGTAGCCCAGCACAGATGCGCCGGATTGCAGCAAGCCTTATAAGGGCATAGCGCGGTATCGTGGCACGCATCGAAGGGGACGTTCAAACTTTCGCGGGTGTGGAAGGCAAGCATAAACCGTGAGGCAGCATGCAACTTGCTATTCATCCGCTTGACTCCGTATCCGCCTTCATTCAGCGCACCCTGATAGATCCAGCAATCGCCAACAATTTTGCAGTTGTCGATAATCTCCTGTCGGATTCTGTTCTTATCCCCTTCAGTGAGTAATGGATACTTCGGCAGTTTGTCTGTCATGCGGTCACGCCGGCGAACCTCTGTAATTCTTCGCGGCTGAACAGAACGCGAGAGCCAATTCGCTTTGCTTTTGGCCCCTTGCCGTTTCGTAGCATACGATCCAGCGTCACCGTACTGATGCCCAGCATTTCGGCTGCGGTCTTGCGGTCGAGTAAGAGTTTTTCATTGTTGCTCATTGGAATAACCTCGTAATCGTTCAATTTGTTTTCGGAGTTGCTCTTGCCTGTGCTGTTCACAGGCCAAGGGATGCGGGAAGTTGCAGGAATGCTCCGATGGTGTGGTGGTTAGTTGTCCGTGCGGATCGGCCGCCATCGGCCACGGCGGGAACATCGGTGCTGGCGGCGCTATCGGCTGTAAGGACTCCTCAGGCTGCGATACCGATACCTGGGGCTGTGGTTGTTGTGGTTCGGGTATGAGTTCGGCAGGCTCGAATCCACATTGCCGTCTCCATTGCCGATAATCAACCTCTTCAATCACGAAGGCTTTGCCGATGCGGGAGGCTGGCAGTTTATTTCCTTGATATCCTTCGCTGCAATATCTTTGAATCTGGCGCGCGGTGACTCCTTCGAGTCTCGCAATTTGTTGGACGGTCATCGTGCGTATTTTCCCCTCGTGCCATGAGACTGCACGGCGGTATTGTGATCTTGGCATTCTGCGTCAACAGGCACGCGGCTGCGTTCTGGGTTAATACGGCGAATGCGTACACCGCGCGCTGGGTTAGGGAGTTCTCGTTCTACATGCGCGTCATTGTGTTCACCTTGGAATAGCTGCGCCGAAAGGCGTTCCACCTTCGCTCTATCCAGAGCGAAAATATAATCCTCAGTTGTTTGCGTCTGCGGTTGGTTCTCGTTTGAAAGTCCCATCGGTTTCCTCGGTTGTAGGTCGGAATTGGTTTGCGGAAATCTCCCGCGCTGTTTCGTATGGGCGCTGTGAAAGATGCACCATGCGTAAGAACTGTGCTGCTTTTTGGAATGACATAAGATCGGCTGCGCCGTCAATGGAAGTAGGCGGCGCAGCCTGTGTCATCCGGCAGTTTCTCCGGTGACGCGGCCATAAAGGAATTAAGGCCGAACTTGTAAAAGATCGGGAACAACGCGATGGAAGGCACGTTGTTCCCTGTGTGCCAGCGTGGAGGCATTACTTCTGCGCTGGCACTCCCGCGAGGAATACGCGGGGAACTCGTGTTAGTTGCCAGAGTCGGAATCGGTCAGGTTACCGGGGAAGGACTGCGCGGTTGACGGCGCGGGAGTTCGGCCACTCAGCGGGAATTGTCCCACTGGTTGACGCGGTCCGCCATTGTCGCTAGCCCGGTCCAGAGCGGCCTTTGCGTAATCGCCATGTACGCGGAAATCGCCCGGCGTTGAACCTTCCAACGTTTTTCTGTCTACTGGTTTCACACCAACTGCTACAGGCGCGGCGACTGCCATTTGATTGACGCTAGCAGCCTCTCGGTTGTGCGGAGCGGGCGCAATCGGACCAGCGCTACCGGGCGTAACGTTTTCGCCGCGGCAAAAATTCATCGTGTCTTGGTTGAATGTTCCGCCATGCGTGCTCTTGCGGTTGTCATCATTGCTTAGTGGTTTCTGGCCGCCGGACAATTGGTCGGCCGCTGATTCTTGAATCGGAAAATTTGACATTGGGTACCTTTCTAAATTTGTATTAGCCTTTCGGACGTGGGCAGCCCGTTTACTTGTTAACGAGCTGCCCCTTCTTCCGGCTGAAAGGCACAAACGTACCGGAAGGAATCTTAAGTTCGTTGTATGTCGGACGGCGGCCAAGTGAGGTTCGCTTTTTCGGCGCGTTCCTTTTCGAGTCGGCCCAGCCAATAAAGCAGGGACCGGAAAACCTCTGACGGCTCTTTTCCTCGCGTGTTTCTTGTACCCTTAATTGCTTCGAGTACATCCGTGGGACGATGCTCTTGGAGTAACGTCTCCCACGTTGCGCTGTCTAAATCAAACGGCCAGATTGCCGCCCAACGAACTTTTGCCAGTTCGATGGCTTGCTCTACGGAACCTTGCTGCATTACTTTCTCTTTTTAGTATGGATACGGGAAACTGCATCCGCGCCAAATTCTCGGATAAACGCTACTCGTTCTGCTCGCGTCAGGTTTTGATAATCCGCGTAGCTCATGTTTTGATCGAGTACGCCCACACTCGGGGTTAGGACCGGAGCATTAGATTTTCGCCCCCACGCGTCTGCGCCGTGCTGGTTGATGTAATCCAATTTCATTGCGGTCGTCCAGTCGTGCGGGTTGTCGGCCGCTGTGACAAACAGATGACCGAATTCCGCCCGGTTGGCGAAGTTCCTCAAGGCCAACCCGCTGTTAAAAATGGTGTCGCCCTGTTTAAGGACCAACAAACCGTCATCCATTGCGGGGATGACTCCGAGGGTTGCCAGTGCTGCGATTACATCGGTCATTTTGGTTTCTGGTTTTGGTCGTGCGCCTACTTCGCTGAATCCTCTGCGAAGGGCGCTATCTAGTTGCGCTGTGGTTCCAAGTGTAGCCATGTGGTTGTTGCCTTTCAGAATTTGTACCCTCGTCTACCGTCCCCGCGCTGGTATCGGCTGGCTCTGTAGTCGCGCCGCTCAGTCCACCGTTCCAACGGTGAGACTTGGAACAAACGTTTGTAAGGTTCGGAGCAGATTCCGGGCTCGGAGCCGGGACGCGGGGACGGAACGAGGTATCGTGTTACTGAACTTGAGGAGTCAAAGTTACATTTCGAGGGTGCATTGCGTCGTATGCCGCGACTGCTGCCCTTCGCTTCGCCGCGAAGTATAGCTTCTCACGTTCCCTTTGTTCTGGGGTCATAAGTGAGAGGCGTTGTCTCTCTCGCTCTGCGCTAAGTGCCATGTCTCGCGCTGCAATTTCAGCGCTCGTTAACTTGGCTCCTGTAGTTATGTTTTTTGTCATGCTTTGCCTTTCATGAGATGAGTCTGCAAATATCATCCGTAGAGTCACCTTGCTATCGGGTCTACGGGGAAGAAATCAACTAGCACCCCGGCTTCAGTCTTACCGCGTTGCCCACTACGTACGAGGAGTGTTTCTTGTGGGATCGCGTGCTGTGCCGTCCAGTGCTGGCCTAGCTTCCTATTTTGCTCCGGCTAGTCTCAGGCGCTTTTGCTTTGCTTCTTGCCTGTGGGCCGGGGCGATTGCTTTTCAAAGAACTTTGAGGTGAGTACCCCTCTATCTTTAGAATACCACCCTGATCCTCAAAAAGCAATCCATTTCATATATGCTCCACGTTAATCGCGACTATATCAGTTCTTATATACGTATGTCAAGATATACATTATCCGTGGAATCAATAGGTTAGGCTGTGGACGAGCTAGCCTAAGCAAAGAAAATCCGCGGCATGGGCGCGTTGGTATACCTCTCGTCTTCGACATACCATGCTTTACCGTTGCGTTCCCACGGCCTTTACGTGGCATTTCCGAAGGCTACCCACAGGAAACCCAAGAGGAGTTCTTACCGCTTTCCGCAGCCGCATAAGGCGGTGCTTGACAGCCTTCCGATTGTCTGTTACGTTTCCTGCATCGTTCGCTGCGGTGAACGTAACAGCTATGGAAAGACATATATGACAAGGAATGCGGCACGCAAAGCAGCCGGAATCGCGGCCTTATACGTGGCCTACTACAGAGTGTCCACTAAGAAGCAGGGTAAGTCTGGTTTAGGACTGGATGCCCAGCGGGAATCTGTAGCTGTACACCTAGCTAATGTCAAAGGCAAGCTAGTTGCCGAGTTTACAGAGGTGGAACACGGCACACGCAAGGGTAACCATCGGCCAGAGCTACAGGCGGCGCTGTCGCAATGCCGCGTACACGGCGCTACCCTTATCATTGCCAAGCTGGATCGGCTGGCGCGGAACGTGGCGTTTACGTCTAACCTGATGGAAAGCTCCGTGGAGTTTGTAGCCTGTGACTATCCCGAAGCAAACCGATTAACGATTCACATTATGGCTGCGATGGCAGAGCACGAAGCGGAAATGATAAGCACGCGCACAACACTCGCTCTAGCGGCTGCTAAACGCAAAGGAGTACAACTTGGCGGTTTTCGGCGCTCCGACAAGTATCCAGATGGCAATACACATCTGATCTATAAGAAGGGTAACAAGGCATCGGCAAAGGTTCGGAGTGAACGCGCCCAGCGCCACGCTGTCGATCTGCTGCCAGTTATCGAGAGTATCAAGGCAGAGGGTGCAACTAGCCTAAGAGAGATTGCAGCGGGATTGAATCAGCGCGGGATTACCACGCGGCGCGGCGGGGAATGGTCTGCTGTACAAGTTATGCGAGTTACAGAGCAAGCGGGAGCGTAAAGGGTCCGGTAAGTGTCTACATAGCTAGCGCCTCATTACAGCCACGTAGTGAGGCGTTTGTTTTTGTAAGTGCTTACCACGTTGCACGAATAATTATTGATCCTGCGGCACGCTAGGCATGAAGCCACGCAAAATAATTTGAATTGGCACGGGGATCGGCATAACCCTCTGGCATCCCTCTGCGCCCTGCTCCCTGTAGCATTCCCACGTCGGTTAGCAATGGTGTGAATGTCGGGATGTTCGTACCGGGGTTCGCAATGCTAATGCGTACCCTCTTTTGTCCTCAGTTTCTTTTTCTCTCTCTCAATCCAAGCCTGAATACGTTCTCGAATGCCGGAATCCTCACACATCGGTAAGGCTTTTTCCAGTCGTTCAATCATCTCAGCCCTGATTTTCGCTACTTCCTCCTTGGGGAGCATTCAGGAATTATATATATTCCGTGTTGCCGTCAGTGTGGACACTGTACAGAATACAGTCCTAGCTAATCCTAGATACCTGCCACGCTGCTAAACATGCTCCTACGTGTGTCAAACTGTGACACGGGTACCGGATGCATGTCCCTTGGGGATGAGGATACCGAACGTGGGGCCTCTGGAGCCGCAGGTCTACCACTCCGCAGGAACGCGAAGCTATTCCTCTTGACGTATTCGTTTACGGCCGCCACCGGAATGCGTTCCAGCCTTCCGATGCGTACCAGTGGGAGCAGTCCCTTCCGCAGAAGTGTACGTAGTGTGTATTGGCCTATGCCCAGCTTGCGCGATACCTGGCGCCGCGTCAGTAAGATCGGCTGCGTCTCCGTGACGTAGCTATCCAGCCATGCGCGGGAGATGCGGACGGTACAGCGAATGCGCTTCGCTGGGATGGTGCCAGCCTTAATTGATCGTTTGATCGTATCGACAGAGACGCGCAGCAATGCGGCAGCCTCTGTCATGGTGCAGAGCAGTGGTTCCATGTTTTCCTTCTTGGGGGCTATTGGGGTTGGTTTAATATCAATTGAGCGGGGACGATGAGTGTAATGGACTGATTTCGTCAGCGAGCAACAGTGTAGGCTACCTGATACGCCATCAAGATGCAGATCACAATTTGGCCGCGAACCCAGACGTCGCGCCTGCTCACCTGAACTGGCGATCTAATGGTCGCAACCAACCAGATCAAAGACAGCAGGAACACGACGGCCCCGACGAGAACCGCTAAGGATTGCTGCCTTCGCATCCCGGAGATTATGTAAAACAGGCCTAGGACAAAGTCAAAGCTGTACATAATAAGCGCCGTCCCACGACCCAGCGGTCGCTGAGACTTCTCACGCATGTCTTCTAAGGTCTCAAACATATTTCTCACCACAAATGCTAGACGATTTTGCCTTCCCGATATACGTTACCTCCGGTCAACTGTCGTAACATCGCCATAACACTCGTTGACCGACTGCTTGCCAATCATCTGGCAGTGACGTCGGTGGCACATCCACCTGAAAACACTCTTGCGGTCGCTAAAAAAACACTTAACCTTACGAAAGGGACTAGGTTTGGGGACTCGGCAAATGCAGCCCAATTCAGCGAGCGGGTTTGGACTCGAACTCAGCAAAGAACCTGACGAGAACGGAACCTCGCCTTCCCGCAAAGAAGTGAAAAAGTCGCTGAGCCACTATTCGTTTCTTCTGGCCCCCGGAATTCTAGGTGGCATCCTCGCTCATGTTGTCTGTCCGCCTTTGGACGAGGGCCCCATTGCGGCGGTAGGGTTTGGCATCCTCTTGTTTCCCTTGGTGCTGTACCTGCGGAGCATCTGGCGAAACCGGCTGCAAGCGGATGCGGGAGAGCTACGTAAAGCGTGCGTCTATTCGAGCCTGATTCTAACCACGCTTGTGCTCGCGGTTCTTATGAATGGGTTTTTAGATAAGTCTCCGCGAAGCACAGTGACAACTGTGGTCCTTGGGAAGACACGCCACACCAGCCGGAGTGGCACCGATTACACTCTGACGGTCGCTTCGTGGCGGCCGCGCAGGACGAGTGAGGACTTCCAGGTCAGCTCGTTTGATTTCCAACGTGCGCTCGTCGGCAGAAAGGTTCGGATAGAACTACACAAAGGTTTTTTCAACATCCCCTGGTCCGGCAACATTTCGCCCGAATAGTCGGGTTGCTGTTGAGAAATCGCCATCTCTAACAATGTCGGCGCTGTCAAGCACTATGTGCGCACACAACTGCATGCACTCGTTGAAGAGCGCCATTTCGCTCTCGTGGGTGGTTTGCGCTTTCCAAACCAGGCTCGCTTCTAATCGTTAGGGTCAGGAACTCAGTCCGACCCATCCATCTCTTCGATCACAACCGCGATCATGATTACTACTTCGAACTCCCCAGCGAAGGGGAGCGGGATACCCAATCATTACGCCGGTGATTTACTGCACACCATGGCGATTTCCGGGCTCTCCCGCGTGCGAACCGAACTTTTCGAACTGACCGTAATCCCAACCCTGACGCCACATCCAGTACAAATGCACCGCCAGTTTGCGGGCCATCGCTACTTTGGCGATCTTGCGTCCGCGACGCATGGCAAGATGGAAAAACTTGCTGCGCCACTGCGGTGAACTGCGCACCGTGACTTGCGCAGCTTCTACCAGTAAAAAGCGAAGCAGTGAGTTGCCCTGTTTGCTGATGTGTCCGAGTCGGCGACGATCTCCGCTGGATTCTTCCGATGGAACCAGACCCACATAGCTGGCAATCTGTTTCCCGCAGTGAAAGCGTTCGGGAGTTCCAATCACTAACTCGAAGGCTAGGGCCGTCAGCGGACCCACGCCGGGATGCGTCATCAACCGCCGCGTCACCGGTCTCTTCTCTACCTCGTCCTCCAGTGCTCGGGTCAGTTCCTGGATCTTCGGCGTGAGTTGGTCGAGTACGTCGAGCAAATCCTGGCGTCGTCGGCTGGCCCACGGAGCCAGTCGCAACGACTCCAGTTCGTTGCGTCCGGCCGGCCGCCATAGCGCCCTCTTGCGCCGTAGACCTTCGTTGAGCGCCACCACGTGCAGTTGATTCATCACCCGGGTACGCATCTGCACCAATCGGTGGCGATGCCACAGCAGTTGCCGCAGGTCCCGATTCTCCGCATCTGCTACCCAGATCCGTGGGAATCGGTCCTCGATCATCAGTCTCAGCAACAGCTGCGCATCTTGACGATCGGTCTTTTGCTTCCGCACTCGCTTGGTGCGAATCTCCGCTGCGTCCCCGATCCACAACTCAAACTGCAACTCGCTCAGCAAACGCTCAAACCAGCGCGCGTGTCCGCTGGCTTCCATTCCCACACGCACGCTCAAACTTTGTTCCTTCAGCTCCCGGTAAAACTGCTCTGCTTCTTCACGGTGAGCTAGTCGCCGTTCCCCTAACTCACCTGTTTGTGTGTCCACAAATGCAATTTGCTGAAAGCCCGGATGATAGTCACAACCTATAATCAGCATGTTCGGCTCCTTTCCTCCGAGCCCTTTGGTTGGTTTGCGCCTCCAAAGTCTACTCGGGCCTGGGAGCCGACATTGTTATGGAATCATTACACTCACCGGGCTGACCGGCGGGCCTTGCAAGTATCACCTGATACTGGCGGAGAGGACGGCGAAGAGGACGAAACACCACCTATTGGGGTGATACTAGTGATACCAAAAAACGTGAAATTGGAGCGAATTAGGGAAACTACAGAGACAGCAGCCTAAATTAGGGATGTGCTTCTCACCTACATAAACACTAGCGATTTTCGCTATGTGATAGCAAGAGCAAGACTTGGCGAAAAATGGCATTTAAGATTCCCACCCTCTCCGCCATAAGAATCCCTCGCAAACAGGAGTTGTGGCTCGTAATCCGGCTACGCCTTCTGCAAGCAGACTACCCGCTTTACCGGCTGATGCCATAATAGCGGCCTAGTTCTATGCAGTGTTCCTGCTTCTGCTCGCAACTGGGTTTCTCCTGGTCGATGGTCTGCAACGTGTCGGGAGCGGGATGCCTTCTGACTGACCCCTTTTTTGGCTACGTCGATGCGCGCGAAAAGCGCAGCACATCGCTCACCTCACACTAGTCTCAATTTTCAGGCTCATAGACGAGAATAGCTGCCTCCTCCTTGTCGTTCTTTGAGGCCGCGACGTAGTAACGATTGAGATCGGGGGACCAGAAAGATGTTCCGGCGCCTTCGCGCGTAGGGATTGTGCCGATCGTTTCGTAGTGATCGGCGTCCTTTTGCCGATAAACATATACCGAACCGGTCGCTGAATCCCGGCCGCCAGAAACATAGATCTGCTTACGACTGGCATCAAAGTAAACGCCATCCATATTCTCAGCGGTCGGCAGGTGAGCGATTTCCTTGCCCGATTTCGAATCCATGACCACCATCTCCGGCGGTGTCCGCGTTCCAATGAATAGCCGTGAAGTCTTTTCACCGAACGCCCCATCGCCGTTCCGCTTGCTAGTTACCGGCCACGTGGATAAAACCTCTCGTTTCCGCGTGTCAATGACCTGGACTTCACTGGCAATAGAGACGAAAACAAAAAGCGTCTTCCCAGATTTATCCAGCAAGAGCTCAGAAGGATGAGCCGCCACTTTGATATCGCCGACGACCTTATCGGTCTGCGCATCGATGATTCCAATTTCTCCGTAGTCCTTGCCAGCATCCTTGCCGCCATAGCCGACGTAAATCAGCTTCGACTTCGGCTCGTAGACGATGCGATTTGGTCCGGTATCAAGATGAATCGCATCGAGAAGTTCGAATGTGTCCGCCCGAAACACGCGCACCATTCCATCGTCGCCGCTCGCCAAAAACAGTTTGTTGAGAGCAGGAACGAATAACGATCCCTGGGATTTCTTAAACCCAGGAATGCTGCGCACCCACTTGCCGGACGCAAGGTCCACAACCTCAAACGTACCGTTCTCCAGGCCCGCAACGAACAAACGCTTGCCCTTCACGTCCACATCCATGTGGTCGAGACGGCCATTCACGTTGGGCAAAGTGATCGTCTGAACGAGTTTGAGCGGCTGCTTTCCGCCCTCTTGTGAAAAAGCAATTCCGTGGTTAGCGACCAGCAAGCCGATAGCAACGAAGCAGATCTTCAAACTCTTCATATTCCCTCCTAGTCTTCGGGCGCGTATACCCATAAGGCGGCTCCTTCTTTCGAACTCGCGGGCACAGCTAAATAAAAGCGGTCTCGTTTCTCATACCACAAGCCCGTTCGCGCGCCGATTGTGGTGGGAATTTTTGCCAGTGGCTTGTAGTGATCCGCGTCCGTTTGCTCAATAACGCTGAGGAAGCCCTCGCCGCCCGGAATGTAGATGCGTTTTCGTCCAGTGTCGTAATAGACATCGTCCGCATCGTTGACGCATGGAATGCTCGCAACCATTGCCCCCGTCTCGGTGTCGATCGCTATAAGCCGTGCGGGTTTCCGCGTCACGACCAGGATTCGGTGGTCGGCTTCGTCGAGCGCCATCGGGTAATTGCCCTTCGCATTTTTTAGTGGCCAATCCGTGACTTTGTGTGTCTTCCGGTCAATCATGACGACTTTAGCTTTAGTAGCGACATTGGCATAGATCACGGGTTTTGAAGTAGCGATCTGAAATGACTCAGGGTGCGCATCCAGCTTAGCGACGTCCTCCAGGCGCTTCCCGCTCGCCGCATCCAACACGGAAATGCCGCCCCCGTCGTCTCCTCCGAAGGCTACGTAGATTCTCTTTTCCGCCGGATCGTAACGCACATTGTCGGCGTCCTCGCCCATGTCCACGGTATCGAGAAGTTTGAACGAATCCCCATCGTAGATCCTGAGCTTTCCATCCGTACCGTTCGCAACGAAAAGCTTATTGAACTCGCCGACAAAGACTACGCCTTGCGGGTCGGCGGCCCCGGAAATGCTGTGTATGTCGCGGCCCGCGAACGTGTCCACGACTTCGACCGTGTTGTTGCCGAGGGCAGCCCCGATGACGCGTTTCCGCTTTCCGTCGAAGGTGAAATGGTCGATACGGCCTCCCACGTTCGGCAGTGGAATCTGTTGAACCAAGAGTAAGGGAGCGCGGTCTGGCGCACTGCTCTGATCCTGCGAAAGTGCAAAAGACCCAAAAATCCATACTGCCACACAAGCTGCAACGAAACCCTTCATATTTCGCTCCTCATCGTGTCGATTCAACTCCGAAAGTATGGATCTCGGTTCGAAACTTGCTTACGGTGTCGGTTCATAAACTCTAACTTGTTGCCTGTTGCATAAGCGCAAGGATCAGTAGTCTGCCTCGCGCTTTCCCTGTCTCACGCTTACGGGCGAGAAGGACTACTTTGTCCTCTAATGGCGGAAACGAACATTCCGTAGCGCCACATTAGCCAAACCCTATGAGATCGATCCGCGCGACCCAATGATATTATTGCGGGGCTACAAACTGTCAACTGTTGACAGTACAGATGCTGGCGTTTCATTCCGGAGGTTTCGTTTGAAATCGGCAGACGTTAAGTGCCCCTGCTATAGATTCCTAAGACTCTACTGTTGCCTTATGGCGCCC
>Ga0210400_10003704_pt1 | contig 13456 bp, 14 predicted proteins | sample IncBWH26MmetaG_FD_155456 | JGI IMG/M metagenome (GOLD analysis project Ga0210400, IMG submission 155456) | Forest soil microbial communities from Barre Woods Harvard Forest LTER site, Petersham, Massachusetts, United States - Inc-BW-H-26-M | ecosystem: Environmental > Terrestrial > Soil >...
TCGGGATCTGCATGAAATCGATGCCGCGCAGCAGGGTTGCCGCGGCAAACCCGGCGATGTCCCCGACCACCCCGCCGCCAAGCGCGACCAGCATCGTCCCGCGCTCGATCCCGCAAGCGAGGATGTCGTCGACGAGCCGGCCGAAATGGGCGAGGTCCTTGGTCGCCTCACCGGGCGGCAGCAAAATCGCATGCTGGCTGATGCCCTCGTCTTCGAGGCTGGCGCGCAGCGGCGCCAGGTGGTGGCGCGCGACGGTCTCGTCGGTGATGATCACCGCCTGACGGCGCCGCATCAGCGGCAGAATCTCGGCGCCGGCGCGGGCAATCAGGCCGGGACCGATCAGGATGTCGTAGCCCCGATCGCCGAGTTCGACGCGCAGCTTTTCGACCTGTCCGGATTTCGTGGATTTCGCCGTCATGGGCCGGTCTCCACACCTGCCCGGGTCAGGGCTCGCGGACAGGCGGCAAGCGCGGCGATTGTCCGGGTCGCCGTCAGGTCCGGCGGCCCGTCGCCGCTATCGATCGTGATGTCCGCCTCGGCATACAACGGATAGCGGCGCTCGATCAGCTCGGTCAGCACTGCGCGCGGATTGCCCTCCTTCAGCAGCGGCCGATTGCTGCGGCGCGCCACCCGCGCCAGCAGGATCTCGATATCGGCGCGCAGCCACACCGAGACGCCGCGGCGCGCGATCACCGCGCGGGTCACGGGATCCATGAAGGCGCCGCCCCCGGTCGCCAGAATGTGCGTCGGCTGGTCCAGCAGACGGGCGATGACCTTGCGCTCGCCATCGCGGAACACCGCCTCGCCACGATTGCGAAAGATCTCCTCGATGGTCTCGCCGGCCGCCGCCTCGATCTCGCTGTCCGAATCGAAAAACGGCAAATTGAGGCGCGCCGCCAAACGGCGGCCGATATTGGTCTTGCCAGCGCCCATCAGCCCGACCAGGACGATCGTGCGATTCGGCACGAAATCCGCGGCTGTCGCTCCCGCTCCGACCGTTTGCCCGATGCGAACCTTTATCGCACTCTTCTGCATTCCTCGCCGCTCTTCCGCCGGGCGCGCCGGAAGGGTACTAGCATATCGCGCGGCCTCTTCGCCAATCGGCGCGGCTGGGGCAGGCATGGCAATACGAGTTGCGGCATGGGAAGAGTAACGATTGTCCTCATTGCGATCCTGGTGCTGGCGGTCGCGGGCGGCTTTATCGCGCTCGCTTACTGGGACTTCCCGGCGCCCTCGACGCGCGTCGAAAAGGTGCTGCCCGATGCCCGCTTCCCGAAATAGGCGGCACACGGCAGCGACACAATCGCGGCGGCTCGAAGCGTTTCTCGAAATGCTCATGGCCGAGCGCGGCGCGGCGCGGCTGACGATTGCCGCCTACCGCAATGATCTCGCCGATCTCGCGGGCTTTCTGATGTCTCGGGGTCAGTCTCTCGAAACCGCCAACGCAGCGGCCCTCCACGAATATCTGGCCGCTGCCGGATCGCGCCGGCTGGCGCCCCGGACAATGGCCCGGCGCCTCTCGGCGATGCGCCAGTTCTACCGCTTTCAGCTGAGCGAGGGGGCGCGCGCCGATGATCCGACCGCACAACTCGACGCGCCGCGGCTCGGCCGCCCGTTGCCGAAGATCCTGGCCGAGGACGAGGTCGATCGGCTGATCGCAGCGGCGGCGGCCTGGCCCGACGAAGAGGGTGCGCGGCTGCGCTGCATGTTCGAAATGCTGTACGCGACGGGCCTGCGCGTCTCCGAACTGGTCGGCCTGCCGCTTGCGGCGGCACAGCGCGACCCGCGGTTCCTGCTGGTGCGCGGCAAGGGCGGCAAGGAACGTCTGGTGCCGCTCAGCCCGCCGGCCCGGCAGGCGCTCGCCGCTTATCTCGACTGCCGCGCTATCTTCCTGCCGCAAGCCTCCGGCACGAAGACGGCGCGCTGGCTGTTCCCGTCGCGCGGCATGGCCGGTCATCTGACCCGGCAGCGCTGCGGCCAGATGCTCAAGGAGCTGGCCCTCGCCGCCGGGCTCGACCCGGCTCGGCTGTCACCCCATGTGCTGCGCCATGCCTTCGCCAGCCATCTGCTCGATCACGGGGCCGATCTCAGAAGCGTGCAGCAGATGCTCGGGCATGCCGATATCGCGACGACGCAGATCTATACGCATGTGCAGGGCGAGCGGCTGCGCCGGCTGGTCGAGACGGCGCACCCGCTGGCGCAGCGAAAGTGAAGCGTTAGCATTCTGATGCGCCATTTTCTCGATTTCGAACGGCCAATCGCCGAGCTCGAAGGCAAGATCGACGAGCTGCGCCACCTGTCGACGGACAGCGGCCTCAACATCGCCGAGGAGGTCGGCCGGCTCGAGGCCCAGGCCAGCCGCCTGCTGCGGCAGAGCTATGCGCGGCTGACGCCATGGCAGAAGGTGCAGGTGGCGCGCCACCCCGACCGGCCGCATTCCTCGAGCTACATCGCCGCCCTGATCACCGATTTCGTGGCGCTCGCCGGCGACCGTGTATTCGGTGAAGACGCCGCGATCATCGGCGGGATCGGTCGGTTTCGCGGCCGCAGCGTTCTGGTTCTCGGCACCGAAAAGGGTGCCGACACCGAGAGCCGGGTGACGCACAATTTCGGCATGGCGCGTCCCGAGGGCTACCGCAAGGCGCGGCGGCTGATGCGGCTGGCCGAGCGCTTCGGCCTGCCGGTGTTGACCTTTGTCGATACCGCCGGCGCCTATCCCGGCATCGATGCCGAGGCGCGCGGCCAGAGCGAGGCGATCGCGCGGGCGATCGAGACCTGTCTCGATATCCGCGTCCCGATCGTGTCCGCGGTGATCGGCGAAGGCGGTTCCGGAGGTGCCATTGCGCTCGCCGCCGCCAACAGCATCCTAATGCTGGAGCATGCGATCTATTCGGTGATTTCGCCCGAAGGTTGCGCCTCGATCCTGTGGCGCGATGGCGAGCACGCGCCGCAAGCCGCCGAAGCGCTGCGGTTGACCGCGCCGGAGCTGCTCCGTCTGGGGGTCATCGACCGGGTCGTACCGGAACCGCTGGGCGGCGCCCACCGGCTGCCGCACGAAGCGATCGCCGCAATCGGCGACGCGCTCGACGAGATATTGCGCCCGCTGCTCGGGCTCGATGGCGACCGCCTGCGCGACGAACGCCGGCGCAAATTCCTGGCGATCGGCGGGACCGCTTTGGAATAGCGCCGATCCGCCGTCCCCTCACCCCCTCTTTCTTCGGCGCGGCGGCTACCCACATCTAGCGCGGCGCGCCGAATTCGGCGGCGCCGGCGGCTTTATCGAAAGCCGGCCTCTCCTCGCTGGAAGGTAGTCATGACTCCCCAGGAACGCGATCTGATCACCACCCTGCTCTCCCGGTTAAAGAGCACGGCGGGACAGCCGAAGGACCCGGAAGCCGACGCGCTGATCCGCCAGGCCATGGCCCAGATGCCGGACGCGCCCTATTACCTGGTGCAGACCGTACTGATCCAGGACCTCAGCCTGCATCAGGCCGAGGCCCGCATCGCCGATCTGGAGAAACAGCTGGGCGACGCCAACGCCGCGCAATCGGCCCCGACTAGCTTTCTCGGCAGCCTGTTCGGGCGCAGCCAGCCGGCGCAACCCTCCGGCAGCGTGCCGAGCGCCGGGCCGTGGAGCCGCGGCCCGAATGTAGCGCCGCCGCCGCAAGGCGCGCCGCAATACGCCCAGCCCGGCTATGCCCAGCCCGGCTACGCTCAGCCTGGCGCCCCTGGCGGCGGCGGCATGTTTGGCGGCGGGGGCGGCGGCGGGTTTTTGCAGTCCGCCGCGGCGACCGCGGCGGGCATCGCCGGCGGCGCACTGCTGTTCCAGGGCATCTCATCGATGTTCGGGCACGGATACGCGAACAGCCTCAATGGCGGCATGGGGATGACCCCCGGCCTCGGCGAAACCGTCGTCAACAACTATTATGGCGACAGCGGAGCGGGCGGCGCCGATTACGGCGGCGGCTCGGATGCCGGCGGCGGCTCGGATGACGTCGGCACCGATTACGGCGGCGGGGGCGATCCCGGCGGCGCCGACTACGGCGGTGGCGGCGGCGATTTCGGCGGGGGTGGCGATTTCGGCGGTGGTGGCGACCCCTCCTGCTGAGTCGCGCGGAAAATTTAGCACCACAGTTCGGCCGGGCAATCGTCCGGCCGAACGCGCATCAGCGGGGAGGAGCCGTGCTGAGCGAGATCTCGGGGTTGGTAATCAGAGCAGCGGAAAAGCGCTGAGAACCGCAATGGCGGTCGCGGTGATCAGGACGATCACTCCAACCGAACAAATGTACCATTCGTCTCGAGCCATGCTGTGGCCTCGTGACCGCAATCACCCGACATCTCTTCGGGCGTGCCAACCCTATCAGCGTAAGGGTTGACCGGGGGCTAAGCGCCGTGGCCGTCGCGGGAAAATTTAGGCGGCGGCGGCGCCGAGCACCCGACCGCCGAAAGCCTGCGCGAACGCCCTGGCTTCGGCCTCTACCATGAACTCGACACGGAACATGATCGTGCCGCCGACCGATGAGGAGCGGAACGCGCCGGGCTGGTACCGCAGATGGTCGAGCCATGTCCGCATCTGGCCCATTCGCGCGGTCAAATCGCCGTCGACGGGGATCTCGACAATGTACAGCATGAACGTGACTCCGCCTGGGGGTAGCGGAATTTCACTCTAGCGCAATTCTCCGGTTTCTGCGTACCGTTTTATTGTAATTCGCAGGTAACAACCCGGGCTGTCAGCGGTTTCCTTTGGCGCCGTTGCAATATTGCAATAACGCGAAAGGAAACCGGTTGCCGTTCCCGCCTTGCCAACGTCCGCTCCCGCGAGCGGCCCAATCATGGCGCGGGCGTGAAATTACGCCGCGGCTTTGCGGTTGGCCGCCAGCCGCGCGTCGACCTGCGCGACGGTTCGGTCGACGACCTCGTTGCGCATGCCGTATTGCGCCGCGATCAGCTGAACCAGACGGTCGGTTCGTTCGATATTCGGCACGCCGTTGTTCAGCGCGCGCGCCGCCGAAGACGGCCGCACGAGATCGTTCGCCGCCGCGGCATATTTTTCGAACGGCACCAAATCGTTGGGCGAGGCACCCAGCCGCTCGCAGACGCCGCACACCCAATTGTAGACCGCGCGCGAGGTCTCGAGATCGCGATGGACGGCATCCTTGATGTCGATCGCGCCATCTGCGGTGACGCAACGATAATTGCCGGTCAGCAGCATCGCCCATTTGGCGAGCGGCACGAAGATCGAATCATGCACCCTGAGCTTGACCGGCAGTTCGATCGGACCGTCGCCCGCATCGTAGCGCGCCGCGTCGACGTCCTTCTCCATCTGCCGCAGGATCGCGGTGCCGCTGTCCGCGGCGAAGCGGGCGACCTTGAAGTTGGTCGGCAAGGTGACCTGCAGCACGTTGATCTTCTCGCCGGGTGGACGGATCGCCTGCGGGTCGGGGCTGCACAGGGTCAGCAATCCCGGCTCGAAATTGTCCCATACGCTGGCATCGGTGAAGGCAGGCTTCAGCGCGTCGGTCGCCAGGCCGGGAATGCGTTTCAAATAGGGCAAGGGCGGCATGTTCATGATCGACATGCAGGGCACCCGGCTGCGCGCGACCGCATCGAGCAGCTCGCGCACGCCGGGCGAGCGGTATTGCGGCTCCTGCATCGCCAGCGCGACGAGATCGTAATCGGCCGGCTTGACGTCGGCGGGGCCGGCCGCCAGCAGCTTGCCCGGCAATTTGCGCGAGTCGAGCTCGATCGGCTCCTTGCGGCCGCGGATCGGCAGGCGCACCCGGGCGCCTTCGCCGTTGAACGCCTCGACCTCGGCGGGCAGGCACACCATCGTGATCTTGTGGCCGCCGAACAGCAGCTTCGTGGCCAGCAGCGACCCGTAGGAAGCACCCAGGATCAACACATTGTAAGCCATCAACCTTCCTCCTTCGCCGGGTCCGTCGCCGATGCCGCCCCGCGACCGCCTGCGGGGCCGGACGATGCCGGATGGCGCGGCGCAGGGCAAGCCTCAAGCCCGGCTTGGCTTTGAATCGCTTCGGCGGCAAGGATCGCGGCAAGCCCGTCGCGGTAAGTCGGATAGCGGAGCGAAACGCCGAGCTCGGCTTTGATCAACGCGTTCGAGACGCGCTTGTTGTCGTCATAGAAGCTGCGTGCCATCAGCGACAGCCCGGCCTCGAACGACACCAGCGGTGGCGCGGGCATGCCGAGTAGCTCGGCGGCATGGGTGATCACATCGGCGGAGGCAGCCGGCTCGTCGTCACAGACATTGTAGACGGCGCCGGGCCGCGGCCGCGCGATCGACGCCATCAGCACATTGGCGATGTCGTCGACATGGATACGCGAGAACATCTGTCCCGGCTTGTCGATGCGCTTTGCCGTTGCGGCACGCAGCGCGTCAAACGGGCTTCGACCCGGTCCGTAGATGCCGGCGAGGCGAAACACATGCACCGGCAAACCGCAACCGCGGCACAGATCAAGCCAAGCGGCCTCGGCAGCCGCACGTCGCCTGCCCCGGGCACCGCTCGGGCTCAACTCCAAATTCTCGTCCACCCATCCGCCGTCGCGATTGCCGTACACACCGGTGGTCGAGAGATAGCCGAGCCAGGCTAGGTTGGAGATCGCCGCGACGTCATCGCGATGCCGGTCGAGTACCGGATCGCCAGCCTCGTCCGGCGGCACCGAGATCAGGATATGCGTCACGCCGGCGAATGCGGCCGGTTCGAGCGGGTGATCGCGATCGAAGCGAAACCAGCGGAAACTCGCACCCATTGAGACCGCGCACGGTTCCCCGCCTCGGCTGGTTCCGGTGATCGACCAATCCGGCCCGAGGATGCGCGCCAATGCCCGCGCGCTGTAGCCGAAGCCTAAACACAGCAGGTGGCAGCTCACGGAGCGCCCTTCTCCGCCGCCGGGCCAGCCTGCCCGCGCGGCGATGGCTCGCTTTCGAGGAGCGGCGCGATCCGCCGCTGCCTGGCCCAGGTTAGCGCGCACACCACGACCGATATCACCGCGCCGACCGCTAGCGGCAGCCGCAACCCGAAGCGCTCGCTGAGCGAGCCCATCAACACCGCGCCGAGCGCCGGGCCGGCCCGGAAGATCATGCCGTAGAGCGCCATGACCCGGCCGCGCATCTGCGGTTCGACCGATGCCTGGATCAAGGTCTGCGCGCCGACGCCGGTGATCACCATCGCGGTGCCGGCGACAAAGACGAACGGCAAAGCGACATAGAACTGATCGGTCGCGGTGAAGCCGAGGATCGCCAGCGAGATGACCAGCGTGTGGCCCAGCACCACCGAGGTCAGCCCGTTGAGTCCTGGCCGCAACAGCATCCAGGCGCCGCCGCAGATCGCGCCCAGACCGACGGTCGACACCAAGACCGACAACCCGGCCGCGCCGCGCTGAAAGACGTCGTCGGCAAACCCGGGGAACAGCTCGATATAACCGCGCGTCGCGATCGTCGTCACGGTGAACAGCAGCAGCATCGGGGCGATGCCGGGATGGCGGCTGACATAGCTGTAGGCTTCGGCCGATGCCCGCAGCACGTTGCGCCCCGCTCCGCCCGACAGCGCCGCGACAGGGTGCAGCCGGGTCATCGCCATGAAAAAGATGATGTAAGTCGCGGCGTTGAGCGCGAAGGCCGCGCCGACGCTGGCCTGGGCGATGACCAGGCCAGCGATCGCCGGGCCGATGAAGCGGGCCGAGTTGAACACGATCGAATTGATCGCCAGGGCGGAGGGCAAGGCGGCGCGGTCGACCAGGTTCGAGATCAGCGCCATCCGCGAGGGCTGCGCGAACGAATTGGTGATGCCGAGCAGCAAGGTCAGCGCGAACAGCCATTCGATCGTGATCGCACCGGAATAGACGAGCACCGCCAGCACGCTCGCCTGCAGCCCGCCGATCACCTGCGTCGTGCGGATGACGCTGACCTGGTTGCGGCGGTCGGCGAGTACCCCGGCCAGCGGGCTCAGGAAAACGACCGGGAAGAATTCCGCCATCGACATGATGCCGAGCCAGGCGCCCGAATGGGTCAATGTCCAGGCGAGCCAGCCGACCGACACCCGCTGCAGCCAGGTACCGATCAAGCCGACCGCGTTGCCGCTGACATAGACGCGGTAGTTGCGATGGGCGAAGGCGGGCGCGACATTGCCGAACCCGGTGGCGAAGCGAAGGCGGACGAGAGCCAAAGACGGCGGAATCCCGATGGTGCGGTGTGGATGCCGCATTATGCGGGCAATCGTCGCGCACGCCTAATGCCGGGCTCGACGGAGGCGGGGAGACCGAAATGCAGACATCGATGCCGAACATGCCGGAAACCCTGAGCTATTCGGTGGTCGCGGCGGTCGGGATCACGATCCTCGCTGCCTTGTTCACCGCCGCCACGGGACCGCACGATTTGGTTTCCGCCGTCCTGGTGCTCGGCATCGCCGGCGGCATCTATTGGCTGATCGGCCGCCATCCGGCGACGATCGTGACCGCCAAACAAGCCGCCGCGACCGGTGCGATTCTGCTGGCGGTGTGCGCTCTCGCCGATCTCGCCGCCGGATTCCCGTATCAGGGCGTTCTGTTTCTGCTCGGCACCGCCGCGCTCGCCGTGGCGTTCGTGCTGCTGCAGCAGGGGACAATGCCGGTCGAACTGCGCTTCGGCAGCGTGACCGCGTTCGCCATGTCGAGCGAAGTCGTCCAGTTGCGCATGCTGGAAGAATTGCGCGACGCCGGCATCCTGACCCCGGAGGAATTCGCGGCCAAGCGAGTGCTGGTCGCGCCCTGACCCCGGGCCGATGCGGGATCAGAAATCGAGATCGGCGTAGTGCTTCGGGGGCGGCACCCCGGGAAGGTGGTCGGACAAAAGCGGGCGGAAGCTCGGACGCGACTTGATCCGGGCGTACCATTCCTTGGCCGGCTCGTGTGCGTCCCACGGCACGTCGCCGAGGTAATCGAGGCTTGAGAGATGTGCCGCGGCCGTGATGTCGGCGACCGAGAAATGGTCGCCGGCGAGCCAGCGGCGCCGCTCGACGAGATAACCGATGTAATCGAGATGCCCGGGCAGGTTGGCGTGGCCGGCGCGAATCGCCTGGGAGTTCGGCTGGCCCTGCCCCTGGTAACGCCGCATCATCTTCTCGCCGAGCAGGTTCTCGGTCACCTCCAGGTTCATCTTGATGTCGAACCAGGCGCACAGCCGGCGCACCTCGGCACGGTCGACGGCGTTGATGCCGATCAGGATCTTTTCGCGATAGACCTCGTCGAGATATTCGACGACGGCCTCTGTCCCGGCAAGGACGGTACCGTCCGGCTCGATCAATACCGGCACCTCGCCGGCCGGGTTGAGGGCGAGAAACTCCGCTCGCCGCTCCCATACCTTTTCAAGCTTCAACGTAAAGTCGAGGTTCTTCTCGGCCAGCACGAGGCGCACCTTGCGCGCCGAGGGCGACAAGGTCAGATGATAGAGAACCCGCATGCCGGCGATTGTACCGGCCCCGACGCCGGCTGAACATGGCCGCCACTCCGGCGTCGGGAGAGCCTAGGGGCGCCTGCCCCAGGTGAAGATCGACGTCAGCGCGTAATTCAGCAGGGCGCCGGTCGCCGCGCCGGCGATTCCCGCGACGAGCCACATGCCGGTGAACTCAAAGACATCGCGGGCCACCGCGACATTGACCAGCGCGCCGAGGCCGCACAGCGCCATGAACGAGGCTAGGCCGCGTGCCGCCCGCCAACCCACCAGCCGGCAATCGCGATAGGTCAGCATGTTGTTGAGGAAGAAATTCGACACCATAGCTACTACGGTGGCGGCCGATTCCGCAGCGGTGAACCCGATTCCGCCGACGATCAGCAGCACCCGCAACACGGCCAGATTGACGATGATGCCGGTCGCGCCGACGATCCCGAACAACAGCATGCGGTGCGGGAAGTAGCGGTGGCTCACCTTTTCGGCGAGCAGCAGCAGGTACTCGATCTTGGTGAACGCATCGAGCTTGCTCTCGCCGTGATCGCGGGCGCGAAACCGGTACGGCAGTTCGACAACGCGCAACGGCCGGGGGGCCGACGCCAGAATGTCGATCAGGATCTTGGTGCCGATGCCCGAGAGGCGAGGCGCGACCTCGTCGAGCCGTTCGCGGCGCAACATGAAAAAGCCGCTGACCGAATCGGCGACATCGGCCTTGACCAGACGCCGCGCGAGGCGGGCGCCGAACACGCTGAGCCGCTTGCGCCGCTCGGACGACAGGCCCTCCGGGCTGCCGGTTCCGACATAGCGGCTGGCGATCACGACATCGGCTGCGGCTTGCCCGCCCGGATCTTGCTTCAACGTGTCGCGCATGCGCGGCAGCAGGGATTCGTCATGCTGCAGATCGCCGTCGATGACGGCGATCAATGGTGCCGATGTCGATAGCATGCCCTCGATGCAGGCTGAGCTGAGGCCGCGCCGGCCGATCCGCCGAATGCAGCGGGTGCGCCGATCGCGCTCGGCCAGCGCCCGCACGTGCTGCGCCGTTCCGTCGGGCGAGTCGTCGTCGACGAACACGACCTCCCAGTCGATGCCCTGCAACACGCGGTCGAGCCGCTCGACCAGGATGTCGATATTGGCGCGCTCGTTGAAAGTCGGCACCACCACGCACAATTCCGGCCCGCCGGGGCTGGGCATATCGGCCGCTGCGGCCGCGACCGGCTCGCGGATGGTGCGGGGACTGGCGATCGAGATCATGCATACCCCCCGCCCGAGAAGACCGGCCTCGGACCGGCCTGTCAAGACCACCGCGCACCCCCGCGCGCTTCGCCGCGACCCGCTCGCGTGATCGCGCCCTACCTGCCGCAGCTTCGCGATCTCGCCGGGCTGGCCGTGACATGGGGCCTCGGCCTGGTCCTCGCCTTCGCCGGGACTGCGATTGTCGGGCGGCGCCTTGGCGTCGAATGCCGCATGCTCGCGGGTTGGGGTGCGCTGTGCATCGTGTTGACCCTGTGGGGCGTCCTGGTGCCGGTGAGCCTGCGCTGGCCGGCGACCGCATTCGTCGTCGCGGCGGCAGCGACCCAGCTGATCCCACAAACCCGGCTGCAGAGCGGCGATTGGCGTGCGCTTGGCCGGATGCTGTTGCTGACCTTGCCGCTCTGGCTGATCATGGCGCCGATCCGGCCGTCGCAGCCAGACACCTTTGCCTACCTGCTGCCCAATGCGGTCTACCTCGTCGATTACGCGCGCCTCCCCACATCGGCGCTGCCGCCGAGCGAGTCGTTCCTGCCGGCCTCCCCTTATAACGGGCTGTTTCTGACGTTTCTCGGCTCGCTGGTCGATGGCGACTATCCGCCCTCGGGCTTGTCGCTGGTCAATGTGTTGCTGCAGCTCACCGCCGGCCTCGGCCTGGCGCGGGCGCTCGCCTCGGCGTCGGCAGACGATGGGCAGGCCCCTTCCTGGCCGCTGACGGCGCTTGGTTTTTTGCTCGCGACATTGCTCAACCCAGGCTTTGTGCCGCGCATCGATTTCTCCGGCTATGCCGAACCGGCGTTGGCGGTAAGCGCCCTGTTCACCGCCTGGCTATTCGTCGGGGCGCAGCGCGAACTCGCCGCCGGCAGGCGGGCGACGCAAGTGGTCCCGCTCTGTCTGGTCCTTGCGGCGATGGTCAACGCCAAGCAATCCGGTATCGGCCTCGTCGCCGCGCTCGCCGGCGCGGCGATCGCCGGCGGCTGGGCCGAGCGCAGCGTGCCCCGCGTGGCGCTGATCCGCTCGACCGCCGTCGCTGTCGTTCCGGCGCTGCTGCTCTATGGGCTGTGGCGCTATTACGCAGCCCATGCCGGGGTCGCCGAGCTGACGCCCCTGCCCTGGGCCGACTGGAACTGGAGCACCCTCCCGGCGACATTGCGGAGCATCGCCAAGATCATCGGCGAGAAGCCGGTCTATTTCGGCTGCGTCATCCTCGCGTTCGTCAGCCTGCCGCCCTTGCTGCGCCGCGATGGCTGGACCCCGACGACCCGCCTGCTCACATTCCACGCCGCCGGTTTCGTCCTCTACAATTTTTATCTGATGGCCGCCTATATCGCCCATTTTCCTGGCGAGATGAGCGCCGAGGCGCATTCCTTTTTCCGCTACAACACGCATCTGGCGCTGGTGCTGGTCCTGGCGCTGGCACTCCTGATCCACGATCTGGTCGCCGGAAGAGCGTTGCTGCGGCGCTTCCGCAGCCCGGTCGGCGCGGCCGTGATCGCGCTGGCGCTGCTGGTGCCGATCGGCTTTGCCTACCGGCTCCGCTTCGATCTGGTGATGCCACAGCCGCTGGTCTGGGATCTCGCCGGCAAGCTGAAGCCCTATTTGAAAGATGGCGACCGCCTGGCTCTGCTATTGCCCGGCGACAATGGCAGCCTCGACGACATGCTGTCCGGCGCGCTGACCGATGTCGCACCGCGCCGCCGTCTCGATCTATTGCACCGGCAGACCGCCGACGAGGCAACGCTTGCCGAGGCGGCGCGGCTCGGCTACCCGCTCGCGCTGATTTCCTGTACCGGCGACAATGCGGCGGCCCTCCTCGAGGCCGGCCCGGAAGGTTGGCGCCGTCTCGCCACCTGGCCCTACCCGCCGGACGCCCGCTCGCAGCGCTGGCAGCATATCCTGGCGTGGCCGCCGCTATGCCGCTAGGGACAGCCCTCGCCATGCGGCAGCGCGAAGAGCTGGAAGGTCGGGTGCACCGATAAGGGCCGCAGACAGCGCTGCGCCGGTACCGCGAAAGGCGCCCGGCCGACAAAAGCGATTGCATCGTATTGCGACACCGCATCGGACACCCGTTGCCGCGCGTCGGCGTCGCCGGTCATGAAGACCGACCACAATTCGAACGGCGTCGCCGCCGCGGCGAGATGGTCATAAGGCGGCTTCAGGGCGATCGGTTGCTGCGCCGGATAGGCGAACAGGGTCGGCACAAAGGCCTCGCGCCGCGATACCGCCAACGTCGGCAAATGCACCTCGGGTATGGCGGTCGCATTGACCGCCTCGCCGGGATAAGCGACCGCGAGCTTCGCACCCAGCAGCAGCGCATCGAGCCCGGCGAGATCGGCGGTGTAGACCCGGTCGGCGTCGAGCCAGACAGACTCGATCACGGCCAGCCGGGCAAGCAGCACAATTGCTGCCGCGGCTCCGATGATGACCGCCATCCTGCGGCTCGGAAACCGAGGTGGGGCCGCCGCGAAGAGCAGCACGAACAGCGCGATCGGGATCCGGTGATCGAGGCCGGAGCCCGACGAGAGCTGGCTCGGCAACAGCAGATAGGCCGCGAACACCAGCGCGAGCGCGGGCATCAGGCGCGGCGCGATCTGCAACCTGCGGCGCCAGGCGAGCACACCGAAGAGGATCAGCAGCAAGGCAAAGCAGGCGATGTCGAACGGGCGGCTGTAATTGTCGAAGACGCTGAACAGCAGATCGGGCTTGCGCCACCAGCCGGCATAGCCGATCCCGCCGGCGGCAACCAAGCGCCACGAGCCGAGA
>Ga0210400_10003705_pt1 | contig 13455 bp, 15 predicted proteins | sample IncBWH26MmetaG_FD_155456 | JGI IMG/M metagenome (GOLD analysis project Ga0210400, IMG submission 155456) | Forest soil microbial communities from Barre Woods Harvard Forest LTER site, Petersham, Massachusetts, United States - Inc-BW-H-26-M | ecosystem: Environmental > Terrestrial > Soil >...
CTACCAGTCTTCGCTTCTCACGAGCTTCGGCTCGGCAAGCCGGAGCGCGCGACGCGAGAGCTGCCGCGCCGAAGTTGCGGAGTGACGCAGGCGGCTACCAGCGAGTTTCCACCAAATGGACACCCCCACTGGCCACGAGCAAAACGCCGATCAGATTGCGTACTGGAACGGAACCGGAGGCCAGCGCTGGGCCGATCGGCAACAGGCGCAGGATATCCTGCTAAAGCCGATCGCCGACGCGCTGATCGATCGCGCGAAGCCAAAGGCGGGTGAGCGGGTCATCGATGTCGGTTGCGGCGGTGGCGCCACGAGCATCGCGTTCGCGCAAGAGGTCGGATCGTCAGGTCATGTGCTCGGCGTCGACGTATCAGGCCCGATGTTGGCCCGGGCGCGAGCGAGTGCGCCCAAGGAGTTGCCGGTCGATTTCGTGCTGGCGGATGCAACCGTCTATCCGTTCGATCCCGCAAGCTTTGATTTACTGGCCTCGCGGTTCGGCGTGATGTTCTTCGCGGAGCCTTCGCGCTCGTTTGCGAACATGCGCAAGGCGTTACGGCCGTCGGGGAGGCTGGCGTTCGCCTGCTGGCGCGAGCCGCGCGAAAATCCGTTTTTCATGGCGCCGCTCCAGGCTGTTTACAAACACGTCCCAAAACTGCCGCAGCAAGGGCCGGAAGATCCCGGACCGTTCTCGTTCGCCTCGGAGACGCGCGTCCACCGCATCCTGGGCGAAGCCGGGTTCACCGGGATTGCAATGGAACCGCATAATCTGGCGCTCGATGTCGCGATCGGGCGCGGCCTTGATGCGGCGGTGCAGGGCGCGCTCGAAATCGGTCCGGCCAGCCGCGCGCTGGAAGGCTATCCGTGGGACGTTCGTGCGGCTGCGACGAATTCGATCCGTGAGGCACTGGCGACCTTTGCCAAGGGAGAGACGGTGCCGCTTCCCGCATCGATCTGGATCGTGACAGCGCGCGCTTGCTGAGCGCCTCAGGCGCGTTCTTCCCAGATCATCGCAAGATGGACGATCGTCTGGACGGCTTTTTCCATGTCCTGCCGGCTTACCCATTCCAACCGCGAATGGAAGGCGTGCTCGCCGGCGAAGATATTGGGGCAGGGCAGCCCCATGAATGACAGCCGCGAGCCGTCGGTACCGCCCCGGATGGACGTCTTCACCGGCGTGAGTCCGGTGCGGCGGATCGCCTCCATCGCGTTTTCGATAAGCTCGGGGTGAAGGTCGATCACCTGCTTCATGTTGCGGTACTGCGGCTTGATTTCCAGCCGGTAGCTCGACTTCGGAAAGTCCTGCATCACCTCTTTGACGATATTTTCCAGCAGGGCTTCCTTCTCTTTCAGTCCCGCGTCGGTGAAATCGCGCACGATAAAGCTAAGGGTAGCCTTCTCCAGCGCGCCCGAGATGCCGATCGGATGCAGAAAGCCTTCCTTGCCTTCGGTGGTTTCGGGCGAGCAGGTATTCTTGGGCAAGCGATCAACGATCGCCGCGGCGATCTTGATCGCGTGCTCCATCTTGCCTTTGGCAAAGCCGGGATGGGTGCTGACGCCTTCAATGGTGATGGTGGCGCCATCGGCGGAGAAGGTTTCGTCCTCAATATTCCCCGCGGTCTCGCCGTCGATCGTATAGGCGAAGTCGGCGCCGAGCTTTTTCAGGTCGGCCTTGTCGACGCCACGGCCGATCTCCTCGTCGGGGGTGAACAGGATCTTGATCGTGCCGTGTTTGATCTGAGGGTTGTCGGTCAGGAATTGTGCGGCATCCATGATCTCGGCAAGACCGGCCTTGTTGTCGGCGCCGAGCAGCGTGGTGCCATCGGTGGTGATGATGTCGTTGCCGATCTGATCCCCAAGCGCGGGATGATCCGCGGCACGGATGATTTGGGTCGGATCGGCCGGCAGCACGATGTCGCCGCCACGGTAATCCCGGACGATCTGTGGCTTGACGTTCGCGCCGGTGCAGTCGGGCGAGGTGTCCATGTGCGAACAGAAGCAAATGACCGGGACCTGTTGGTCCGTATTGGCCGGGATCGTTGCGTAAACGTAACCGAGTTCGTCGAGATGGGCATCGCGAATGCCCATCTCCTGCAACTCGCGCGCGAGCAGGGCCCCCAGGATTTTTTGCTTTTCGGTGGACGGGCAGGTGGGTGAGGCGGGGTCCGACTGGGTGTCGATGACCGCATAGCGCAGAAAGCGCTCGGTCACGGTGTGGGTGAACTCTGGGAGTGAAGCCACAATCCAAACCGCGGGTAAGACAGGAAAGTTTAAGTTGTTTAAGGGTCATCCCGGGAAGCCGCGTATGCCTTGCCGGGATGACGCAAAGTCAGGATTGGAAACCCGTCCTATCAGACGGATTCTTTCAGTTCCTTGGCTGCGCGGAAGGCAACCTTCTTGCTGGCCTTGATGTGGATCGCTTCGCCGGTGGCGGGGTTCCGGCCCATGCGGGCGGCGCGTTTGCGCACCTGCAGGATACCGAGACCGACGATGCGGATACGCTCGCCCTTCTTCAGATGCTTGGTGATCCGGGTCACCAGATCATTCAGAATCGCTTCCGCCTGCTTCTTGGACAACTCTTGCTCATCGGCAATCGCCGCTGCGAGATGCTTGAGCGTGACGGTGGTCGGAGTCGCTGCCTTTTTCGCCATATTTGGCCCTCCTCGTTGTTGACGGCTTAGGAACCTAAGACGTATCAGGCCTTAAACGATTCGGAGCCGGCATGCCTACGCTGTTTTGCCTGTAAACAGCCTATTTTTTGCATCGACATCAAAAAAAGGCCTGACTGGCATGGGGATTCGCAACAACCTTGACTTGGCTAAGTCGCCCCTTTAAGTCCTCATTCCTGCGCGGATCAGTATCTGATTTTCGACATCCGCGGGAGTAGCTCAGTTGGTTAGAGCGCCGCCCTGTCACGGCGGAGGCCGCGGGTTCGAGTCCCGTCTCTCGCGCCATCATTTCAATGACTTAGCGCCTGCAAACACACGAATTCCCGGTTTCCGCCCGCCAACCTGATCGCGGCCCGATCAGTGTTGGTCGGAGACATCCGGAAAATCCGGCGCGTCATGCAAACTGCATAAAGGCGCCTTGTCCAAGGTATCGCAAACGCGAAAGGCCGCCCCTGGTGAGGGGGCGGCCTTACCTCGCTTCGCCAGGGCGTTGGGGGGGGGCGGCCTAGCGAACGATGGATGCATCCGAACTGGTCACGGCCACGGGCTTGCCCGCTTTGGTGACGCGCGCGGTTTGGGTGTAGTCCGAGCTGGGGCGGGCAAAGATAGCGAACCCGGCAACAGCGATGCCGGCCACCAGCGCCACGACCACGATCTTGAGGTGGGTCGCGCGATCCGCCGAGTGAATTGAATGGTTCATCACTGCCTCCTCGCGTCTTTCGCCGCGTTGTTGGATGAGGGTTTATCCCCCATTTGTTTCCGGCCGGTTTCGCGGGTTCCCTAATATGGTTTCGTGGGCGCTCTCCAGGCGCTTTTCGCGCCGCTTTCGGACGACCGTGCTCCGCCGGGACGGCCACGAATGAGCCGGTCGGCTCGATCGGCGTGGCGGATCGCTGGAAGAAACTTGTGTGGGTAAACGGCGCCGCATTCCGGGGGGACAGGGCGCCGGCGGCGCGTGTTATCAGGCCTTGCCCGGTTTTCCCGCGGCGTCTGGGATCGGATGGAGCCGTCAAGATAGCTTGTCTTGCGCCCCCTGTTGCGCTGCGCTAAGCCTCGGAATAATTACAATTAACGAATCTGCGGATGTCCAGCGACCGCAGGAAAAGGCCAGGCCGATGACCGGCATCTTGCAGAATTATCTTCCACTTGTGGTGTTTATCGGGGTGGCCGGCCTGATCGGTTTGGTGCTGCTGATTGCTCCCTTTATCGTGGCCTTCCAGCAGCCCGATCCGGAGAAGCTTTCGGCCTATGAATGCGGGTTCAACGCGTTCGACGACGCGCGCATGAAGTTCGACGTCCGGTTCTATCTGGTGGCGATCCTCTTCATCATCTTCGACCTTGAAGTCGCCTTCCTGTTTCCCTGGGCGGTGGCGTTCGGCAAGCTGGGCGCGACCGGGTTCTGGTCGATGATGGTTTTCCTCGCCGTCCTTACGGTCGGCTTCGCCTATGAATGGAAGAAAGGCGCGCTCGAATGGGATTGAGCCCCGCTGCCGCAAAGCCAGGGTTTTCACCGGTGGTCGCTCCCGCCGCGACCGGCATTATCGACCCCTCGACCGGCCGGCCGGTCGGAGCCAATGACCCTTATTTTCTGGAGGTCAATCACGAGCTGTCCGACAAGGGCTTTTTCGTCACCGCCACCGACGATCTGATCACGTGGGCGCGCACAGGCTCGCTGATGTGGATGACCTTCGGCCTTGCCTGTTGCGCGGTCGAAATGATGCAGATGTCGATGCCGCGTTACGACGCCGAGCGCTTCGGCTTTGCGCCGCGGGCTTCCCCGCGGCAGTCGGACGTGATGATCGTGGCGGGCACGCTGACCAACAAGATGGCGCCGGCGCTGCGCAAGGTCTACGACCAGATGCCTGAGCCGCGCTACGTGATCTCGATGGGATCATGCGCCAATGGCGGCGGTTACTATCACTATTCGTATTCGGTGGTGCGCGGTTGCGATCGTATCGTGCCCATCGACATCTACGTGCCCGGCTGTCCGCCGACGGCGGAAGCGCTGCTTTACGGCGTGATGCTGCTGCAGAAAAAGATCCGGCGCACCGGCACCATCGAACGCTAAGGTTTTTGCAATGGACGACGGCAAGCTCGACGCCCTTGGGCAGACGATTGTTAGCGCGCTTCCGGGTGCCGCGACCGGTCACATGGTCGCGTTCAACCAGCTTACGGTGGCGGTGCATGCCGAGAAAATCGTCGATGTCGTAAAATTCCTGCGCGACGACCCCGGTTGCCGGTTCGTCAGCCTGATCGATGTCACCGCGGTGGATTATCCCGGGCGCGAGAAACGCTTCGACGTCATCTATCATTTGCTGTCCCCGACGCTGAACGCGCGCATCCGTTTGCGTGCCGAGGCCGACGAGAGCACCCAGGTGCCGTCGATCATCGAGGTGTTTCCCGGTTCCGACTGGTTCGAGCGCGAATGCTATGACCTTTACGGCGTGATCTTCACCGGCCATCCCGACATGCGGCGGCTGTTGACCGATTACGGTTTTGATGGTCACCCGCTGCGCAAGGATTTCCCGCTCACGGGATTCGTCGAGGTACGCTACGACGACCAGGAGAAGCGGGTGGTGTACGAGCCGGTCCGTCTCAACCAGGAATTCCGCAAGTTCGATTTTCTCTCGCCCTGGGAAGGCGCGGACTATCCGATCCTGCCCGGAGACGAGAAGGCGGGGCCGAAAGTCTGATCATGACCGAAGCAGCACTGCGCAACTTCACCATCAATTTTGGCCCGCAGCATCCGGCTGCCCATGGCGTGCTGCGCCTGGTGCTGGAGCTCGACGGCGAAGTCGTCGCGCGGGTCGACCCGCATATCGGTCTGCTCCATCGCGGCACCGAAAAGCTGATCGAGCATAAAACCTATCTGCAGGCGATCCCGTATTTCGATCGGCTCGACTACGTCGCGCCGATGAACCAGGAACACGCGTTCTGTCTGGCGGCGGAAAAACTGCTGGGCATTGCCGTGCCGCGACGCGGCCAGCTGATCCGGGTTTTGTATTGCGAGATCGGTCGCATCCTGTCGCACCTTCTCAACGTCACCACCCAGGCGATGGATGTCGGCGCGCTGACCCCGCCCTTGTGGGGCTTTGAAGAGCGCGAAAAGCTGATGGTGTTTTATGAGCGCGCCTCCGGTTCGCGGATGCATGCGGCCTATTTCCGGATCGGCGGCGTGCATCAGGACCTGCCGCCGAAACTGATCGATGATATCGATGCCTGGTGCGAACCGTTCCTGGGCGTGGTCGACGATCTCGAACGGCTGCTCACCGGCAACCGCATCTTCAAGCAACGCAACGTCGATATCGGCGTGGTCTCGCTGAAGCAGGCCTGGGAGTGGGGCTTTTCCGGCGTGATGGTGCGCGGCTCCGGCGCGGCCTGGGATTTGCGCAAGGCCCAGCCTTACGAATGCTACGCCGAAATGGATTTCGATATTCCGATCGGCAAGAACGGCGATTGCTACGACCGCTACTGCATCCGCATGGAGGAGATGCGCCAATCCGTGCGCATCATGAAACAGTGCATCGCGAAGCTGCGTGCGGCCGACGGGCAGGGACCCGTCGCCATCGAAGACAACAAGATTTTCCCGCCGCGCCGCGGTGAGATGAAGCGCTCGATGGAATCGCTGATCCATCATTTCAAGCTCTACACCGAAGGCTTCCACGTGCCCGCTGGCGAAGTCTATGCCGCGGTCGAGGCGCCGAAGGGCGAGTTCGGCGTGTACCTCGTCGCCGACGGCAGCAACAAACCCTACAAATGCAAGATCCGCGCGCCTGGTTTTGCGCATCTGCAGGCGATGGATTTCATCTGCAAGGGTCATCTGCTGGCCGACGTCTCGGCTATTCTGGGGTCGCTCGACATCGTGTTCGGAGAGGTCGATCGGTGATCGCGTTGCCGCCCATCCATTTCGACCGGGCATCGGGCGCTCTTGAGGGAGCTAACCTGTGGGAGCGGACGGCTGCGGTGGCGCTGGCGACGGGTTCCAAAATATCCTCGCATTTTTCGCATCGAGGCTACATCGGTTGCGCCAACCTGCTGCGCAAGACGCTGCCCGAGCGCAACATCGCCATCAAACTCAACTCCGACGCGACATTCGAATTCCCCTATGGTGACGGTTACTGGAGCAAGTTGCTCAATCGCGCGTATAATTATGAGGATGAGCTGGAACTGCTGTTCCGGGATTCCGCCGGCGTCGACTACACGCTGCTCGATTGCGGCGCTAATTTCGGTTACTGGTCGGTGCTCGTCTCCAGCGCGCCGTTCGGTTCGCACAAGGCGATTGCGATCGAGCCGTCGTCGCAGAATTTTGCCAAGCTCAAGAACAACGCCGAGATCAACAATAACCGCTTCGAGTTGATGAAGTGCGCGATCGGCGCGGCGCGGGGTACCGCACGGCTGTCCGGCACCAAGCATGAAGCGTTCAGCATCACCGGTGCTGCCGGCGGCAGCGGCGAGGATGTGCCGGTCATCGCTCTCGATAATCTGCTCGACGACGGCAAGATTTCGCCCGGCGGAAAATATCTGATCAAGCTCGACGTCGAGGGCGTAGAGGTCGAAGCCATCAAGGGCGGTGTGCGCCTGTTGCAGGGCGACAGTGTTATTCTGTGTGAGGAACACGGCAACGACCCTCATCATACTGTGTCGCGCTTTATCCTGGAGCAGACGCCGCTCAAGCTGATCGTCTACGATCCGCGCAGCAATCGCCTGGAAACCGTGACCGAGCTTTCGATACTCGACCGCATCAAGGTTTCATCCCACGTCGGCTATAACGTGTTCGGCACCGCGAGCGCATTCTGGCAAAATCGAATCAATGCCATGAACGCCAACGCCGCGCGCCGCATGCAATGAGAGACTGAAGCACAATGTCCGTCCGCCGCCTCGCACCAAAGGAACTGCAACCCGCGAACTTCACGTTCTCGGCGGAAAACCTCGCCTGGGCGAAAGAGCAGATCGCCAAACATCCGCCAGGCCGTCAGGCGTCGGCGGTGATCCCGATCCTGTGGCGGGTGCAGGAGCAGCATGACGGCTGGGTTTCGGAAGCTGCGATCCGCGCGGTCGCCGATTTGCTTGAGATGCCTTACATTCGGGCGCTTGAGATCGCGACCTTCTACACCATGTTCCAGTTGCAGCCGGTCGGCAAGAAGGCCCATGTCCAGGTCTGCGGCACCACCCCATGCCGGCTGCGCGGCGCCGCCGATATCATCGAGGTGTGCCAGAGCCGTATCCATCATGATCCCTTTCATCTCTCGAAGGATGGGAATTTCAGCTGGGAAGAGGTCGAGTGTCTCGGCGCCTGCGTGAATGCGCCGATGGTGCTGATCTGGAAGGATACCTACGAAGATTTGACCAAGGAAAACTTCGGCAAGGTGCTGGACGGCTTCGCCTCCGGCAATCTCCCGAAGCCGGGTCCCCAGAACGGCCGTCAGTTCTCCGCCCCGATCGGCGGGCCGACCACGCTGAAGGAAACCACATGACGCGTAACCGAACATCGGAAGCGTCAGAGCAGGGGAGCGTCGGTGTCATGAAGAACTGGCGCTATATCGCCCTGCATGCCCTGACCGCCGGTGCATTCATTTTCCTGCTGCAGCGCTATGGGCTAAGTGCGTCACTTGATTCAAGCCTGTTGTGGGCGCTGACCTTCGGCGGATGCGCCGCGGGGCTCGCCTTCATGCAGTCCAATCGCTGACCCCTGAGGAAGCTTCAAGTCATGCTCGACGACAAGGACCGCATCTTCCGCAATCTCTACGGCCTCGAGGACTGGGGCCTTGAAGGCGCGCGCCGCCGCGGCGCCTGGGACGGCACCAAGGCGATCATCGACAAGGGCCGCGACTGGATCATCGCCGAGATGAAGGCCTCGGGGCTGCGCGGACGCGGCGGGGCGGGGTTTCCGACCGGTCTGAAATGGTCGTTCATGCCGAAGGAGTCGACCGACGGCCGTCCGAGCTACCTCGTGGTCAATGCCGACGAGTCCGAGCCCGGCACCTGCAAGGACCGCGAGATCATGCGGCATGACCCGCACCTTCTGGTCGAGGGCTGTCTGATCGCGAGCTTCGCGATGAATGCGCATGCCTGTTATATCTATGTGCGCGGCGAATTTATCCGCGAGCGCGAGCATCTGCAGGCGGCGGTCGATCAGGCCTATGCGGCCAAGCTGATCGGCAAGGACAATATCAATGGCTGGCCGTTCGACCTTTATGTGACGCATGGCGCGGGTGCCTATATCTGCGGCGAAGAGACGGCCCTGCTGGAGAGCCTTGAAGGCAAGAAGGGCATGCCGCGGCTGAAGCCGCCATTTCCGGCCAATGTCGGTCTCTATGGTTGCCCGACCACGGTCAACAACGTCGAGTCGATCGCGGTCGCGCCGGATATTCTGCGGCGCGGCGCGGCGTGGTTCGCTGCCATCGGTCGCCCCAATAATGTCGGCACTAAACTATTTTGCATCTCCGGTCATGTCGAGCGGCCCTGCAACGTCGAAGAGGCGATGGGAATTCCGTTCCGCGAGTTGATCGAGCGCCATTGCGGTGGCATCCGCGGCGGCTGGGATAATCTCAAGGCGGTGATTCCCGGCGGGTCCTCGGTGCGCATGGTACCGGCGGAACAGATCATCGATACGCCGATGGATTTCGACAGCCTGGGCAAGCTGCGTTCCGGTCTTGGCACCGCCGCCGTCATTGTCATGGATAAGTCGACCGACCTGATCCAGGCGATCGCGCGTATCTCCTATTTCTACAAGCATGAAAGCTGTGGCCAGTGCACGCCGTGCCGGGAGGGCACGGGGTGGATGTGGCGGGTCTTGACCCGGATGGCCGAAGGCCGCGCCCACAAGCGCGAAATCGACATGCTGCTCGAGGTGACAAAACAGGTCGAGGGCCACACCATCTGCGCGCTCGGCGATGCCGCGGCGTGGCCGATCCAGGGCCTGATCGCGCATTTCCGTCACGAGATCGAGGAGCGGATCGACGCCTATTCGCGCAAAGCCGATATCGATGACGCCGGCATTCTCGATCCCGCCCATATGGTTGCGGCGGAGTGATATCGATGTCGCAACCGAGCCTTTCCTGGTGGCAGAAGTACGGCACGCTGGCGCAGATGGCGCAGGCGGCCGTGGCGCTGCTCGGCTTTGTTGCGATCCTGTTCCAGATCAACGAAATCCGCACCGGCAATCGGGCGGCCACCGCCCGACAGGCGTTTTTGGGCTATACTGATCTGGCATTCAAGAATCCGAAATTTTCGACGCCGGATTACGAAGCGATTAAGGCCAGCGGCCACGACGCGCAGGCTCAGTATGAGAGCTTTGTTTCCTATTTCCTCTATGCCTGCGAGGAAGCGACCGCCGCATTCGCCGACCGGCGTGAGTGGCTGGCATCGTGCGATTACGATCTGAAGCCGCATTTACCGTTCCTGTGCGAGAAGAACGTGGCTGAGCCCGCTTATCTCGCAACCTACAGCGCCGACACCCAGCAGTGGGTGAAGGCGTCCATGAAGACCGCCAGCGTCACTCCACCCGACTGCAAGCTGGGAAAGACCTGAGACAAGCAATGACCAAACTCATCGTCGATGGTAAAGAGATCGATGTTCCCGCGGAATACACGCTGCTGCAGGCGTGCGAGGCCGCCGGAGCCGAAATTCCGCGCTTCTGCTACCACGAGCGCCTGTCGATCGCCGGCAATTGCCGGATGTGTCTTGTCGAGGTGAAGGGCGGACCGAAACCGGTCGCAAGCTGCGCCTGGGGCGTTCGCGATTGCCGCCCTGGCCCCAAGGGTGAGCCGCCGGAGATCTCGACGCGCTCGCCGATGGTGAAGAAGGCGCGCGAAGGCGTGATGGAATTCCTGCTGATCAACCACCCCCTGGACTGCCCGATCTGCGATCAGGGCGGGGAGTGCGATTTGCAGGATCAGGCGATGGGCTACGGCGTCGATACCAGCCGCTTTGCCGAAAACAAGCGCGCGGTCGAGGACAAGTATATCGGCGCGCTGGTCAAGACCTCGATGAACCGCTGCATCCAGTGCACACGCTGCGTCCGTTTTACTGCCGAAGTCTGCGGCGCGCCCGAGATGGGCGCGACCGGTCGCGGTGAGGACATGGAGATCACCACTTATCTGGAGTCCGCGCTGACCTCGGAATTGCAGGGCAACCTCGTCGATATCTGCCCGGTAGGTGCGCTGACCTCGAAACCCTACGCGTTTGCGGCGCGGCCCTGGGAACTCGGCAAGACCCAGTCGATCGATGTGATGGACGGCGTCGGCTCGGCGATCCGGGTCGATACCCGCGGCCGCGAGGTGATGCGCATTCTGCCGCGCGTCAATGAGGCGGTGAACGAGGAGTGGATTTCCGACAAGACCCGCCACATCATCGATGGCTTGCGCACGCAACGGCTCGACCGTCCCTACATCAGGGAAAACGGTCAGCTCCGCGCGGCGTCGTGGTCGGAAGCATTCGCGGCCATCGCGGCGAAGGCCGGCCGCATCGACGGCAAGCGGATCGGCGCCATCGCGGGCGATCTCGCCGCGGTGGAGGAGATGTTCGCGCTGAAGGAATTGCTGGCGAAATGCGGCTCCGCCAACCTCGCTGTTCAAGGCGGCGACGCCTTCGATCCCAAGACCGGCCGCGCCTCCTACATCTTTAATCCCACCATCGCCGGCATCGACCAGGCTGATGCGCTGTTGATCGTGGGGTCGAACCCGCGCAAGGAGGCGACCGTTCTCAACGCGCGCATCCGCAAGCGCTGGCGCAGCGGCCAGCTCAAGATCGGCGTGATCGGCGCCAAGGCCGATCTCACTTACGATTACGACTATCTCGGCGCAGGCACGGATTCGCTCGGCGCTCTCGCCGCCGGCAAGCATTCCTTCGCGGATGTGCTGAAGAACGCGAAACATCCAATTGTGCTGGTCGGCTCGGGAGCGGCGGCGCGGCATGACGGGGCTGCGGTTCTCGCGGCCGCGGCGAAGCTGGCGCTGGATATCGGTGCATTGAAGGACGGCTGGAACGGTTTCGCCGTGTTGCAGGATACGGCCTCGCGCGTCGGCGCGCTCGATATCGGCTTTGCCGCGGGGGGCCTGAGCATGGCCGAGATGACGACGTTCGGCACCATCGACGTGCTGTTCTTGCTTGGCGCCGATGAAGTTAAGGTGCCGGACGGCACGTTCGTGGTCTATATTGGTACCCATGGCGATCGCGGCGCGCACCGTGCCGACGTCATCCTGCCGGGTGCGGCCTATACCGAAAAGTCCGGCATCTTCGTCAATACCGAAGGTCGGGTGCAGATGGCCAACCGCGCGGCTTTTCCCCCGGGAGAGGCGCGTGAGGACTGGGCGATCATTCGTGCGCTGTCGGACGTTCTGGGCAAGAAGCTGCCCTACGATTCGCTCGCCGCCTTGCGGCAGGCGATCTTCAAGGCTACGCCACATCTCATGCGCATCGACCAGATTGAAGCTGGCAATGCGGCCGATCTCAGGACGCTCGCGGCGAAGGGCGGCAATGTCGAGAAGGCGCCGTTCAGGACATCCGTGGACGATTTCTACCTGTCCAACCCGATCGCACGCGCTTCGGCGGTCATGGCGGAATGCTCCCGCCTGGCGTCCGGGCAAATGCTGACGGCGGCGGAGTAACGAAATGGCTGAATTCTGGACCGGTACATTGTGGCCGCTGATCATCATGGTCGCGGAGAGCCTGTTGCTGCTCGTGGTGCTCCTGATCGCGATCGCCTACATCCTGCTGGCCGATCGCAAGATCTGGGCGGCCGTGCAAATCCGGCGCGGTCCCAACGTCGTCGGACCCTTCGGCCTGTTCCAATCCTTCGCCGATCTGCTGAAGTTCGTGCTGAAGGAGCCAATCATTCCCGCCGGCGCAAACAAGGGCGTGTTCCTGCTGGCGCCGCTGGTGAGCTGCGTGCTCGCCCTGGCCGCATGGGCCGTGATCCCGATGAATCTCGGCTGGGTGATCGCCGACATCAATGTCGGCGTGCTCTTTATCTTTGCGATCTCGTCGTTGTCGATCTACGGCATCATCATGGCCGGGTGGTCGTCGAACTCGAAATATCCGTTCCTCGCCGCGCTTCGCTCGGCGGCGCAGATGGTGAGTTACGAAGTCTCGATCGGGTTCGTCATCATCACGGTTTTGCTTTGCGCGGGCTCGCTCAACCTGTCGACCGTGGTCGAGGCCCAGAACACGCGCGGTCTCGGCAGCCTGATTGGATTGCCCTGGCTGACGTTCCTGAACTGGTACTGGCTGCCGCTGTTTCCGATGTTCGTGGTCTTCTACGTCTCGTCGCTGGCGGAAACCAACCGCCCGCCGTTCGACCTGGTTGAAGCCGAATCCGAACTGGTGGCGGGCTTCATGGTCGAATACGGCTCGACGCCGTATCTGCTGTTCATGCTCGGCGAGTATGTTGCGATCACCACGATGTGCGCGTTCGCCGCGATCCTGTTCATGGGTGGCTGGCTGCCGCCGATCGCGCTGCCGCCGTTCACCTGGGTACCCGGCGTGATCTGGTTCGTGCTCAAGGTATTTTTCATGTTCTTCCTGTTTGCGATGGCGAAGGCGATCGTGCCGCGCTACCGCTACGACCAGTTGATGCGGCTCGGCTGGAAGGTGTTCCTGCCGTTGTCGCTGGCGATGGTGGTGATTGTCGCCGGTGTGCTGCAGTTCGCGGGGATCGCGCCGAAATGAGGTCGCTATGAGTGTCAACATCAACGCCACAGCCCGTTCGCTGCTGCTTTCCGAATTCGTGTCGGCGTTCTTTCTCGCCATGCGTTATTTCTTCAAGCCGAAGCCGACGCTGAATTATCCGTTC
>Ga0210400_10003709_pt1 | contig 13444 bp, 11 predicted proteins | sample IncBWH26MmetaG_FD_155456 | JGI IMG/M metagenome (GOLD analysis project Ga0210400, IMG submission 155456) | Forest soil microbial communities from Barre Woods Harvard Forest LTER site, Petersham, Massachusetts, United States - Inc-BW-H-26-M | ecosystem: Environmental > Terrestrial > Soil >...
CTTTCGTTTCCAAAACAAAAGAGTAAATGGCGGACGGGCCTGTAAGCCGGATTCTGTGCGGCATGCATCCGTAAAACGGCTGCACGCTGCGGCGATCATTCCTCTAGGTCACGACTCGCGCCGTGACTCCAGCAGCCTACCCGAGGGTTCTCCTCTGCGACGGCTTGCGCCATCGCCGAGGGAGCGGATTCGCTTTCGCAAATGCGCTCATCGAGCCGGGCCGGCTCTCCCCTCCTATTTGGCCTTGCACCACGCGGGGTTTTCCATGCTCCCGATATTGCTACCGGGACGGTGGGCTCTTACCCCACCTTTTCACCCTTGCCTAACGAACCAGCTTTGACCGGGCAAAAGCCCGGCTTTTTCGAAGACGTCTCGCAGGTTTTCCTGCGCGATGCCACCGTGCTGTTCCGCCGGCGGTATATTCTCTGTGGCACTTTCCGTAACTGAGCCGCACTGCGCCGAGCTAAGCTCGACGCCACATGCCAAAGCGTGTAACTCCACCTTTACAGCGGAGCCTGCGTGGCCGTCCCCTGGCGTTACCAGGCGCGTTGCCCTTGATTCGTCACCGGCTCTTGCGAGCCTACGACGACGGTGTCCGGACTTTCCTCCCGCCCCGATTGCTCGAGGCCAGCGATCACCCGGCCCGCCCGCCAATTTCATTATAGCCCGAATTCCCGCGTCCTCACCGTTAGGTCAATGCGCCGTTCGCATCCGTTGATTTTGCATGGACGGCGCCGAAGAGAACAGCGGCGCAAGCCCCTCCACCAGCGTCGGGTGCGTCAGAACGGCGTCGCGCAGCGCCGTATACGGCAGCCCTGCAATCATCGCAACTTGGACGGAAGCCATGACCTCCCCTGCACCGACACCGAACGCAGTGAACCCAAGGATGCGATCTCCATCGGCTTCCACCACGGCCTTTAGGAATCCTCGTGTTTCCGAAAGTGTTCGCGCCCGCAACACCGCGTCCATCGGCACCTTAAACAGGCGGTAGGCAATGCCTCGCGCTTTAGCTTCCGTCTCACTCAGGCCGATGCGCGCGAATTCCGGGTCCGTGAACAAGCAGAACGGAACTTGCCTGCCCGTCGTCACCCGGTTACCTCCATTGAGGTTGTCATGCACCACACGGAAATCGTCCACGCTGATGTGCGTAAACTGCGGGCTGCCCGCAACCTCGCCGATCGCCCACACGCCGGCTGCCGTCGTCTGAAGCCGCTCATTGACCTTGACGTATCCTCGATCTGTCACTTCTACTCCGGCCAACTCCAACCCGATACCCTCCGTATTCGGAATGCGGCCCGACGCAACGAGCAGATGACTGCCCTCCACCGTTTTCTCCACTCCGTTTTGTTCGATGGTGATTCTTACCGACCGGCCCGACTTTCCCGCTACCCGCTTGACCTGCGCATTCAGAACGAGGTCAATGCCCTCGTCCTCAAAAAGCCCGCGAAGCGCCTCCGTCACATCTTCGTCCTCGTGATGCACCAACTGCTCATTGCGCTCGATCAGCGTCACTTCGCTGCCGAAGCGGCGCATCGCCTGCGACAGTTCTAATCCGACGTAGCCGCCACCGATCACCACGAGATGTTCGGGAACCTCATCCAGTTCGAGCGCCTCGATATGCGTGAGTGGCCGCGCGTCAACCAGGCCGGGAATCGGCTCCAGAGCCGCGCGCGTGCCTGTGCTGATGATCACATTGGCTCCGCGGAGTTGACGCCTTGTCCCATCAGCAAGTGTCGCCTCCAAAGTCCGCGGACCTATGAAGCGCGCTGAGCCGAGAATGAATTCCGCCCCGGTCTTCTTGTAATTGCCGAGATACATCTCGTTCAACGCCGACACCATCGCGCGTTTGCGGCCACGCACCTTAGACATATCAACAGTGAAGCCGTCTCCGGTGATGCCGAACTCTTCCCCCATGCGGAAATACGACGCAACTTTCGCACTGTGAATGATGTTCTTGCTGGGCAGACACGCGATGTTCGGGCACGACCCGCCGATGTATTTGCGGTCGATCGCTGCGACGCGCCGTCCTTCACCGGCAAACGTCCACGCAGCGATAGTCGATCCCGTCCCGCCGCCAAAGATCACAAGGTCGTACTCTTCCGCCTCCGTCTTCGTAGGTAACTGTGCTGTGGAAACATTTTCCATGGTGTTCATGTGAGCTTTCCCTTCGTGCGAGGTTCAAACACGCCATCGCCTCGCGCATATCGCACGCATACCAATCTTAGTACCGTTTTGGATGACTCCCCCTTTCACTTGGTTCCATTTCGCCTCATGTAGAGGCCAGGCTTCAGCCCGGCTAGCAAGCACGCGAGCGCTCTTCCGCATTCGGGGGTCGGAGTAGCGGCCGTTCAGCCGGGCGCCTTTGCCTCTCTCTTCTTTGAATCAATGTAGCGGCCGCGGACCGTCGCGGGCGCCTTTGTTCCCGTCTTTAGGAGGTGGCGGCTTCTAGCCGCCACGCACAGACGCCCACCAAATTGGGCTTCAGCCCCTGAAGAAAGCCTTCGTCTTGGGGCTAAGCTTTCGAGTCAGCGCAGCATCTCCAAATGCAGCGGCGTCCCATTAGGGCGCCACCGCTGCGTGGCGAAAGCCGTTCCAATGCGATAAACGTCTAAAGCCTCGGAGGAGTCCTCGAATGCTGAAATCCGTATCGATTTTTGTGCTGTTGCTCTTTACGGTTGCCGCTTGCGCGCCGGCTCAAGCGCAGGACCAGAAACCGAACAAACCCACGACTCTGCGCGAGCTGTTGCTGGCCGAGCTGCGCTCGACCCACACCAATGCCGAGTGGTTTGTGCCCGCCACTACCGCCGTGAAAGGCTTGACCGCCGAGCAGGCCAGTTGGACCGACGGCAAAGGCAATCACTCCGTCGGGCAGCTTGCCTATCACCTGGTTTTCTGGAACCGCCAGAATCTTGCGCGGCTCAAGGGCGAGAAACCTGACGCATTCAGCGGCAACAACGATGAGACCTTCAACAAATTTGACGCCAAGACGTGGGATGGCATCGTGCAGCAGCTCGATGACGTCATGAAGGAACTCGAACACTGGGTGGAAACTGCCGATGAAGCCAAGCTGAAAGAGTCCGCCCAGACCTTCATGCACATCAGCACCCACAACGCCTACCACATCGGCCAAATCATCTACGTCCGCAAAGAGCAAGGCTCCTGGGATCCCAAAAACGGCGTCAACTAGCCGCCGCCTGTTTCTTTGTTCTTGGTGTCGCCCGTGTAGCGGCGTCCCTTTAGGGCGCCATCTTTTCAGGGTGCCATCTTCGCTTTTGTAGGGGCGTCGCTTAAGCGGGCCCAGGCCGAAGGCCGCATCTTGCCGTTGCTCTAACCTATGTAGCGGCCGCGGACCGTCGCGGGCGCCTTTACCTTTGCTGGCTCTAAAATGAGCTACCCGTGCGAATTTCAGTTTCCAACGGAAGCCCGATTCTCGGACGTCCTCGCCCCCTACAGGTAGCCGTGCTGAATGGCTTTGAGTACGGCACGAGTACGATCGCGCACCCCGAGTTTCGAGAGAATATTTGAAACGTGATTCTTCACTGTCCCTTCGGATAGACCCAGCGCTTCTGCGATCTCGCGGTTGGAATAGCCCCCGGTCATCAACCTGAGAATTTCCGCCTCGCGATCCGTGAGGGCTTCTTCAGGAATTGGTGCCGCTCGTTGCGAGGTTGGATTCAATTCGCGGATGAGCCGGACCGTAAGCGCGGGACTGAACAGCGTTTCGCCTATGGCAACGCGGCGAATCCCCTCTGTCAGATGTTCCAACGTGACGTCCTTTAAGAGGTATCCTCGCGCTCCTAAACGAATGCCGCGGAGGACCGCGTCGTCATCGTCGAAGGTGGTCAGGAGAATGCACGCAGGAGAGGATTGCTGTTTTTCAAGATATTCGAGGAGCTCGAGCCCGCTGGCTTTTGGCATGCGCACATCGAGCAAGACCACATCCGGCGCGGTGCTGCGGATCACACTCCGAGCCTCTTCACCGTCACATGCTTCTCCGACAACTTCGATATCCGAGGCAAGCGAAAGCAACCGTACCAATCCTTTCCGCACAAGCGTCTGATCCTCGACGACGCACACGCGAATCATGCGAGTTTGTCCTGCGGATGCGCGGGCAATTGCGCGCGGAGAACAAACCCCGCCTCCGGCTGGGTTCGGAACTCGACGCAACCTCCAAGCGACTCGAAACGCTCCCTCATTCCGGTAAGCCCGGCTCCTGGAGGGGCCGGTGCGGCAGCGCGGCCGTCGTCTCGCGCAGAGACTTCGATGGCGCCTTCCGCAAAACAGACGCTGATCCACAAATTATTCGCGCCGGAGTGCTTGACGGTGTTCGTGATGATCTCTTGTACGCATCGCAATACTGCATGAGCTCTCGCACCGTCTGCTAGGGCAAGACACGGGGGAATTTCCAGCCATATCTTGGGCTGGAGCACACGCTTGGCGAGGGAATTCAATATCGGGGCTAGATCGACCAGTTCGCTTGCACGCATGCTGCTGACGACCGAGCGGACCTCGCCCAACATTTGCCGTGTCGAGCCCTGCGCGGCCTCGATGTCGGCCCGCACCGGATCGGGTGCAATGTGCACGGCATGTTCGAGTTGAATGCTAAGTGCTGCCAGATGATGGCCGAGGACATCATGCAGTTCCCGAGCGATGTGCAGCCTTTCCACGGCACGACTGCTTTCCTTCAGCAACTCGCGCGTTGAGCTTAATTCAATGTTGAGCGAGAGCAGTTCGTCGCGAGCAGCGGCTTCTTTCGCGAGCAACATCCCGCCTGCTACGGCAAATGCTTCGAGGCCGACCACCGAACTCGTCACCGCCCAACGCCAACCCATGTGCCAGTGCGGCTCAAGCGCGATAATCGCAGCCACCGATTGCAACACCGTCCAGATGGCAGCAACTCGAACCGGGAAATAAAAACCAAGTTGCCACGCGATGAGAACCATCAAGAAACCGGTGAAGTAATTCTGGAAGGATAGAATCATTCCCACAACACAGAAGCTTTGCAACAAAATGGCGTTGATTCGAAAGGCTGTGGTTAGAGAACGTTTAGTGGAACCGAAATAGTACGTAATTCCGAACAGAGAGTAACACGCAATCCATCCCGCCCAAAAGGCGGGCATCTCTTGCCCTCCACGCGTCGAAGGATCGACGGCAGGAAGACCGAGAGCAAGCCAGATCAGGAGTCCGGAAAACCGCATGATGCGGTGCCTCTGCTCCGAAACCGAATCTCTGGTTTGCATGACACGTCATTGTGGCACGGCACACCTCCCAAGCAATGTGCCGAAAGTCATGGATCCTCCCCGTGTCTTTCCACACTGGCGAAGGGACTCTCAAAGTCGGACCATCACTGCCAGACTCGGTCTGGATCTATGAGTCGATCTGAGTTGAATCGTTGGGAGAAAAAAAATGAACAAGAAAACGATGAGCCTGTTCTTCGCTGCGGCAGCAGGCGCAGTAGTCGTGAGTGTGATGCTGGAACCGGGGCGCGCGCAGTCCTCAGGCGAAACGAAGCAGGTCGTGGGGCTCGTTCGGGATATTGCGTGCCCTTTGCAGAACCCGAAGTCCACACCGACAAGCTACAGCAAGGACTGCATCGTGCAATGCGCCAAGGCGGGATCGCCGCTGGGAATTCTAACCGCGGACGGCACAACGTATTTGCCGGTTACCACGACGATGCCGGATATGGGCCAAGAACAGCTGAAGCCTTATGTTGGTGAGATGGTGGAAGCCAAGGGCAATGTGTTCGAGCGCAATGGCGGGCACGCCATCGAAATCAAAGAGATCCACAAACTGCCTCCAGCGTCTGCTGATAAATAGGTTGAGGTTCGAGCACACGGGCAGAGTGAGGGCGGGCCCTTCGACCAAGTTCTAGGGACGGAAAAGCGTGAATCCTTCTCTGCGGATGGCCGAACGTCGCTCGAGGAATCTATCGTGTGACTATGAGGAGACGGCTGGGTGGCAACAGGTTCGGGAGGATTTGGGTGCCGCATCCCTTCGTGCTTTATCGAAGGGCGGTTCTTGAAGTTCCTCCCACGTCATTCAAACGAATGAACCACTCAGCCTCACTCCTCGCAATAAAGTAGCTGCATCGAACAGCCGACCCCCAATCATCCAATGGTTGAAGGAACGATAATGGAAAGCTTGAATGAAAGTTTCAGCGCCGCTCCCGCAACGCATGACGCTACCCGCGAGACGCAGGTGAGGCGATTCGTTGGTCTCGAGCAGCAGTCCGTCGTCGATGTGCTTGCCGTAGAGGAGCCGCTTGAGATTCAGCTCGGCTATGGTCCGAGGGACATGCGGCAGGTTAAGTCGATCTCTGTAACGATGCGCACACCCGGCCAGGATTTTGCGCTCGCCGCCGGCTTTTTGCTGACGGAAGGCGTGGTACGCGACGGGAACGACATAGAGCGGATTGAATACATCCTCGGACCGAGCGCCGACGCCGCAAAGCCGGCGCTGCCCATAGAGGCGAAGAGCGGCACCGTGCGCGTGGAGCTGATACCCGGGATTGAACTCAACCCCGTCAGCCTGGAGCGAAATTTCTATGCCACATCGAGTTGCGGCGTCTGCGGAAAAGCCTCTCTGTTGGCGCTTCGCGCCGTCTGTCCGCCGCGCCGGCCGAACACATTGCGCGTAGAAGCGGGGCTTCTTTACGCGTTGCCGGCGTCTTTGCGGAGAGCGCAAGGGACGTTTGACCGCACAGGCGGCCTCCACGCCGCAGGGCTATTCGATGAGCGCGGCGAGCTGCGCGCGATTTGTGAGGATGTGGGGCGGCACAATGCGGTGGACAAGCTGCTGGGCGCCGAATTCCTCGCGGACCGCGTTCCATTACGGAACTGCATTCTGCTCCTTTCCGGACGCGCCAGTTTCGAGTTAATCCAGAAGGCGTTGATGGGAGGAATCTCCATGGTGGTGTCGGTCGGGGCCCCATCAAGCCTCGCCGTTGAAATGGCGCGGGAATTTGACATCACGCTGGTAGGTTTCCTCCGCGAGGGTCACTTCAACGTCTATCACGGCGCCGAACGAGTAACCGGATCCGCACAAACCGCAGCGGGAGTTTGAAAACAAAGATGGCGCCCTCAGGGGACGCCGTTACAGCGGCCGTTCGCTCACTTGGTGCTGCCGACGGTTGCGGCGTATGCGCTGGCCTGGTTGAGTTGCTCCAGCGATTCGCGATCGAGCTTCAGATCGGCGGCACTGAGCAACTCGCGGAGCTGATCGAGATTTGTCGCGCTGGCAATCGGAGCGGTAACGCTCGGTTGCGCGAGCAGCCAGGCGAGGGCTACGCGGGTTGGCGTTGAGTCGAGAGCTTTCGCCGCTTGGTCGAGCGCGTCCAAAATTCGGAAACCGCGCTCGTTCAAATATTTTTTCACGAGGCTCCCTCTCGCGCTCTTGCCCAAATCCGCTTCGGAACGGTACTTGCCTGCAAGAAATCCGCTGGCTAGCGAGAAGTAAGGAATCACGCCGATGTTTTCGCGCAGGCAAAGAGCCGCCAAATCCGTTTCGAACTCCGCCCGCTCGTAAAGGTTGTAGTACGGCTGCAGACTCTCGTACCGCGGCAAACCCTTTTTCTTATTGATCTGCAGCGCTTCTCCGAGTCTCTTGCCGTTGTAGTTTGATGCGCCAATCGCACGCACCTTTCCCTGCTGGATCAGTTGCGCGTACGCTTCGAGCGTTTCCTCCAGCGGCGTATCGGCGTCATCCACATGCGACTGATATAAATCGATGTAGTCGGTCTGCAGGCGTTGCAGCGAATCTTCCACCGCGGCGAGAATGTAGCGTTTGGAAAGGCCTTTCTTTCCCGGGCCCATTTCCGACGCGACTTTCGTTGCGATGATCACTTGCTGCCGCTGCTTGCTGCGCTTCAACCATTTGCCGATGATCGTCTCGGACTCGCCGCCTTTGTTTCCCGGCACCCATCTGGAATAAACGTCAGCCGTATCCACCGCGTTGAATCCCGCCGCAACGAAAGCATCCAGTAAGCGGAACGATGTTGCTTCGTCCGCCGTCCATCCGAATACATTTCCGCCAAACACGATCGGGGTAATTTCCAGCCCCGAATTTCCTAGTTTTCGCTTGGTAAGCGCCATTTTCTTCTCCAAATATGCTCTGTTCTCTCCTCAACATTTTGATGCCCGCGCCGATGAGTCCGATACTTTTTCGACGAGATTTCGAGATGACGCGCGGCAAAGCCGAGTTATCAGGATTCGAAAGGAATTTGGATGATCCAATCCCGGAATTCTTGACCAATGGCTGGGCTTCCTATACGCTCAAGCCGCATGCAGTTGTAGTTCCCCTTCCAGCCATAGAGGCCCCCACACATCAGGTCCGGTTGTAAAAGAGGAGAGAAAATCATGAGAAAATTCGGCAGGTTTGTTGCGGTATTGTCCCTCGCGGCCGCGTATGCGTGTGCGACAGCAGCGCAGGAGACGTCTTCCGGCAGCGGGTCTATACCTAAGGTGTTGCAGATCACTCGGGAATTTGTGAAACCCGGTAAAGCAGGAATGGCTCACGACAAGTCGGAGAGCGCGTTCGTAGAGGCCATGGCGCGCGCCAAGTGGCCCACGCACTACATCGGAATGACTTCGCTTTCGGGCAAGTCGCGCGCGTTGTATCTCACGTCGTATGAATCATTCGACGCGTGGCAAAAGGACACGGATGCGGTGACGAAGCACGCCACGCTTCCTGTAGCCCTCGAACACGCTGCGGTGGCGGATGGTGAACTGCTTGACTCCCTGGACCAAGCCGTATTTTATTTCCGCGATGAGATGAGCCTGCACCCGCGCGCGGACCTCTCTCAGATGCGCTACATGGAACTCTTGCTCTTCCACGTGCGCCCGGGAAAAGAAAGGCAATGGGCCGAGGTCGTAAAAATGGCCAAGGCCGGTTATGAGAAGGGCGTGCCCGGTGCGCATTGGGGAATGTTCGAGCAAATCTTTGGAGGCGAGAGCGGCACCTACCTCCTCATGATCAGTCACAAGACTTTGGCGGAAATCGATAAAGGCTTCGCGGACGATAAGCAATTTGACGCTGCCATGGGTGAAGAGGGCCTGAAGAAGTTCGGAGACCTCTACGCGGAGTGCTGCGAAGCTTCGCAGCATCAATTATTCGCGTTCAACCCACACCAGAGCTACGTGCAAGAGGAATGGATCAAGGCCGATCCCTCATTCTGGAAGCCCACACCGGTTGCTACTTCTGCGAAGGCGTATGCCCAGGAAAAGAAACCGAATCCGTAGGGCTTGATAGCGCCATTTCCGTGATGGCTGAACAGGGTGTGAGAGTGGCTTGCACTTCACCAACTCTCGCACCCTGTCTTTTTTTTCCAGGTGCGGCCCACTGCGGCCTGCACGTGTGATCGCGTTAAATCACAGGGGGGCCGCTCTTGCGGAAGGGTGTACCATCGGCGACGGAGTTTGCGCGCTTCCATGAAGCAGGCATCTCAGTCTGAGCAAGAGTGGGTTCTTACCCGTCACAGATTCTTTTTGCTGTTCGTTTTTCTCCTGGCGACACTGATTCTATTTCCGTATGCCGAAGCCAGCCACTTCGGTTCCTACGCATTTCGTGTTATCGGAAGCTTCGCCATTGTAGTCAGCGTGTATGCGGCCAACGTTCACCGGAGCCTGCTCATCTTTGCCATTGTGCTTGCGATTCCGGCGTTGTTCGAACGCATCGTGGTCCCCGAAGTGAATGCGCACTCGTTTTCTGTATTCAACATTTTGCTGACACTTGTTTTTGACGTCGTAATTGTCGTGGTTATTTTCCGCCACGTGCTGGCTGAGGAACAGCCAACGTCAGAAACTATCTTTGGAGCCCTATGCCTTTATCTGCTGGTGGGCTTCAGTTTTGCCAGCGTCTACGGATTGATAGCCGCGTTCCAGCCAAACGCTTTTTATCTGGATCCGCAGACGAACCTTCATAGGGTTCCCGACCGCTTCGATTTGATTTACTACAGTTTCTGCACGATGACTTCGCTGGGCGCTGCTGGGATTACCGCTGTCTCGTCTCAAGCACGTTCCTTTTCTATCGTGGAAGCTATCCTTGGCGTGCTGTACCTTGCGGTCCTGATCACAGGATTGATAGGAGCCTACCGGCCCAAATCGAGCGCGTGAGCTATGTATCTGCCGGAAAGCTTTGGGCGACGAATTGGGCGGAGTTAATGAATTGTGCGAATTCTTCGCCGAGATTGAAAGCACCTTTCGCTTTCGCGCATTTGTAAAAACAAAATACTTGCCTTGTGGGGTACGCACCGATACCGTCATGCACAAGCTACTCCAAAGCCGCGAAATTCAGGAGGTTGGCAGTGCCCAGCGCAGATTCGGCCAACGCACAAGACGCCGCACAAGAGGGATTGCTTCCCTGGCAGGCCGCTCTTGTTGGGGTTGGGGCGGGAGTGCTCTACGGACTTTTTGGATTTTTTCTGCTGCGACTGTCGGAAAGCCCTCGCATGGGCGAAGCCCTGTTTCTGCTGTTGCCGCTTTTCGTCGGTGCGACGATTGCGATGGTTACGCCCCGCCCTTTCGCGGCTGTGGGTCTGTTATCCGCGACGATCTCGCTGTTGCTTTGTCTGACCACGCTGATCGCAATGCGCGCCGAAGGCTTGCTCTGCGCGATCATCGCTTTCCCTTTGGTTTTTGGTTCCCTGGCGATTGGCATAGGAGTAGGTCTGCTGCTGAGCGCCCTAATCCGGCCCGCCGGCAACTTCACCACCAACTGCATTATTTTTCTAGCGGCGCCGGTGCTGGTGTTTGGCGGACATCGCCTGGAAATGAAAACATTCACGCAAGCGCGGACCGAGAGCGTCACTACAACGATTCATTTGCCTGCGACACCCCAGGAGGTGTGGGCAGATATCCAGTCGCTGGACAAACTTGCCGGTAGAAAGCCTCTTCTGATGTATCTAGGCTTACCGGTCCCGCTGAGGTGCGAGTTGAAAGGCACATCGGTGGGAAGCAAAAGAATCTGCTATTTCGACCAAGGCTCCATAGAGGAGACCGTACTGGAGTGGGACCCGCCGCGTAGGATGCGTCTGGCCATCGACCGCACGAATATGCCCGGCAGACATTGGCTCGAATTTAACGGTGCTGAGTACGATTTGCATGGCGATGGCATGGGTACGACGATTACTCGCGTCACCACCATTCGCTCGAATCTCCGGCCCGCCTGGTATTGGGCGCGCTTTGAAGTCTGGGGAGTAGCCAGCGAGCACGAGTATCTCTTCAGAGACCTTGCCCAGCGGTTCTCCGAACGCAAGTAGGCATCGGTCATCTTTTTTCTTGACTGGGCGCAGGCGACGAGCGAGGCAGGACAGCAGTCTCACCTCAGGCTCAACAGTTTCTCAAATTCAGTTTCCGTTAAAATCGGCACGCCGAGCTCTTTGGCTTTGTCGTACTTGGAGCCGGGGTCGGCGCCTACTACTACGTAGTCGGTTTTCTTGCTTACGGAGCCGGAGACTTTGGCGCCGTGCTGCATTACCAATTGGCCCGCTTCTTCTCGGGAACGATTGGCCAGGGCGCCGGTGAAGACGAAGGATTTGCCGGCGAATTTCTGGCTCTTGAGGATGCGCTTTTCGGCGGTGGGGCGGACGCCGGCTTTGTCGAGCTTCTTGATTATTTTCTGGTTGGCGGGCTCGGAGAAAAATTCGGCGATGGCGGCGGCTACTTTCGGGCCTACTTCGGTTACTTCGAAGAGCTGCTCTTCTTTCGCGTCCGCCAACTCATCCAGAGAGGAAAAGTGCTCGGCAAGGAGTTGGCCGGTGCGCTCGCCGACCATGCGGATGCCTAAGGCGTAGATGAGCCGGGCTAGCGTGTGCTTTTTGCTGGCGGCGATTTGGTCGAGCAGGTTTTGGGCGGACTTTTCGCCCATGCGTTCGAGATTCGCGACATCATCGAGCTTCAGCGTGTATAGGTCGGCGATGTCTTTGACCATGCCTTTGTCAACGAGTTGGTCGACGATTTTGTCGCCGAGGCCGTTGATGTCCATGGCGTGGCGGCTGGCGAAGTGCAGCAGCGATTCCTTGCGCTTTGCCGGACAGGCCGCGTTGACGCAGCGATAGGCCACTTCGCCCTCGGCGCGGTGTATCGCGCTGCCGCACTCGGGACAATTTTTCGGCATGCGAAACGGCCGGCGATTCTCTGCCTGTTTCGTCACCTTCAACACGTGCGGGATCACTTCGCCGGCACGCTCGATCAGCACCGTGTCGCCGATTTGCAGGCCCAGCCGGTCGATTTCATCCATGTTGTGCAAGGTGGAACGGCTGACAGTGACGCCTCCGACCTGCACCGGCTCGAGCACCGCCACTGGGGTCAGCGTGCCGGTGCGCCCGACTTGCACGCGGATATCGTTCACGACGGTCGTCTCTTGCCGCGCCGGATATTTGTACGCAATCGCCCATCGCGGGGCCTTTGCCGTGTAGCCCAATTCGCGCTGAATGCCCAGCGAATTGACCTTGATCACCACGCCGTCGATTTCATAGGGAAGCTGCTCGCGCTTTGGCTCCCAGGCGTCGCAATATTTGAAAACCTGCTCGATGCCATCGCAAAGTTTCCAATCCTCCGAAGCGCGGAAGCGCAATTGCTTTAGTGCTTCCAGGGAGTCCGAATGCTTCGGAAAAGGAACCTCGCCATCGACCAGCAAGTAGTACGCGAAAAACTCCAGCCGCCGCCGCGCGGTGATAGAAGGATCGAGCACGCGCACCGAACCCGCCGCCGCATTTCGCGGATTCACAAAGATCTTGCTGCCGCTTTCCTCCTGCTGGCGGTTCATGGCCTCAAACGCTTTGCGCGTCATCAGGACTTCCCCGCGCACTTCAAATGTGGGCGGGAGCTTCAGTTTTTTCAGCACGGCCAGGTCTACGCGCAACGGAATCGAGCGAATCGTCTTCACATTCGGCGTAACATCCTCGCCGGTTCGCCCATCGCCGCGCGTAACGCCGCGCGCGAGCCCGCCATTCACGTACTGCAACGAAATGCTCAGCCCGTCGAACTTGTGCTCCGCGATGTACTCGATCTTCTCGCGCCCACTTCCCTGCCGCACGCGCCGGTCAAAATCGGCCAGTGCCTCGTAGGAAAATGCGTTGTCCAGACTCAGCATTGGCCGCGCATGCTGCACGGTCTGGAAGCCCGCGCGCGGCGTGCCGCCAACGCGCACGGTAGGAGAATCCGGCGTAATCAGCCCAGGGTGCGCGGCCTCCAATTCTTCCAGCCGCTTCATCAAGCGGTCATACGCGGCATCCGAAATCTCCGGCTGGTCCAGAACGTAGTAGAGATATTCGTGACGGCGCAGCTTGTCGCGCAGATCTTCAATCTCGTGTTTGGCGGTTACCGCCTTGGCCATGGAACCCTCGGAAGAACCTTCGGTGAAATCCGCATCATATTATATAGAATGGAGGTTTCGCGCCGCTGCTAGCGGGCGTGCCGGGACGGTCGATGCTGCCACCACTTCGCAA
>Ga0210400_10003710_pt1 | contig 13443 bp, 12 predicted proteins | sample IncBWH26MmetaG_FD_155456 | JGI IMG/M metagenome (GOLD analysis project Ga0210400, IMG submission 155456) | Forest soil microbial communities from Barre Woods Harvard Forest LTER site, Petersham, Massachusetts, United States - Inc-BW-H-26-M | ecosystem: Environmental > Terrestrial > Soil >...
GAATTTGAGCGGCGTGATCAACTTCGCGCACGGCGGGTTCCTAGCCCTTGGCGCCTATTTGGCCTATTCCTTGATGCCCTTCGTGGGATTCTGGGGAGCATTGCTGCTGGCGCCATTTCTGACCGCGGGCATCGGGCTCATTGTCGAACGTCTCATGATTCGTAGGCTTTATGGCCGCGATCCGTTGTACAGCCTGTTGCTGACTTTCGGCCTGGCTTACATCCTGGAAGATGTCACGCGCTTCATTTGGGGCGCACAGAGCCTGCCTTATCCCATACCGGCTTGGTTGACCCGCCCGCTCAGCACCCAGTTTTTCTTCCTGACCGGTTACCGGCTATTCATGGTGCTGCTCGTTGCCCTGGCGGTAGCGGCCCTGTTCTTTATTCTTCGTCATACCCGCCTTGGCATGCGGATCCGCGCCGGTACTTTGGATCTGGAGACCGTCTCGGCGCTGGGTGTGAACGTACGCGTGCTGCGCAATTTGAACTTCGGACTCGGGATCTACCTGGCTGGGCTGGCTGGCGTGCTGGCGGCCGGTATGCTCGGGCTGCAGCCGACCATCGGTACATCGCTGATCATGCCCAGCTTTGTGGCGATCATCGTTGGCGGCCTTGGTAGCCTGCCGGGAACCCTGTTCGGCGGCCTGCTGATCGGCATCGCTTCGGGCCTGACCACGGTGTTCTTTCCTTCCGCCAGCGAGGCCGTCATTTACGTGATGATGGGCCTGGTCTTGTTATTGAGACCGCGCGGTTTGTTTGGCGAAGAGGGCAGGCTGTAGTGAACTCGCGGGCTGCAGTGAACTCGCGGGCTGCAGTGAACGCGCGGGCTGCGGTGAACTGGATGCGCCACAACATCCCCACCGTGCTGCTGTGGTTCGTCTTGTTGACGATGCCCTTCTGGATGAAAGCGGTCGGCGGCTACACCGAATTGGCGACCCGTGTGATCGTTCTGGGTCTGGCGGCGATGGCGTTGAATTTCCTGCTGGGCTTTACCGGCACGCTGTCCTTCGGTCATGCCGCTTACTTCGGCATCGGTGCGTACGGGGTTGGGCTGACGATCAAGTACTTGGTCCCAAGCACTGCCATGGGTATGTTGATCGGCGTGATCAGCGGCACCCTCGCCGCTGCGCTGATCGGCGCGCTCATCGTGCGGCTGCGCGGCGTGTACTTTGCAATGGTGACGATCGCCTTCGGGCAGGTATTCTATTTCGTCGCGTTCCGCTGGAACTCCGTGACCGGCGGCGACGACGGACTGAACGGGTGGCAGCGCCAGGCTCTGAAGCTCGGCTGGACCACCCTGGATATCCAGACGCACGACAAGACGTTTTACTACTTCGCGCTGACCTGCTTTGCGCTCTCCGCGCTGGCGATGGCCTTGCTGCTGAAGTCTCCGTTTGGCCGTACCTTGGTGGCGATCCGTGAAAACGAGCGGCGCGCGCGCTTCCTGGGGATCGATGTGGAACGGCACCTGTGGCTCTCGTTCGTGATTTCCTGTGCCTTCGTCAGCCTGGCCGGAACGCTTTACGCCTTGCTCAACAACTTTACCGACCCGCGCGCGCTGCGCTGGGACATGTCCGGGAACTTCGTCATCATGGCGGTCCTTGGAGGCATGCGCTCCTTTTGGGGGCCGCTGATCGGCGCCGCCATCTTCGTGGTGCTTCAAGACTACGTCTCCAGCGTGACTCAGAACTGGATGTCGGTTGTCGGGCTGGTCTTTGTGCTGGTCGTGCTGTTTTTTCCGCGGGGTGTACTGGGTCTGCTGCGCGGCAGGGGTAAATTGTGAGCCTGCTGCGCGCCGAACAGGTGTCCTGCTCCTTCGGCAGCCTGAAGGCCGTCAGTGCCGTGTCGCTATCGATCGCCCCCGGCGAGCTGCGCGCGCTGATTGGCGCCAATGGCGCCGGCAAGACGACCTTTTTTAACTTGATCAGCGGCTTCCTTGCGCCCACCGGCGGCGCGATCATATTTGATGGCATCGACATCACCGGAGTGCCCGCGCACCGGCGGGTGGGAATGGGAATCGCCCGCACCTTCCAGATCACCGAAGTGTTCCCGGACTTGAGCGTGCGGGAAAATCTGCGCATCCCAGTCGAAGTCGCGTCGGGCATGGCTCGGCGTGCCTGGCTGTCGCGCGGCAAGTCCGAGGCCGTGATGGAGCGAGTCGATGAGTTGCTCGCGTTGGGCGCACTTGCCGACCGGTCCGAACGATTGGCCGGTGAACTGTCCCATGGGGATCAGCGCGCCATCGAGATCTTGATGGCGCTCGCGCTCAAACCCCGCCTGCTGCTGCTCGACGAACCCACCGCCGGCATGGGCGACCAGGAGACTTTCGATATCACCGAATTGATCCGGCGACTGCACCGCGAGCATGCCCTGTCGATTCTGCTCGTGGAGCACGACATGCGCGTTGTGTTCCATTTGGCCGACCGAATCATGGTCATGGCCGAGGGTACGGTGCTGGCCGACGGGACGCCCGAACAGATCGCCGCCGACGAACGGGTTCAGTCTGCGTATCTGGGGCAAGGCGACGCATGATCGCTCTGCAAGCGAAGGGTCTGAATACCTACTACGGCAAGAGCCACGTTCTGCACGGCGTCGGACTGGAATTGATCGAAGGGCAGGTCGTGACGCTGCTGGGCCGTAACGGCGCGGGCAAGACCACGACGATGCGCAGCCTCATGGGCTTGACCCCGGCGCGCTCCGGCACGGTGCAGGTGTTCGGTCAGGACTGCACGACCTGGCCGCCGTACCGAATTGCCGCTCTCGGGGTGGGATTCGTCCCGGAAGGTCGACGTGTGTTTGCAAACTTAAGCGTCGAGGAAAACTTGAAGGTGCCGTTGCAGCGCCCCGGCCCCTGGACCATCGAGCGGGTATACCAACTGTTCCCACGCCTGGCTGAGAGACGTGATAACCGTGGCCGCCAGCTGTCGGGCGGCGAACAGCAGATGCTGGCGATTGCACGCGCCTTGCTGCTAAACCCCAAGATTCTGTTGCTTGACGAACCTTCGCAAGGCCTGGCGCCCAAGATCGTGCAGGAGGTTTTCCAAGTCATCGCCACGTTGCGCAAGGAAGGGATGTCGATTTTGCTGGTCGAGCAAAATGTCCGCGCCGCCGTGCGAATCGCCGATGTTGCCTACGTGCTGGACGACGGACGTGTCGTGCACGAGGGACCTGCGGCCGAACTGGCGGTCGACGAGGAGCGCCTGCGCGCGCTGGCCGGCGCGGCCGCGCCCAGTTGGCAGCGGGCCGATCGGCCCGCACCGCATGTCGTCAAATGATGCCTATCGCAGCTTGGTGATCGTCAATCCCACGTCGGCGGCGGGCGCCACGAGCCGACGCTGGGATTCGATTGCCAAACTTTTGCGGTCTTCATTGGGTGATTTTGAGCACGTGATCACGCGAGCGCCGGGCGAGGCCACGACGCTATCGCGAGCCGCCCTGCGTGATGGTTTCGAGATGGTCGTTTCTGTCGGTGGGGATGGCACGCTCAATGAGGTCGTGGGTGGCTTTTTCGACGGTTCCGCGCCGGTTGCACCCGAGGCCGCGCTGGGTGTCATCGCGCTGGGTACGGGTTGCGATTTTGCGAGGACGTTGGATCTTTTGGATCTTGAGTCAGCCTGCGCAAGGCTTCGAGGGCGCAACACACGCTCGATAGACTTAGGGTTGGCGCGCTTCACTGGCCACGATGGCGCTCCGGCAACGCGGATCTTCATCAATGTGGTGTCTTTTGGGGTTGGCGGTCTGGTTGCGCGTCTCGTGAGTCCGCGCCTGAAGGCCGTGAGCGGCCAACTGGCGTTTACGCTCGCGACGCTGCGGGCGCTGGCGGTTTATCGCGATAAGACGGTCGCCCTCGAATTCGACGATATGCCGCCCCGTTCGCTCGCGATCACCAATTGCGCTTTTGGGAACGGTCGATATTTCGGCGCGGGAATGCAGGTGGCACCCGGGGCGGTCCTTGATGACGGCGAGCTCGATGTCACGATCTGGTCCGGGTTCGGATTGATGGATTTCGTCCGCAAGCGCCATACGCTCTACGACGGCAGTCACGTGCAACTGCCGGGTGCGCAGGTGCTGCGTACCCGGCGCGCGATCGCGAGCAGCGAATCGACGGTCCTGCTGGAGCTTGACGGCGAAAGCGTGGGAAAGCTGCCGGCGCAGCTGCAGGTGCTCCCCGGTGCGATCAGGCTAAAGGTGTGAACTTAGTGACCCTGGGCTACCTGTCTTGGCGGTCCCGGTCGTCATGTCCATGATCGTCGCCGTGTTCCGATCGATCGCGCTCATGATCGTGACCGCGGCCGTGGTCGTGATCGCGGTCCCGGTGGTCGCCATCGCGGTCACGCTCGTGATCGCGGTCATGGTCGCCACTGCGGAGTACATAGCCTGGTTCGTATTCCTGCGATCGCACAAAATATACCGGCCGATTGCAGGCGTTGTATTCCTGGCAGTGCTTGCGCCAATTTCTTGCGTGTCCTGGAGGCACATGTAAGTACACGGGCGGCGGTGGAACTTCTTGCGGCACAATCAGCATCGGCTGCGCATAAACGAGCGGCGGAGGCCTTTCGCTGCCAAACTGAACCTGACCGTATACGCCCGGCGCGACTTCACCCGACAGAATGACGTGAATGTTCAGGTCGCCTGCCCGGCAAATCCCGGCACCCGCGAGTATTACCGCCACAATTGAAATTAGACGCATAGTTGGAATCTCATATTTAATCGGATACCCGTGACGGGTAGGGTAGCGGTAGTGGTGGCGCTATTTGACTTTGTCGTCGCCGAACTGTGACCAAGTTCACGCTTGCATCGGGTGTTCCGACAGCGCATTACTCTCGCAGCCGACATGCTCGGCCAACTTTTCATACAGTGAGGCAATGAGCAGCAGTTGCACGCGAGCGTGCGTGTTCTTCACGCCCACCGCCACACCCCGGATCCGCCTGGCCTGTTCCCGATAATCTTGGTGGTTTGGGTGCTCGAATCCCGACACGTCATTCTCCCGACACGTTTTACGTTTTTCGTCTGAGGTAAAACACGCGGATACTAGCAAAGGGTATTTGTAGGAGAGACAGTCCACTGGGTATTGAAACTGTGTCGGAAAATGCTTACGCAATGAGGCGGTCGCCGTCCCTGCGCTGCCTCAAAGTGCCCGATTCATTCGGACGCCACGTGTTGCCGTAACAATTCGTACATGTCGCGCCGCTCGCAAAGTTTCGCTAGTTCGAGAGCGGAAATGCCGCGGCTATTCGCAGTCTCAATGCGTGCACCTGCCCGAATGAGTACCCTCGCTGCACCAATCTGATCCCTCTTTTGCTTTGGCCCATCCGGGCCATACCCATGCACCGCCCAGTACAGCGGGGTCGCGTCGAATTCAGCGCACCTTGCCTCGATGTTAGCGTTATGAGCGACCAAGCGTTCCACGCTCGCGGGTGTGCCGATCCACGCCGCCCAGTGCAGTGCGCGCGCGCCGAAGATGGAAGTTTTCTCCGTGGCAGCGCCGGCGTCGAGAAGCACCTTGGACACCATTTCCGCACCCAAAGATGCTGATCCGATCAGAGGAGATTCTTTATCGCCAGTGCCATCGATCGCGGCACCATGTGCCAGGAGCATTTCGGCGATTTGGCCCTCTTTGCCATTGAGCAGCCGTCCATTGAAAAAGCAGTCGGAAACATAGTGAAGAGGATCCGATTCGTTTTCTTGATTGAGGAACCAACGGATCGCTCGGTTTGCCAGCGCTGGTTCTGCCTCCAACGCGCGCTGAATTCCATCCACGTCGCCTGCCTCAATCAGCAGGCGGAAATCGTCAGTATTCATAGCACTGCTATACATTCGTAGCCCCCTGGTGTGCAGTTTACCGAAGAGCGGTAACCCGAGGACAGCGTGTCCTCGAAACGAGGGCGGCGCAGCATTTTGTGTTCTACGAAGATTTTCGTTGCAACTACGAATCTATTCGTAGTAACCTCCGGGCATGCCGAAGCCGTCGACTCCGAAACCCACTGTGATGGAACTGGCAATCCTGCGCGTGCTATGGGAGCGCGGGCCTGCCACGGTGCGCGAAGTGCATGAAGTCCTGGATAGCCAGAAGGCCACGGGCTATACGACGGTTCTCAAGCTGCTGCAAATCATGACGGCGAAGGGCATGGTGATTCGCAATGAGGATGCACGAGCTCACGTGTATGTGGCCCGCCAACCCGCTGAGAGCACCAAACGGCAACTGGTGAGTGATTTAGTGCAGCGTGCCTTCGCGGGGTCCGCGAGCCAATTGATGATGCACGCCTTGTCGGGAAAGAAGACATCGCGCGCGGAGATCGAGGAGATCCGCCGCATGTTGGACGAACACGAGGAGAAAACCAAGTGACTAATCCTGAAATAATACGGGTGTTGGGCCTATGTTTACTCCACTTTGTCTGGCAAGGAGCCGTGCTGGCGTTGGTACTCTGCGCCTTGCTGTCACGCTTGCGCAGCTCGCAGGCACGTTACGTCCTTGCCGTGGCTGTGCTGGCCGCGATGATGATTGCACCGTTCGTCACGTTTGCCATTTTGATGCAACCTCCAGAGTCGGTGGCGCAATTCCAGCCGGGTGGATTTGGAGAGATCAGAAATGGTCTTGATGCCACGCAGGCGATCCCCGCTTCACCTCGGCTGCCGTTGGCAACACACACTTTTTCGATCGATTGGATGAGCTACGCAGTGCTGGCGTGGTTCGCCGGCGTGTACATGTTCACGCTTCGAACCCTCGGTGGATGGATGCTGTTGATGCGCTTGCGCCGGCAACCTACGCAACCGATCGCGGGCGACTTGCTCGAGACCTGTCTGGCGTTGCAGCGGCGACTGGGGGTTTCCCATGCCGTGCGCTACGTCTGCTCGAAAGCCGCAGAGTCGCCGGCCGTGTTCGGTTGGTTGCGGCCGGTGGTGGTGCTGCCGCTCTCGGCGATTGCCGGCCTGTCGCCGTGGCAGATAGAGGCGATCATCGCCCACGAGCTGGCGCACATCAAACGTTGGGATCTGTTGGTCAACGCATTTCAAATTGCGACGGAAACCCTGCTCTTCTATCACCCCGCGGTCTGGTGGGTGAACCGGGTGATACGCAACGAACGCGAGCACTGTTGCGACGACGTGGCGGTTCAGATGTGCGGCAACGCCCACGACTACGCCCGCGGGCTGGCGCAACTCGAGGAGTCGCGGTCGCTATCGGTCTGGGCGATGGCGGCTAACGGCGGGGTGCTGAGATCGCGTATCGGCCGGTTGCTTGGGATCAAGGACGCCGCCCGCACCATCTCGGCGGGCGGATTGGCCGTCATCGGCGGCTTGTGCGTCGCGGGAGTCTTGATGGCGGGAACCACGGTTGCGCAGCTCCAAAGCGCAGCCCCCGCCGAGCAGGCGGCGGCCGTCATGGCGCCTCTGGTTCGGGCGCCCAATCTGTCAATACACATTGCGCCGCAAGTATCCGCGTCTCGTCACATCCATCTGGCGCGCCTCGAGGCAGCGGAAGCCCCCGCACCAAGCCGTCGCTCCCGGGACGCCGAGCAAAAGGCCGCCTCGAACCAAGAGCGCGGCTCATACATCGAGGGCCTGCAATCCGCGGGACTCAAGGATCTGACGGTCGATCAAATCATCGCGATGAAAATTCATGGGGTCACGCCGGATTACATTCGAGAGCTGCGCGCGGTGGGCGTGGAAGCGAGTGCCCCGGATCTCGTGGCACTGAAAATACACGAGGTTACGCCGGAGTATATTCGCGGTCTCGCGGCAGCCGGTCTTGCGAACCTGCGCGTGCATGATTACCTAGCGGCAAAGATTCAAGGTGTGACACCGGAATTCATTCAGGGGATCCGTAGTCATGGATTCAAGGATCTGACCCTGCATCAGCTGATCGCGCTGAAAATGGCGGACATTTCCTAAGAGGCATCCGACTCATGCGCATCACGCAAGCCTTCGCCGCTCTCGCTCTTTTCCCGCTGATCGCCTTGGGCACGATCCAAAGCGGAAGTTGGAGTCTGGCGCCGGCCGATCAGGCTGACAGAGTTGAATTCTCAATGCAGGGTTCCCAAAGAGGCGATCACTTCAACACGTCTTCTCCGTGGAAACTGGCGGATTTGCAGGGCCTCGATTGGGCGGCCATGGCGAAGCACGATGTCAGCTTCAGCATCGCGCGCGACGCAGGAACCATTGATTGCAAGGGATTCGTGCAGGAGCAACGCGGCGCGGGTCTGTTCACGTTCCAGCCGAACCCCCAATACCTTCCGGAGATGGCCAAGCTCGGCTATTCCTTCGAGGGCAAGGATCTATTGTCAGCGACGATTTTCGACGTCAGTTTCGAATTTGCGCGTGCCATGAAAAACGCGGCGGTGCGCGGTTTGGATGCCGGTAAGCTGTTTGCGTTTCGCATTCACGGTGTGACGCCGCAGTTCATCCGCGATCTGCGCGCCGCGGGGCTCGAAGCGGCCGATGCGGGCAAGCTGATCGCGTTTCGCATTCACGGCGTGACACCGGAGTTCGTGAACGAATTGCGCAGCGCGGGAATCAACGTGACGGATGAGGAAAAACTCGTCGCCTTTCGCATCCATGGTGTTTCGCCGGACTTCATCCGCGGCTTGCGTTCCGCTGGAATCGACACGGCCGACCCGGACAAGCTCATTGCATTTCGTATTCACGGCGTCTCTCCGGAGTTTGCCGGCGAGATCGGCCACCTTGGTTATCCGCACGCGCCGCCGGATCAGTTGATTGCGCTACGCATTCATGGGGTCACGCCGGAATACATTGAGGGGCTGCGATCCAAAGGCATGCAAAATCTGACGCTCGATCAACTCATCAGTCTACGCATACACGGCATCGACTAGATCGCATCGACTAGGGCGCGGCCGGGATTTGCGTGCGTCTAGACCGAAGAGACAGAAACCGGCGCGTTGCGTTTCACGGACAGCGCCGCTGCTTCAGCGAGGACGAGCGACGCGACGCCGTCGCGGTAGCCAACCGCCGGTGTTTCGTTGTCCCGCAGGATGTCCGCAAAATGCCGCATTTCGCGGCGGTAAGCTTCGGCGTAGCGTTCCAAGAAGAAGTTTTGCAGCGCATCGCTCGCCGATCCGCGTTCGGTTGAGATGGACACCGTGCTCATCAAAACGTTGTCGGCGCGCACCGTGCCGGCAGAACCGAAAGCTTCGATGCGTTGGTCGTAACCATATCCGGAGCGGCGAGTGTTGCTGATGACGCAGAGCCGACCGGTCTCGGTCCGCAGTAGAGTGCGGGCCGTATCCACATCACCGGACTCTGCGATTGCCGCATCAACCAGGCAACTGGCGCTCGCGAAAACCTCCGTGGGTTCCTCGCCGAGCAACCAGCGCGCCATATCGAAGTCGTGGATTGCCATGTCCTTGAACAGACCGCCGGAGACGCGAATATAGGAAAGCGGGGGCGGGGCCGGATCGTGGCTCACGATGTTCAGGCTTTCGAGCTTGCCGATGGCCTGCGATGCAATCCGCGCCTTGAGCGCCGCGAAATGTGGATCAAAACGCCGGTTGAATCCGACGAGCAGGGTTGCGCCGGCTAATTGCGGTCCCGCTTTTCGCGCGCGCGCCAGATCGAGATCCAAGGGCTTCTCGCAAAAGATGGCTTTGCCGGCGGCAGCCGCCAACAAGGCTTGATCGAGATGCGCGTTCGTGGCGCTCGCGATGATGACGCCGGATACGGAAGGATCGCCCAGGACCGCGTCGAGGTCCACGACCAGGCCACCCGTTTGCTGCGCGAGCGCTTCGGCTGCCGCGCGGTTCGGATCAACGACATATTTGAGCGTCAATTCCGCCGAACCCGCGGCATTTCGGGCGTGGATCTGTCCGATCCGTCCCGCCCCGACAATGGCAACGTTGAACATTCCTCTGAGTATAATGAAATGCTTACTTCCCGTTGCGTGAGATCCTTGCCCGATCCGAATAAAAATATTGATCTGATCGCGGTCGGCCGCTCGAGCGTGGACTTGTACGGAGAGCAGGTCGGAGGCCGGCTGGAGGATATGGGATCGTTCGCCAAGTACGTCGGCGGCAGTCCCACCAATACCGCGATCGCCGCGGCACGGCTCGGTTTACGAACGGGACTATTGACTCGTGTCGGCGCCGATCACATGGGGCGATTCATTCGCGAGGAACTCGTGCGCGAGGGCGTGGATGTACGGGGCGTGCACACCGATCCCGAGCGCTTGACCGCGCTGGTCGTGCTCGGAATTCGCAATCGCGAATCCTTTCCGCTCATCTTCTACCGCGAAAACTGCGCCGACATGGCGCTGAGCGAGCTCGATCTCGATGATGCGTTCCTCGCCTCGGCGCAAGCGGTGCTGATCAACGGCACACACCTATCGACGCCCGGCGTGTTCGCAGCGAGCTTAGGCGCAGCGCGGCGGGTCAAGGCAGACGGCGGCCGGGTGGTATTCGACGTGGACTATCGGCCGGTGCTGTGGGGTTTGACGGCGAAGGATCTGGGCGAGAACCGCTTCGTCTTGAATGTAGGGGTGACTGAATGTCTGCAAGCCGTGCTGCCCTTGTGCGACTTGATCGTCGGCACGGAAGAAGAGCTTCGCATTCTAGGCGGTTCCATCGATCTGCTGGCTGCGATCAAAAATATCAGACTGCAAACCGCGGCCACGTTGGTTTGCAAGCAGGGCGAGCGGGGGTGCGTGGCATTTGCAGACGCCATCCCCGATGATATTGAATCAGGCCTGATGGTGCCCGGATTCAAGATCCAGGTACTCAATGTGCTCGGTGCCGGCGACGCGTTCATGGGCGGCTTTCTTCGGGGCTGGCTGCGCGGCGAATCTCTCGAGCAAAGCTGTCGGCTGGGCAATGCCTGCGGCGCGATAGTCGTATCACGGCATGGCTGCGCGCCGGCCATGCCAACCTGGCAGGAGTTGCTGCTGTTTTTGTCCGTGCGAGGGGAACTGCCGCCCGAGTCCTTTATCCGCCATTTGGACCATGTGCACTGGGCAAGCACGCGCCGTCGCGACTATCCTGAACTCATGGTATTCGCGATTGATCATCGCAGTCAGTTTGAGGCCTTAGGGGTTGGTGCGCCCGATCGCGAGCGGATCGCAAAATTCAAGACTTTGGGTCTGCGCGCGTTGCACGCCGCCGCCCGTCAAGACCGGCGCTTTGGCGTGCTGCTCGATGGAGGCTACGGATTCGATGCCTTGAGCGAGGCGGCGGATTTGCCCTATTGGACCGGTCGACCGATAGAAGTGCCAAGATCGCGGCCGCTGGAATTCGAAGGCTCCGCCGACGTCGCCACGGAGATTTCGACCTGGCCGCTGAATCACGTGGTCAAATGTCTCGTGACCTATCATCCGGACGACGCAGTCGACCTGCGGGCACGGCAGGATCGCCAGTTGCGGCGGCTGTTCGACGCCTGCCGCAAAACGAGTCACGAATTACTCCTTGAAGTCATTCCACCGCGGGAGATGCCGGTCGATTCGCAAACGACCGCTCGCGCACTGTCGCGAATCTACGCTCTCGATGTGCGGCCGGACTGGTGGAAGCTGCCGCCGAGCGGGAGCGCGGCCAGCTGGCAGGCGATTCAGGATACGATTGCTCACGAGGATCCCTTGTGTCGAGGTGTCCTGCTCCTCGGATTGGCGGCGCCCGAGGCTGAACTCATCGCATCCTTCGCCGCCGCCGCGCCATTTGGCATCGTGAAGGGTTTCGCCATCGGCAGGACCATCTTCCACGATGTGGCCGGCGCGTGGTTCGCAGGGTCGCTGAGCGACAGCGACGCCTGCGAGGCGATATCTGCCAAATTCTCGAGCCTGGCGAATGCGTGGCAGAGCGCGCGCAGGGCGGTTGCGAACTGAAGACGATACCGACATGAAGACCATACGATGCACGGCGGCGCAAGCGGCGGTTCGCTATTTGGCGAACCAGTACGTGGCCAGGGGCTCGGAGGAAGTACGCTATTTCGCCGGCGTGTGGGCCATATTCGGCCACGGCAATGTTGCCGGTCTCGGCGAGGCACTGCACGCCGCGCGCGACTTGCTGCCTACGTATCGGGCGCATAACGAGCAGGCAATGGCCCACGCTGCGATTGCTTTTGCGAAGCAGCTGCGGCGGCGGCGCGCCATGATTTGCACGAGTTCGATCGGGCCGGGCGCCACCAACATGGTGACAGCGGCGGCATTGGCGCACGCCAATCGGCTCCCCGTGCTGTTTCTTCCCGGCGATACTTTTGCGACTCGCGGGCCCGACCCGGTGCTGCAGCAGATCGAGAGTTTTACCGATGGCACCGTCTCAGCCAACGACTGCTTCAAACCGGTTTCCCGGTATTTCGACCGCATTGCGCGCCCCGAACAATTAATAGACTCGCTGCCGCACGCCATGAGTGTGCTGCTCGATCCGGCCGCATGCGGCCCGGTCACCGTGGCTTTCTGCCAGGACGTGCAGGCGGAGGCGTATGAGTACCCGGAAGCTTTCTTTCGTCGCCGCGTGTGGAGCATTCGCCGGCCCCGGGCGGACGCCCTCGAAATTGATCGACTGATCACTCTGCTGAAATCGGCCCGCGCCCCGTTGATCATCGCCGGCGGGGGAGTTCACTACAGCGGAGCTGAAGAGCCGCTCGCAGCATTCGCTCGCGCCACTCACATACCCGTGGCTGAAACTCAGGCGGGGAAGGGCGCGTTGCCGTGGAATCATCCATTCAATCTCGGCGCGATCGGCGTGACGGGCAGCAGTTCCGCCAATGCGGCGGCTGCCCGGGCCGACCTCGTGGTCGGCATCGGCACGCGATTGCAGGATTTTACGACGGGCTCGCGAGCCTTGTTCACCGCTGCGAACCGCCGTCTCGTGCAAATCAATGTGGCGTCCTATGACGCCGGCAAGCACGAAGCGGCGAGCGTGGTGGGCGATGCGGGGGCGGTTCTTTTGGACCTCATGGACCGTTTGGGTGGCTGGCGCAGCGGCGGCGGCGACGCTGCGATGCAGACGGATGTGGCGCGCTGGAATCTCGAATGGGAAGGCGTCACCGCGGCGCCGGGCACCGGTCTGCCGTCGGATGCGCAGGTGATTGGCGCCCTGTGGCGCAATGTGTCGGAAAACGCGGTGGTGGTATGCGCGGCGGGCGGATTGCCGGGAGAGCTTCACAAGTTATGGCGATCGCGAGCGGCAGACGATTATCACGTCGAATACGGTTATTCCTGCATGGGCTATGAGATTGCGGGGGGCCTCGGGGTAAAAATGGCGCAGCCGAATCGCGATGTGTATGTGCTGGTGGGCGATGGCAGCTATTTGATGCTCAATTCCGAACTGGCCACCTCGATCTCATTGGGACTGAAGGTGGTGGTCATCGTCCTCAACAATCGCGGCTTTGCCTGCATCAGTCGCCTGCAAAGAGCGACGGGCGGCGCCGCCTTCAACACGCTGTGGGAGGACTCGCCGCACACGAGCGTTCCGGACATTGCTTTCGTCGCGCATGCAGCGAGTCTCGG
>Ga0210400_10003711_pt1 | contig 13438 bp, 8 predicted proteins | sample IncBWH26MmetaG_FD_155456 | JGI IMG/M metagenome (GOLD analysis project Ga0210400, IMG submission 155456) | Forest soil microbial communities from Barre Woods Harvard Forest LTER site, Petersham, Massachusetts, United States - Inc-BW-H-26-M | ecosystem: Environmental > Terrestrial > Soil >...
AGAGGGCGGGGTTTCCTACAATCGAGATGTAATAGGTTGATTTCATCCAGGCGATATAGTTCTCCATTTGCACGCCTGCAATTTCGGAGGGGTATCTCGTGTTGACGTCAAACGGCAACACCTGGTTAACCGGAAGGACGAGGAAGTCGTACTCCTCCATGAACTGGCGCATCCGCTGATACAAAGCTGTCCGCTTTGCCTCAATCCGTGACAAATAGGGGCCTGTCAGTTTGCGGCCCTCCGCCACATGCCAGTGCGCGTACGCATTGATTTTATCGGGGTGAGTGTCGACGAGCTCACCGAGCTGAAGTTCGAAGGCCCAGTGGCGCCACGCCAGGAAGCATTCGTTCGCGTCCCTCATGTCCGGTTCAGCCTCTTCCACGATGCATCCCAGGGACTCGAAATATTTTCGCTGAGCGTGCCAGGCTGTCCTCACCGCAGGTTCCCACGGCAATCCGAGGTCCTTGATCATCGCGACGCGGGCGCCCTTGAAGTTGCGCTCGCCTAGCAGTTGCAAAAACTGGCTGCCAGTCTGCTCGATTGAGATCGGAGACCGCCGGTCGAAACCGGCCAGGACGCCAAGTAACAGCGCACAGTCCGTGACATTGCGCGCCATCGGTCCTGAAACGCCGAGTGTTGACCACCCCAGTTGTGTCGATATGCCGTTTGGCACTCGCCCGGGAGAAGGACGGAGTCCGACCACATTGCAGAAGTTCGCCGGGTTGCGAAGCGAGCCGCCAATATCAGTCCCACTCGCGATCGGCGCCATGCCGCAAGCCAGAGCAACGGCTCCGCCGCCCGTGCTGCCGCCGCAAGTCTTCGTGCCGTCGTAGGGATTCAGAGTTGCGCCAAATACGGGATTGAACGTGTGCGATCCCATTCCAAATTCAGGCGTGTTGGTTTTGCCAAGTACAATCGCACCGGCATTCTTCATTCGCTCGACAACCAGGGCGTCGTGGTCCGGAACATAATCTCGATAAAGCGGCGACCCATAGGTCGTGCGAATACCCATTGTTTCCGTGAGGTCCTTCACGCCGACGGGCAGACCGTGCAACGGTCCACACGATTTGCTTTTCGCGATGAAGTCATCCGCCGCGCGCGCCTGTGTCATCAACTCGTCTTCATCCACCAGCGTTACGATGGCCTTCACTTTTGGGTTTACCCGCTCGATCTGACGCAGGTGTGCTTCCATTACTTCGCGGGCAGACAGCCGTTTCGCGCGAATCATGGCCGCGAGATCCGTGGCTCTCATGAAGCAGATTTCGCTGTGAGCATTGGCGCGAGTCTCGGAGTCGCGTTGAACAGACTCGTGATCGCGAGGCGCAGCCAGATTGTGTTCCATTTTCGGCGACGATGGTAACATTCCAGCGGCTCAAGCGAAACGGCAGGAGCTGGATAGCTGCACCCGTGGGCCAGACGCTTCGGGCTTTGACGCTACTTGCTATCCGGCAGCGTGAAAACGTACAGCGCGTTGCCGGTCTGCGAGGGGTGGATGTCGGGCAGGATCGTTCGGGGGACATTCCTCGGGCTGCCGCCGCCGAGTCCTGTGGTGACGGCGACATATTGTTTGCCGGCAATGCTGAATGTGACGGGGAAGCCTTGCACCGATGTACCGAGCCGCATCTGCCAGAGGGTTTTGCCGGTGTTCACGTCGACGGCGCGAAAGTAGCGGTTGAGGTCGCCGACGAACGCGATGCCGCCGTTCGTTGAAAGCACGGCGGTCAGAAATGAGGGCCGCTGTTGCCAGCTCCAGACTTCTTTCATCGTTTTGACATCGAACGCTGCGAGTTTTCCCACGTTACCGTCGGTGCCAGGCATCTCGTAAAACTTCCGGTCACCCGCCGTCCCTCCCGATCCCTCCGTGAACTCAACTTTCCGTCCGGACATTTCCATGCAACTCTGGCTGAGCGGAATGATCAAGCGCGCCGTCCCGGGATCGTAGCTCATTGCCTGCCAATTGTGTCCGCCTTCGGTGCTCGGGCAGGACGGAGTCCATTTGCCGATTTCCTGCTCGAGGATGTCCGGGCGATAGGTAAGCTTTCCGGTTTTGTGATCGATGCTGAAGATATTCTGGAAGACGGTTTCCTTGGCGTCGATAAATTCGCCAGTCTTGCGGTCGAGTTTCCAGAGGATGCCGGCCTTACCGATGGTGAACACAGCTTTGCGGTCGCCGATATCCACCAGGACGCGCTCGTACACTTCGTCCATGTCGAGCGTCTCGCCCGGGACGTGCTGGAAATACCACGCGAGTGTTCCATCATCCGGACGGAGCGCCAGCGTCGAGCTTGAATAAAGCGCCGTGCCCTTCGTGCCGCGGCTGGCCTGCATCCACGGCTTGGCCTGGGCGATGCCCCAATACGTCAGATTCAACTCTGGATCGTAGCTGCCGGTAATCCAGGCTTCGGAACCGACGCGCAGCATATTCGGCAGATCGCCCCAGGAATCACCGCCTGGCTGGCCGGAGCGCGCAATCGTATTGAAGCGCCAGAGCAGCTTGCCGTCCGCGGGGTCGAAGGCGCTGATGAAGCAGCCTTGATCTTTGTCCTGCGCTTTGTAGCGGTCGCAACCGCCGAGCCCCTGAATCGCTTTTCCACCAATCACGATCGGGCCGCTCGAATTTCCGTAGCCTCGAGCGACATCAGCGATGACGGTGTCCCACACGACTTTGCCGGTGCGTGCATCGAGAGCAATTAAGTGCGCGTCAGTTGTGGCGGCAAAGACTTTGTCCTGATAGATGGCGAGGTTTCGCATCGCGCCGGTCCCGCCACCTTGCGATCCCTGGGGGCGCAAGCGATTCTCCCAGATGAGGTCGCCGGTTTTGCCGTCGAGCGCCTGCAGAATGTTGTCGACGTTCGTCAGATAGATGATGCCGTTGTGGACCAGGGGAGTGGGCTCGTTTGCTCCGAGCCCGTCGTTCATGGCCCAGACCCAGGCCAGTTTCAGGTCCTTCACATTTTCGCGCGTGATCTGCGTGAGCGCGCTGTGATTCCACGCCTGATAATTTCCGCGGATCATGAGCCAGTCGTTGGGATCGGCGTGCAGCAACATCTCGTTGGTAACCGGCACATAATTTTTTACCTCCCCCATTACTGTGAGTCCCGGGGGCGCGCCGGATGGACGGGTCGGCCGTGCCGCGGGAGCTTGCCCAACGGGCGGGCGCTCGGTGGATTGCGACGGCATTGTGGAGACTCCGCTTCCGATGATCGCGCCGATCGTGTCCATCGTCGTGGGTGTGAGCGCCTGACTGCCCGCCACAGAGCCGTTCGCCTGGAGGAGAAAAGCGACGAGATTAACGGCTTCTTCGTCCCCAAGCGAGCCAGGATCGTTGATGGGCATGGTATTGCGGATGCGATTGAATAGATCGCTGGCAGCTCGGTCGCGCCACATGTTGACGAAATTCATGCCCGTGAGAGGAGGCGCTTCGTTGCTGCCTTTCAGGTCCGGCAAATGACAAGTTGCGCATTTGATCTGGTACGTTGCACGGCCCGCGTCCGCTTGCTCGACAGTGTAAGGCGCGGTCCTTGCGGGCTGCTGGGCTTTTGTAGGCAATTGTATAGATACAAAGACAATGACAACTGCAGCGACCGCCGTGCAAGCCAAGAATCGATACGTTTTTCGTCCGACCATTTTGCGAAAACCTCAATTCAGCCCTTGTAGCGCTCGCCTTTAGGCGAGCATGTGTTAGCCTTCGGGAATTGCCACCCTAAAGGGTGGCGCTACAAGAGCGTGTCCATCCGCGTCACCGCACAAGCTATTCTGTACCAATTATCGCAAGAGCCAGCCCCACAGGTTGCCGTCAGGGGCGCGCTCGGATTGTATTTGCACGTATAAACGGCCGTTCCTGAGGTCCACGATTTGATCGGGCGTCAACTCAACCGCGCCGCTAAGCGTGCCCTTTACTGCTTTCGAAATCGTCAAATCTAAATCGGGGATGGCGGGCCCGCGAATGCCCTTCGGGCCGCGGTGAATCTGCGCAGTCGTTGCAGGCGAACGCAACCCCTCGAAAGATCCCGTGATCGTGAGCTGCTTCCCGGATAGCGTCGCAGTGATCGATCCCGATCCGGCGATGATGGACATCATCGTCACATCGATGGGCACCGGAGATAGACGCGACTTGAACGTTTCACCGGCTGGCGTGTTTTGGGCGTTAGCTACAGGTCCTGTGGACGCAGGCCCGAAACACAGAATCGCGGCGCACAGCAAAGCCGCCGTAGATGTTCGCCGAATTGCTGTCGTCACTTTCAAGGCACAAGCCTTGCTCTTGGAAATCGCAGATTTCAATTTCAAGTTTGCGCAGATCATACGCGGGCTGCAGTGTCACTTCAAGCTCATATCTCTGAAAGCGCATATCTCAGCCATCCTTCAGAAAACTCACGTAACCAAGCGATTGCCACATTCGTCTAGTCGTTATATATATCGCGGTACAACTGTGCAGATTTGACCCAGAACAGAAAATCCGTGGCGTAAAGCGAAGGTGCGAGGGAGGACTGAGATGCGAACCGTAGCGCGCACGATGTTGTGGGCCCTTCTGGTGGTTCTTTGCGTGATGGCACGACCGGCGGTCGGTCAACAGAGCGGAGCTTCGCGCGGCACGGGCGCTTCCGGAGTGCAAGTCGACAAGAATAGCGTCGGCGGCGTCGTGGTGAACGGCAACGGCGCGAAGCCTGAAGCCGGGGTCTGGGTGATCGCGGAAACGAAATCGCTTTCGGTACCTTTCCGGAAGATCGTCGTCACCGATGATCAGGGCCGCTTCCTCGTGCCCGATTTGCCGGACGGGTCCTACCAGCTTTGGGTGCGCGGCTACGGATTGAAGGACTCTGAGCGCGTCAGTGCGGGGCGGGGCGAGCAAGTCAAGCTTGAAGTCGCGAATGCCGCGACTCCTCAAGAGGCGGCAAAGATTTATCCTGCGAGTTACTGGACGTCGTTGATTCATCCTCCCTCGAAAGAAGAACTCCCCGCGGGCTACGCGAGCCAGGAGCAATGGCTTGCGGCATTGAGGGGCGGGTGTAACCAGTGTCATCAGCTTGGCATGACTCCGACACGCCGTTACACCGACCCTGATGATTGGGACGGCATCTTCCAGCGCAATCAGGGCATGGGTCAAGCGGCGGACCGGCTTGGAAAAGAATTGCTCGAGAAGACTCTGGCCGATTGGGCGACTCGCATTAAGGCGGGCGAAGTTCCTCCGGCGCCGCCGCGTCCTACCGGAATCGAACGCAACTTCGTTGTGTCGCAGTGGGATTGGGGAGCTCCCGAATCCTTTATTCACGATGTGACTTCGACGGACAAGCGCAATCCAACTCTGTTTCCGAATGGCAAGGTATATGGCGCGGACCGGACCGGTGGGGGAAGATTGTGGGTTCTTGACCCGGTAAAGAACACCGTTGAAGGGCTGCAGGTACAACCGCGAAACGCAAGAGGCCTCAGCGCCAAAGTGGATTATTACCACGATCGTGAAACCGAGGAAGCCTGGATGGCAAGCCCGCACAATCCAATGTTTGACGAGCATGGGAGAGTGTGGATGACGGAGCCGGTTCGTCCCCCTGGTGCCGCAAACAATCCAAAATGGTCGGCAAGCACGATCGCCATGGAGACAAATGATCCGGCGGCGCTTGATGTGGCAGCCAAAACTCTGCTTGCACGCAATCACGGCATGCAACTCGGATACTACGATCCGAAAGCGAATAAGTTTGTTGGAGTCGACACTTCCTTCAACACCCATCACTTGCAATTCGATTGGCAAGGGCGAATCTGGACCGATGGAGATGTGTTGGGCGAGCTCGACACGACCAAAATAGATCCGAACAACGTTGAAGGAACTGAGGCCGCTGCTCAGCATGCGTGGATGCGCGTGGATATGGATTCCAAAAAAGTCATTCCGACTTCAGGCTACGCAACAGCAGTCAGCCCTGTCGACGGCACCGTGTGGCTATCGGTTCCGCAAGTAGACGGACCGCAAAACAAGCTGTTTATGCTCGATCCAAAGACACGGAAATTCAAAGATTTCCTGCTGCCTCTTCCGGGACGTCTCTCGCACGGCATCGACTTCAGCACGGATGGGAACGTGTGGTTCTCGGCCGGCAGCGGCCACCTCGGACGCCTGGATCGTAAAACTGGAAAATTCACGTACTGGGACTTGCCGGGACCAAAGTTCACGGGCACTGGAAAGGAAACAGGCAGCACCGAATACCCCTATTTCCTCTGGGTAGATCAATTCGACACGCTGGGGCTCGGCAAAGATACGGTGATCGTCACGGGAACCACTTCGGATTCGATGCTGATCTTCGATCCCAAAAAAGAAACGTTCTCCGTATTCCGCATGGCGTACCCGATGCCGTTCTATACGCGCGGTTTGGACGGCCGCATCGACGATGCCAAAGCAGGATGGAAGGGGCGCGGCATCTGGGCGACCTATAGTTCTTACTTGCCAAAATTCGCGGAAACCCGAATCGGCTCGGTGAACCACATTCAAGTGCGGCCAAGTCCTCTCGCGAATTAACACGTAGGACTAGAACCGCACATTTCGCGGGCCCCGTCTCTGCGCAAGCAAAGGCGGGGCTTCTCTTCTCAGGGCGCTCCATGATTCCGCTTCTTCTTGACGAAACACCGCCGCGAGACTATACATTTTTTGATATTCACTGAGCGCTTACCGCAGGATAGGTGTCCTTCGCGGGGTCACCATGTCTTTTCGGATCTTTTATCCGGTCCCATTGATCGCGGCTCTGTGTTCCGGGATTTGTCTCGCTCAACTTGGCCCATCGCAGCCGCAAGTCGGCACACGCGGGGCGGCCACCCCAACCTATGTTGTCGAGGGCACGGTGATCAACTCCGTGACAGGCGAGCCGATTCGCGCAGCGCTCGTACAAATCCATATCGACCAGCAGGTTTCCTTACTGACCGGGCCTGACGGCAAGTTCCACTTTGACAGTGTGCCCCAATCTCAGCTCACTATCACGGTGCGAAAGCCTGGATACTTCAGCGAGCAAGAAATCTCACAAGGCCCGATGCCCAACCAACCCATCCAGGTTGGGCCGGGCATGAGACCGGTGATTATGAAGCTCATACCGGAGGGTGCGATTTACGGCCGGATCACAGATTCCGACGGAGATCCGATCCTAGATCTACAAATAGGGCTGGTTCAGGCCGCCATCGTGAATGGCCAAAGGAACTGGCAACAGATGGGGTCGCAGCAGTCGAAGGACGACGGTGAATTTCGCTTTTTTGGGCTTCTGCCCGGCACCTATTATCTCAGGACAGAATCAACGCCCGTTGCCAACTTGAGGGTTGGCGCCAATTCCGAAGCGGCGCGCGGAGGATTTCCCAGCAATTACTACCCTGGCAAACCTGACCTCGGTTCCGCGACAGCCATTGCAGTCGAACCGGCCAAAGAGGTTCGAGCGGATTTTTCCGTCAAGCGCGAGGTTCTCTACCAGGTCAGTGGCAGGGTGATCGGCGCTCCAAAACAAATGCCACTCAATATTCAAGTTCTTGGTTCCGACGGCGAATGGTTTAATGGGGGGGTCCAAATGGATCCACGCGCCGAAACGTTCACCGCATTTGTTCCCAAAGGTTCGTACGTAATCAAGGCCTATGCCAATGGGAATAACGGCCCCCAGGGCGTCGCGGTTCAATCCGTGAATGTTAACGGAGATATTGCGGGGTTGAGTTTCGCGCTCGCGCCTCTCGCAACTATTCCGGTGGACGTTCGCTTCGAAATTACGCAGAACACCAATTCTGTGCCTTACTCAACGGATATGCAGCCTGTAAGCGTCACACTGGTTTCTAAAGGAACTGTGTTTACGAATCAGGGTTACTCGGCGACGATGCAAGGTCAACCTGAGGGCCAGCCCTTTGCGGTTAGGAACGTAGAACCGGGAAGATATGCAGCGCAGCTAATACCTCCCGGCCATTGGTACATCGAGTCGGCTCGTTGTGGACAAGTGAATCTTGTCACTGAGGACCTAAACGTACAAACAGGCGGCACTGGACAACCCATCGAGATCGTCTTGCGGGATGATTTCGCCACGGTGAGCGGGGCCGTCTCGCTCGGCGGGCAGCCTGCGCCAGGAACGGTGCTGCTCATACCCGATGGCAATCCTCGAGGCGCTGTAGCGCTTCTAACCAATCCGGATGGCCGGTTTCAAAAAGAGGATTTGCCGCCGGGCGACTACAAAGCAATCGCGTTTGATCGTGTGGATGGCTTGGAATACACGAATACCGAAGCGATGCGCACTTATTTTTCCTGGGAGCAGCCTGTGCACGTTTCTCCGAACGGGAAGGCTACGGTGCAATTGGAATTGCAAAAGCAAGAAAATTAGAAGGATCCCCCATGCACTTCGGATGGTTGGAAATTCTTTTCCTGATGCTCCTGTTGCAGGCGCCCAGTTCTCCACCTAATGCAAATCACCTGCGTATCACCGGGACTGCTGTGGATGCGGTCAGCGGCGCGCCGGTCAAGGAAGCAGCGGTATTTTTGACTCGCGAACAGACAACAGTCAGCGCGCTCACGCGACAGGATGGCCGCTTCGTCTTTGAGAATTTGGAGCCGGGCAAGTATGTTCTGTCGGCGAGAGGCAAGGGTTACCGACTGCAAGCGTTCGGCGAACATGAGAATTTCTCGACAGCTGTCGTCGCCGGAGTTGATCAAAATACAGAGAATCTAGTCTTTCGCCTCACCCCTGACGCTTCGATTTCGGGTCAAGTGACAGACGAATTCTCCGAAGCCGTCCGGAATGCTCAGGTCATGGTGTTCCGCAAAGGAATCGTGAACGGAAGAGAAACCGTGCAAATGCGAAACCAGTCGCCCACCGACGATAAGGGACAGTACAATTTCGCAGGTCTGGAACCTGGCCATTATTATCTGGCGGTGTACGCCCAACCCTGGTACGCGCAGCACAACACGCTCCGATTCAGCGACGCGAGCTATGATGTCTCGCCTGGATTCCGCGCCACCACAGAGCAAAATGCGAACCTCGATGTGGTGTACCCGGTTATGTACTACCCTCACGAGACCGAGGGCGCCCGCGCCAGCATGATTACACTTCAGCCTGGAGACCGAACCAGGGCAGATTTCACGCTGCAACCTGTGCCCTCCCTGCATTTGAGGTTCGCGCTTCGCGGGACCGACCTGCCTAAAGGCGTAGGGATGCAAGTGATGCAACAAATGTTCGGCGGTCCACCGATTTTCGCCAATGCGCAGATCGTATCGAGAGACAAGGACTCCATCGAGGTCGCGGGAATTCCCCCGGGGCATCTTGTCGTTAGATTTGACATGTATGCGGACCCGACAAACAGCAAAGGGATGCGCAGCGTGGAGCAGGAGATCGACGCAGCGCGGGACGAGACCGTAAATCTAACCGAGATTGCGGACGAAGTGGCAGTTAGCGGAAAAGTCGAGATAACGGGAACCGTTGGGTTGCCGGATTCAGCGGGCATAGAGCTTCGGCCCGTTGAAACCGGTTCGGGCTACTTCGCGAATATTTCTAAGGATAAGGCAGGGAAGAATGAATTTCAGATCGCCGACGTCAAGCCAGGCAGCTATAACGTGTTCCTTGGGAACGCTCCGGGTTTCTACATCGACAAAGTGCAAGCGGTCGGAGTTACCGTGTCTGGCAACAACATGACGATCGGAAGCGCCGGGCAGGTTCACCTCGCGGTATCGATAGGCCAAGGCCTTGGACGCGTCGACGGCGTGGCATTGCGCGACGCCAAGCCAGCAGCGGGCGTCATGATTGTGCTCATCCCGAATCAATCACAAAACGATCCATTTCGATTTCGCCGTGATCAGAGCGATAGCGATGGCAGCTTCACGCTGCAGGAGGTTCCTCCGGGCCGATACACGTTGGTAGCTATCGAAAATGGCTGGAACCAACAGTGGGCAGATCCCGCAGTGTTCAAGCAGTGGCTCGGTGGCGGCAAGTCGGTCCAGGTCGCTCCCAACGGAAAATATACCGTTAAAGTCCAAGTGCAATGAGACTCGTAAAGGAGCCCTCATGCCTCGGGCAAGAACACGTGCCCGTCCATCAATTTTCGGGCAGTGCGTCCGACGACCACTTCCATCAAACGGAAATTTTCTTTCTCACCGCTTGTGGTGATTCCGACCGACATGATTCCGGATGGATGGCCGATCCGCACCGTTGAAGAGGATCGGCGGCACAGCGCGTTTACAACGGATCCGGGAACTTTGGATGCGGCGGCTGTGGGGATGGCCGCCGTGATCGCAAAAGCCTTGTGCATGCGGCCCATCGCCATCACCCGAGCAATGAGGTCAACGGTATCTCCAGGCACTTGCTGCCCTTGAAGAGTCTGGAACGCACCAGGCGCTGACACGAAGGCAATTTTGGGATTCGTTCTGTAGCGCTGGTAGACCTCTCGCCAGCTGCCGCACATGCCGAGGCGCTCGCTGATCTTGGCGCGAATCTCTTCCAGGGTTGCAAGAATGTCCGCGCGCGATTCGATCTCCGCCGGCAATTCATCTCCCCTCAGACCGATCTGATCCGCGCGGACGAAACCGGCCAGGTTGCCCGCATCCACGATCGACACATCGACGGTTTGCCCGCTCTCCATTTTGATTTTGTCCATAATGTTTCCGGTCGGAAGCAATTTTCCGGTGATCGCGCCACCGGGATCTACGAAACGCAGTTTAATTTCCGCTCCGGTGCCGGGAACGCCGTTGATCTTATACGTTCCCTGGGTGACCACACGGCCGTCGCGCACTGGAACGTCGGCAACGATCATTTTTTTTGTGTTCGTATTGAAAATTCTAACCGTAGTTACCGGATCGAGCGCCGGCACAAGGCCTTTGTCGATAGCGAAAGGTCCCACGGCGGAAGAAATGTTTCCACAATTTCCCGCCATGTCGACATACGGTTCGGTAATGCTGACCTGACCGAAGGTATACTCCACGTCTACGCCGGGCATCTTCGAAGCGCGAATAATGGCCGTCTTGCTTGTAAGAGGATCGGCCCCGCCCATGCCATCCACCTGGCGGATGTCAGGGCTTCCGAACGCACGGAGGAGGAAATCCGTTCTCTGCTGCATGTCAGCAGGAAGGTCCGAGTCCAAAAAGAACAGGGCCTTGCTAGTTCCTCCTCTCATGATCGTGCATGGGATGGAGGATTCCTTCACTACAGACATGCGAATCGGCCTCCTCAAAGCCTTGAGCGTTATGAGTGATTATATTCCAAGGATAGCTCGAAAAGGCCGTCCCTAGTGCCCGACGTGTTTCTGCGGCTGGCGCTGCTCGATCTCATATCGGATCAGCGCGAGCGATCGGTAAACGAAGTGCACAAATTTTCCGTAGGGAGCAGTGACGAACAACGCAGCAATGAGCGCCAAGTGCAGGATGAGCATGCTTCCCATCGCGGCTGTTGTGCGAAGAATCAGCGTCAGCATGCCGGTCAACGCCGTAAGGCCGAGGGTGATCAGAAACAGGTAGTCCATGCCCGACGCGCCGGTTCCTTCCGGTTGTCGATCGCTTCGCAACTTGATCCAGATTAATCCGCCGGTCCCGATGATCAGCGCCAAGCCGCCCACCGTGCCGAAAATTACGGGCGCGCTCGTGAGTGGGTAGGGAGGAAGACGGTGAAAAAAATCCTGGTAGATGAAAGCGAGAGTGGTCGAAGCGAAGTCAGATAGAAGACCCCAGGAAGTTAGAGAGTGGTAGATGCGACGAACGGGCGAAGGGCGCTCCTCTGGATAAAAACATCCGGGACCTCCGCCTTTCAGATAGCGAAGACCAAGCGCTGCCGTGATTGCCGAGGCCAGCGCCTCGAAGCCGCTCGTCTGATGTAACACACTGCGCGTTTCCAACCAGAAACGCGCGCCGCCGCGCATCCAGACGGCGATCGCATAGAAAAACAGGATCAACCCGCCGATCACCATCGCCACGTAAGGGACTACTTCATAGAACGCGCCGGGGCCCACGTGCATAGCAAAGAGATTGCTAGCTGGAATCATCAGCAGCGACAGGGCCACCGCAATTGCGGCCACGGCGGCCGCCAAAACGACCGTGATGCCGCGATTCTTGAAAGCGCGCGCCAGAAAGCCCGGCCAGCCCCAGCGCTCGTACGTCTCGATGCGCGCCTCGGCCAGAATCTTTGGGATATTGATGGCAAACTCGTGCGGCGGTGTGAACATGCAGGCGTAATAGCAGGCGCGGCAGTCATGGCAGAGGTTGGAGAGGTAAAACACATCACCCTGATTGAAGTCCCGGCGCATCTCAATGGCGCGAAAAACAGGACAATACCCTTCGCAATAGCGACACGCGTTGCAAATGATTAACTGCCGATTGGCTTCTTGAAATATGTCAGGTCCTGGCATTCGACGCTGCCTCTCTCCCTGCGAGTTCCCCGAACACGGAGCCGATCGTCAATCCGAATCCCCCGAGGTAGCCCTTCGTGAGAATGTTTCCCGACATGATTTCTCCGGCCGCGTAGACATTTGAAAATGGCCGGCCACTTTGATCGAGCACGCGCGCCTTTTCATCCACGGCAACTCCCATGTAGGTGAACGTAATTCCGGGCCGCAGCGGAAGCCCGTAAAACGGCGGGCGATCGATCGGAATCGCCCAATTGCTTTTTGGCGGCGCAATACCGCGTGCGCAAGCGCCGTCGAGGACCTCGATCCGAATTTCGGTGTTCGCAGCCGCCGCGCGATTATATTGCGCGACTGTTTCGGCAAACACTTTGGGATCAAGTCCTAGAGCCGCGCCCAGGGCCTCATGTGAATCCGCTTGAAATGGTTTAAACATAGGTGGCAGGAAGCGGTCGATGGTCTTGGAATCTACAATGCAAAATGCCAATTGTCCGGGTTGCGCGGCGATCAAGCCTCCCCAGATGGCGTATCGCTTCGGCCAGATGTTTTCTCCTTCGTCATAGAAGCGGCAGCCCAATTGATTGACGACAATGCCAAACGGAATCGCGTCGAGCCGCGTAACGATTCCGCCATCAAATTTTGGTGCGCGAGCGTCGACCGCGATGGCGTGAAACCCCTTCGGGTCGCCGATGGATTTTGCTCCTTTTTTCAAGAGCATGGCTAGCAACATTCCGTCATTGTAGGGAGTGCCGCGAATGATGAAATTGTCCGCCGCGTCTCCCCAGTGTTTCTTGAGCCACTTGATGTTGGCTTCGTATCCTCCGGCGGCCACGACAACCGAGCGGCCCCGGATAAGCTCTTCGGTATTTCCGTTTCTGAGCCGTACGCCCTCAAACCGATCATTTTCGATGACGAGGTCCTCAATCATGGCGTCGTAGCGGATACTAATTCCCATGCGGCGCGCCGTTTGATAGTACGTATTCAGAAGCGCCTTTCCTCCCCCGAGAAACCAGCGATTGGTTCGTCCCAAGTGAAGCGTCCCTGCAAGAGGCTGCTGCCAGCTCACGCCGTGCGCGCTCATCCATTCGGGAAGCTTGCTTGATTCGCGCACTGCCAGCTTGGC
>Ga0210400_10003712_pt1 | contig 13436 bp, 10 predicted proteins | sample IncBWH26MmetaG_FD_155456 | JGI IMG/M metagenome (GOLD analysis project Ga0210400, IMG submission 155456) | Forest soil microbial communities from Barre Woods Harvard Forest LTER site, Petersham, Massachusetts, United States - Inc-BW-H-26-M | ecosystem: Environmental > Terrestrial > Soil >...
GCTTCGTGCCGTTGTCGAATCTTTGGGTACCCCTATTCCATCTCGGAACAGGAGGCCAAGATCGTATTGAGCGATTGGAGACCCCTTTTCAGCAGCGCTCAAATAAAGGGTGCGAGCCTTGGTGAAGTCCTGGTTCACCCCCCTTCCGTTTCTGTACATCCAAGCCAGATTCACTTGGGCATCGACAAATCCTTGAGCAGCTGCCTTCGCATACCATTTTACAGCTTCAGAATCGCTTGGACGAACGCCTCTCCCGTGCTGGAACATCCAACCGAGATTGTGCTGAGCAGCGGGTAGACCCGTCTCCGCCGCTTTCCGATACCAGGCAATGGCATTCGAATCGCTTTGGGGAACCCCCCATCCTTTTAAAAACATTCGACCTAAATTGTTCATGCCATCGGGAAGACCTCGTTCCGCAGATTTCTTGTACCAACTTGATGCCTCAGTCAGATTGATTTGAAGGCCGTGACCGTTTTCGTACATCTGTCCGAGAGAATCCATGGCGTACGCGTCATTTTTTTCAGCAGACCGAAAATAGAGGAACAGTGCTTGTTCGAGATTCTGCTTCACGCCAATCCCGTCCTTATAGGCACGAGCAAGGTTGTAAAGCCCAGCCTCATCGCCCTGTGCGGCTGACGCTTCGTACCACAGGGCGGCTTGAAGTTCATCTTTCGCAATGCCTCTTCCATCTTCATACAGCAGCCCCAGATTGTTCTGTGCCACTGCATCTCCTCGCTGGGCTGCGATTCGAAGCCACTTGGCCGCTTGAAAGTAATCCTTCGCAACCCCCTGGCCTTCCTTGTACATCCATCCCACCCAAGATTGGCCATTTAGATAACCTTGCTCTGCCGCTTTGAGAAACCATGAAAAGGCCAAAGTGTCACTTTTCGATATCCCAACACCTCTGAGGTACATGATGCCGACATCGAACTGTCCGGCAGGGCATCCCTGTTCGGCGGATTTCAGATACCAACCAAAAGCAGCCTCAGCGCTCTGGCGCACACCCCGCCCGTGTTCATACATCCATCCCAATTCCACCTGAGCCAGTTTGTGGCCTTGACCGGCTGCCAAAGAAAATAGACGAACCGCTTCCACATCATTTCGCGAGACACTGCTCCCCTTCTGGAATTGCAATCCCTTCTGGTATTCGGCTTCGCTGCCTTCGGACTCCGCTTTGAGAACCTGTGCCATCTCACTCTGAGAATGGGCAATAGGTTTGGAGCACCCGATGGCGAGCGAAAGGGACAGCGCTAGAACTCTCACCAGGGTGATCTTTGCCTGAGCTGCATCAAGACCTTGCCTAAAGCTTCCTTGATTCACATTTTCTCCCAATACGGGCAAATCTGGAGCCCTTACGGAGCATTCGTAGAGGCTTCCGACAGCATCAGTCCTCAAGAATACCGTGAGGTATGGAACCAATCGGTCAAGGTTCTCAGCTAGTAGGCCAAGTGGACCTAATCCAGTGACTCTCTAGTCAGATCACGCTCTGAGTATTAGCTAGCGAAGCCGATTAAGCTGGAAATCGCCTCTCTTATGCCAGAACACTCATCAGACCTTCCACCTACTTCCTCCGGCTCCACCGGGGAGCAGCCCCATTGGACCGCCGCGACCCCGGATTCCGGGCACGAGAGCACCGGGCTCTGGCGGGCGGATGGTTCCTCCCGCGATTCAGGTTCGCCCATTCCCGGCCTGAGCCACGAGGAGCTGCTCGCGCGTTTCCCCTTGCGTGAGGGCGGCCGCTACGAGGCCCAGGCCGTGCTCGGCGAAGGCGGCATGGGCGTCGTCTACAAGGTCTTCGACAGTCAGCTCCAGCGCACGGTGGCGCTCAAGCTCCTGAAGCGCCTGGAGTCGGAGGACACGGAACGCTTCCTCCAGGAGGCGCGCGCCCAGGCCCAGGTGGAGCACCCGAATGTGTGCCGCATCTTCGAGGCGGGCGAATCCCAGGGCCATCCCTACCTCGTCATGCAGTTCGTGGACGGGCCGACCTTGCACGATGCCTGCGAGGATCTCGATCTCCGCACCTCGGTGGATGTGCTCTTGCAGGCCGCGGAGGCGCTGCACGCGTGCCACCGCGCGGGCATCGTCCACCGCGATGTGAAGCCCGGCAATGTGATGCTCAAGAAGGAGGAGGATGGCGGCTGGCACGCCTTCCTCATGGACTTCGGGGTGGCGCGGGATCTGGACGATGCCTCGCGCACACGCACCCACGCCATCATGGGCACGCCAGCCTACCTCAGTCCCGAGCAGGCCACGGGCCGGGCGGACAAGGTGGACCGGCGCTCGGATGTCTACGCGCTGGGGACCTTGCTCTATGAGTGCCTCACCGGCGCACCGCCGTTCAGCGGAGCCACTCCCCTGGCTCTGCTCCGCAGCATCGCCGAGGACGAGCCCGTGCCGCCCTCGCGCCTCGCGCCGGAGATTCCCCGCGACCTCCAGACCATCATCCTCAAGGCGCTGGAGAAGGATCCCGCGCGGCGCTACGACTCGGCGCGCGCGTTCGGAGAGGACCTGCGGCGCTTCCTGGATGGCGATCCCATCCTCGCGCGGCGGCCTTCCATGGCCTACCGTGCAGGGAAGCTGCTGCGGAAGAACCGCCCTGTGGCGGTTGTGCTCGGTCTGCTCGTCCTCGCCACCGGCTACGGGATCTTCTCGGCCCTGCGCGCGCGCTCGCAGGTGCGCTTCGCCCAGCAGTTGGCCCTGGATGTGGAGCGGCTTGACAGCCGCATCTTCCAGGTGCGCAGCCTGCCCCGCCACGACACAGGCCCTGAACTGGAGGAAGTGCGCCGCGAGTTGGCGCGGCTCCAGATCGAGACGGAGCAGCAGGGCCGGTGGGCCCAGGGCTCGGCGCGCCTGGCGCTCGGGCGCGGCTACCTCGCCCTCGGCGATTTGGAGAAGGCGAAGACGCAGCTGGAAGCCGCCCGCGGCGCGGCGCCCAAGGATCCCGACGCGGCGCAGGCCCTCGGCACCACCCTCGCGCGGCTCTATGTTCAGGAGCTGGAGGGCCTCCACGGCCAGGCGCTGGATGAAAGGCGGAAGGAACTGGAATCCTCGTTGCGCGCGCCCGCGCTCGCGCTCCTGCACGAGGCCCAAGGCCGCAGCGTGGAAGGATCGGCCTACGCCGAGGGCCTCCTCGCCCTTGTCCGGGGGCAGTTCGATGACGCGCTCGCCAAAGCGAAACAGGCGCAGCTCAGCCAGCCCTGGTTTCCCGAGCCCTGGCTGCTCGAAGCCGAGATCCGGAAAGAAAAGGCCTTGAACCTCCTTGCCACTGGAAGGCGTGATGACGCCCTCAATGAAATCGAGATCGAAGGTGCCTGCCTCCGGGCCGCCCAGGACCGCGCCCGCAGCGCCCCGGAGCCCCTGGTGGAAGAAGCGCAGCGCCGCTTCGTGCTGCTGGGGCTGAAAGTGGATCAAGGCCAAGCCGCGCCATCCGACCGCGACTGGGCCCTGGAACCGGTGGCGCAAGCGCTGGTGGTGGCGCCGGACAATTGGAAGGCGCTCAGCTACAGCACCGCCATCCACCGCCGTTGGGCCACCTTCCTCCTGAACCGCGGCGAGGATCCCAGCGCCGAGCTGGACGCCGCCGCCGCGGATGGCGAGAAGGCCCTGCGGCTGCGGCCCGTCGAGGCCGCGCTCTGGGTGAACCTGGCCACCGTCCTGCGGAACCGCGCCGAGTGGGAGATGAACCAGGGGGGCGACCCGGAGCCCTTTCTCGCGCGGGCCGAGGCGGGCATCCAAAGGGCGCTCCAGCAACCGCGCCTCCATGACTACCTCCTGGACGCGCTGGGCAACATCCACGCATTGCGCGGCGAGCGCCGCCTCATGACCGGCCAGGATCCCACCGTGGACATCCGCGCCGCCGCCGAGTCGTTGGAAGCCGCCTCCGCCCTCCGCCCCTGGGTGGGCCACGATTTCAGCGAGGGCGCCGCCTACCAGACCCTCGCGCGGTACCAGTCCTGGGTAGGTGTCGATCCAAGTCCCGCGCTGGAGGAAGCCCTCCGCTGCCATCATCGAGGACTGGCTCTCCAACCCTCATCGCTCCAAGCGCGTCTGGGCCTGGCCGCGACTTTGCTGGACCGGGCCCAGTACGCCCTGGATCGCGGCGCGTCGGGCAGCCCAGATCTTGGGGATGCGCGGAAGGAGATCGCCAGCGTCATCGCCAAGCAGCCGGGCAGCGCCGATGCCCTGGCGAGCAGCGCCCGCGAGCGCCTGCTCACCGCCCGCGCCACCCGCGATTCAGCCCTGGCCCACGAAGCCCTTGTTCTTCAGAAGCGCGCCGTGACCGCCTCCCCCAGCAACCGCGACCTCCAGATCGCATGGGGCGATATGGCGCTCGACGCCGGGCGGGAGTTGAGGCTGCCCATGGATTCAGGTGCCGCCAGCGCCCTACGCGCCGCCACCAGGGCAAGGCCGTGGGATGGATGGGTGCATTTGCTTTCAGCTGAACTGGCGAAGCGGGAGGGAAAGGCCGGAGAGGCCCGCGCGCTCACCGACAAAGCGCTGTCGCTCAACGGCGCGTTGAAGGGCGAAGCGAAGCGCCGGGGCTTGACCTGACGCTGAGGTCTTGCCGAAATCCGTCAGGGTTTCGCTTTCTTCAAAGGTTTCGCCTTGGCGGCACTGTTGAAGGCGGCCGCCTGGCGGACGAGCGCCTTGAAGGCGGACGCGTCGACTGCTTCGCCTTCATGGATGTCGATCGCGCGGCGCGTATTCCCGTCGAGGCTCGAGTTGAAGAGGCGGGCCGGGTCCGTCAGAGACGCGCCCTTGGCGAAGGTGAACTTCACGACACTCTTGTAGGGTTCGCCCGTGCAGATGATGCCGTCATGGGACCAGACGGGAGTGCCCATCCACTTCCATTCCTCGACGACCTCCGGATCCGCTTCCTTGATGAGCTTGCGCACGAGACCGAGGGTTTTCCCGCGCCAGTCGCCGAGCTCGGTGATCTTGTCTGAGATGAGCTCCGATGCCGACCGGCTCTCGGTTGAATCCAGCTTTTTCATGTTTCCATCCTAGAGGTTCCAGAGATACGACACGACCAACGCAGGGGTTATGCAGCGTTGAAGAGATCTGCCTCGAACGCGATGTTAGACGTGCCCGGCGGCCATCTGCAAGGACTCGGGTTTGCTGCTCTTGGGCCCGCTATGCCAGCCGCGCCCTCAACGCCGCCTCCAGGGGCGTCCCCTTCGCCAATTCCTTCACCAGCGCCGATCCGATCACAGGAGTGGCGCCCATGGCCCGCACGGCCTGGAGGCTGGCAGGGTCGCTGAGGCCGAAGCCTACAGCAATGGGGCGGGCTGTGATCTGCTTCAGATCCATGACACGCGCGGTCACGGCGGCCAGGTCGGTGGCGCCCTGCCCTGTCACCCCCATGCGCGCGACCACATAGGCGAAGCGCTGGGCGAAAGGATGGGCCTCGCCAGGGTCAGGGCGTTCCGCCAGCAGCGCCTTCGCGCGGGCCAAGTCCGTGGTGGGCGCCAGCAAGGGCACGATGGGATAGCCCGCGGCGCGCAACGCGGTTTCAAACTCGGGCTCCTCACCAAAGGGCAGGTCCACCACCAGCAGGGCCTTCACAGGCGTGGGCCGCAACAGGTTGATGAGTTCTCCGGTCCCCAGCTGGAGCAGCGGGTTCAGGTAGGTGAAGAGGATGAGATCCGGTGATTCCTTGAGGCCCGCGAGGGATTCCATCGCGCGGCGCGCCGTCACGCCCCGCGCGATGGCGCGCTGGGCCGCGGTCTGGAGGACGGGGCCATCGGCGATGGGATCGGAATGGGGAAGGCCGACCTCGAGCGCCTCGATGCCCAGGGCCTTGGCCTCGGCGAGCAAGGATGGGAGGACTTCCAGCGAGGGATCGCCAGCCATGAGGAAAGGCAGCAACGGATTCATTCAGATCCCCAAGCGGGCCTGATAGGTGGATAGGTCCTTGTCGCCCCGGCCCGAAAGGCCCAGCAACACGGTGCCCACGCCCTCCTTCGCCAGCCGGCCCAGCATGGCGAGGGCATGACTGGATTCGAGGGCGGGCAGGATGCCTTCGAGTCGGCAGAGCGATTGAGCACCATCCATGGCCTGGTCATCAGTTGCACGCCATACTTCGACTTTCTGATCGACGGCGAGCGCAGCCAGTTCAGGCCCGAGGGCCGGGTAGTCGAGGCCGGCGCTGATGGAGGCCGTCTCCGCCGTGCGGCCTTCGGCGTCCTGCAGCAGCAGCGTCCTGCAGCCGTGCAGCACGCCGGGTCGGCCGCCGGATAGACGCGCCGCGTGCTCGCCCAATCCGTCGCCATGGCCGCCCGCCTCCACCGCGATGCGGCGCAGCGGATCGTTCACGAAGGGCAGCAACAGACCGAGCCCGTTGCTGCCTCCACCCGCGCAGGCGATGACGGCATCGGGCAGCACGCCCCTCTGCTCCAGCATCTGAACGCGCGCCTCCTCGCCGATGACGGTCTGGAAGGTGCGGACGAGCGTGGGGAAGGGATGCGGGCCCAGCGCGGAGCCGAGGATGTAGTGGGCGCTGTCGCAGCGCCCGGCCCAGGCCCGGAGCGCTTCGTTCACGGCCTCCTTCAGCGTCCCCTGGCCGCTCTCCACGGGCACGACCTCCGCGCCGAAGAGCCGCATGCGGGCCACATTCGGAGCCTGCCGGGCCATGTCCGTCACCCCCATGTAGACCGTGCACTTCAGTCCAAGCCGCGCGCAGGCCGCGGCCGATGCCACGCCATGCTGGCCCGCCCCCGTCTCGGCGATGATCTCGCCCTTCCCCATGCGCTTTGCCAGGAGGGCCTGGGCGAGCGCGTTGTTGATCTTGTGGGCCCCGGTATGGGACAGGTCCTCGCGTTTGAGGAGGACGGCCTTGAGACCCAGGCTCGCGGCCAGGCGGGGCGCTGTGGTGAGCGGCGTGGGCCGCCCCACGAAGACCCGGAGCTCCTCCTTCAGTTCCACCTCGAAAGAGGAATCCGCCAACGCCGCGCGGAAGGCGGCCTCCAACTCCAGAAGCGGCGTCATGAGCGTCTCCGGCGCGTAGCAGCCGCCATATCCGGCCGTTCCGAAGCGTGTGGGGAGTTCAAAGGTGGAGGGCATGGGCGTTCTCCAGGAAGGCGGCGACTTTGATCGGATCCTTGCGGCCCGGTGTGGCTTCGAGACGGCTGGCGGCATCCACGCCGCGCAGGAGACGCTTGGCCTCCATCGGGAGATTGGCGAGACGCATCTGGAGAGTCGGACCATCCAGACCGCCCGCGAGGAGGAAGGGGCCGGGGGGCGGATACAGCGCGCAGTGTCCAAGCCCGGCCCCGCCAGGAACGCCTGTGACGGTGGGGCTGGGTTCCCAGAGGTAGAGGTCCGCGTCCATCGGCTCCTGGCCTGGCTCGTCTGGCCAGGGCAGCAGCACGCGAAGCCCGGCTTTCCGGATCGCCTCCGCCACGCGCGCCCGCGCCGCACCTGCATGGGGCTGTACCCACCTAAGCCCTGCGGCCTTCGCCTGCTCGATCATGGGCGCGGCGTCCTCGCCCACGATCACCAGCACGCCCTTGTCGCCCGCACCCGCGCCAGCCGTGAGGATGTCCGTGCAGTGGCGGGGGCTGGGCGGATGGTGGACGAAGCCCACCAGATCGGCGCCCGCCTCAAGCGCGAAGCGGACATCCTCCGCGCAGGTGAGGCCGCAGATCTTCGCGATGAGCTTCATGAGGCCTCCCGCTGATGGAGCGCCGCGAAGATGCGCCGCAGGAAGGCCGCCGGATCCACGCTGCGCATGAGCGCCTCGCCGATGAGAGCCGCGTCGAAGCCTTCCCTGAACGCGGTCACGGCGTCCTCCGGGGTCGCCAGTCCCGATTCGCGCACGAGGACCGCATCGGGGAAGGCAGCCCGCAGCGGGCCCGCATCCGGGGCGCCCAGGGTGAAGGTGGCCAGATCCCGGGCGTTGATGCCCACGATGGTCGCGGAGGCTGCCTGGGCGAAGGCCACTTCCGTCAGGTCGTGCAGCTCAATCATGGGTTCCAGGCCCCGCACCCGCGCGGCGTCAGCGAAGGCGGCCGTGTGGCCCTTCAGCACCCGCGCGATGAGGAGGACAGCCTCCGCGCCGCAGGACGCCGCTTCGTCCAGGTGGGTCTCCGAGATCACAAAGCCTTTGTAGAGACGCGGTAGGCCGAAGGCTCCGGCAGCTTCCACATCCCCGGTGGACCCCAGGAAGAACGCAGGTTCGGCGAGGATGGACAGGCAGGCCGCGCCGCCCTCCTTGTAGGACGCGAGTTGGGAATCCAGCGGGGTTCCAAGAGCAAAGGGCCCCAACGAGGGCGATCCCTGCTTGTATTCCGCGATGATGGCGCCGCCTTGCTGGACGCGAGCCTGGCGCAGCGCGTGTTCGAAGGTCCCGGTCACGTGACGGTGCACGGGATGCGGGGTGAGCACCATGCGCTCCAGGCGCTGCAACTCCGCGTGCAGGACCTTCGATAGGTGCGAACTGACGGGAATCCGCGCGTCGCGGAGGATGGAATGGGCATCCGGCAGGGCGCTCATGCCTGCACCTCCGCTGTGGGCAGGGGGAAAGTGAAGCCCCCCGCCAGCACTTCCTGGCACTCGGTGAAGGTGCCGGGCAGACTCTCCAGCGGCAGGCCGCGATGCAGCAGCAGACCCAGACCCGCCTGGAGCGCCACCCCGTCCGCTACCGCGGGACGGAAGCCAGGATCGCCCGCGCCGAGGGCCAGCGAGCGCGCCACCGCGAGGGCTTCCCCGCGATCCGCGACGCCGAGCGCATCGCGTCCAGGCAACGGCACGCCGATGTCGCGGGGGACCAGCACCTGCGTCAGCATCACGCGGCCATCACGGACCTCGACCACGGTGGTGGGGCCTTCCGTTGAGGCCTCGTCCAGGCCCCGGCCCTGGGCGCTCTTGCCGTGGACGACGAAGGCGCGGCGGAGCCCCTGATGGGCCAGCGCCTCCGCCATGGGCGCCACCAGATCCTCACGGGCCACGCCCAGCAGCTGGAAATCGGGTCGCGCTGGATTCAACAGGGGCCCCAGCAGGTTGAAGATGGTAGGCACGCCGAGGCGCTTGCGGATCTCCTTGAGGCGCCCCAGCAGCGGATGGTAGGCGGGCGCGAAGAGGAAGGCGAAATGGCGGGTTTCGAGGTCGCGGTGCAGTTGTTCCGGCGTGCGGACCAGATCGTAGCCGAGCCCCTCCAGCAAGTCCGCGCTGCCGCAGACGGAGGTCGCCGCGCGATTGCCGTGCTTCACGATGGGCACCTCCATGTGCGCCAGCAGCAGCGCCGCCAGGGTGCTGAGATTCGCCGTGCCCGCGCCATCGCCGCCAGTGCCGCAGGTGTCCAGGACCGGCATGGGCGCCTTCGGGAAAGGCACGGACGCTTCCATCAACGCCTCGGCGAAGGCGTGCAGCTCATGGGCCTCCGGCGCCCGCTGGGCCAGCAATGCCAGGCAGGCGCCCACCAACAGCGCATCCGTATCCTGGTCGATGAACATGCGCATGAGCTCCTTGGCCGTGACCTCCGGGAGCGTGCGGATGGGATTGTGCGTCGTGAGGAGCGTCATCGGGAAACACCTGCGAGTTTCAAGAAGTTGGCGAGCAGCGAAGGACCATCCGGCGTGAGGATGCTTTCGGGATGGAACTGCACGCCCCATCGCGGCAGCGAGCGGTGGGCGACGGCCATGACCTCGCCGCCTTCCGACTGTGCCGTCACGGACCAGCAGTCCGGCAGCGAGGCCGCTTCGGCGATGAGGCTGTGGTAGCGGCCCACGGGGACACCCTGGGGCAGTCCCTCGAAGAGGCCGGTGCCCCCATGGCGCAATGGCGTCGCCTCGCCGTGCAGCGGTTCCTTCGCGTGCGTCACGCGTCCGCCGCTGGCGGCCACCAGCGCCTGATGGCCGAGGCAGACGCCCAGCACCGGGATCTTGATGGAAGAGGACGCGATGGCCATGTGGCCAGGGCTTTGCGTGGGATGGCCCGGGCCAGGCGAGAGAACGATGGCCGAGGGTCTAAGGGCTTCCGCGTCCGCCAGCGTGATGGCGTCATGGCGCACCACTTCCACAGGCGCGCCCAGACTCTCGAAGGCCTGCACGAGGTTGTAGGTGAAGCTGTCCAGGGCATCGATGAGCAAGATCACTGTGCCACCCCATTCTCTAACATCGCGCTCAGATCCACGCCCAGAGCGGCCGCGGGCGCTCCCATCTTGTGCAGCGTCTCGCGGTACTCCTTCGAAGGGTCCGAAGCTCGCACCACGCCCGCGCCTGCCTGAAGATAGGCATCGCCGTCGGTGTAGACAACCGTCCGCAGGATGAGGGCGGTGTCCAGGCTGCCGTCCGCCGCCAGGCGCAGCAGCGCGCCGCCGTAGGGACCGCGCTGGTCGCCCTCCATTTCGGCGATGCGCTGGGCCGCGCGGATCTTGGGGGCGCCGCTCACGGTACCTGCGGGGAAGCAGGCCGCCAGCACATCCAGCGCATCAAGGCCGGCACGGAGGCAGCCCTTCACCGTCGTCGTGAGATGCAGCACATGGCTCGTGCGCTGGAGAGCCAAAGGCTTCTCTACCCGCACGCCTCCTGGGACGGAAATGCGGCCCAGGTCGTTGCGGGCGAGGTCCACAAGCATCTGGTGTTCGGCCAACTCCTTCGTGTCCGAACGCAGCGCCTCGAAGCGGGCGGCGTCATCGGCTTCATCTGCGCCGCGGGGCACGGTGCCCGCGATGGGCAGCGTCTCTGCCTCGCCATCCGCCACCCGCACGAGCATTTCGGGCGAGGCGCCCGCCAGCGCGAATCCCTCCCACTCGAGCAGGAAGCCATAGGGGCTGGGGTTGAGGCGTCGCATGCGGCGGTAGGCCGTGATCGGAGAAGGCGCCCGCCGAACACGGATGCGCTGGCTGGGCACGAGCTGGTAGACGTCACCATCGTGGATGAGCTCCTGCGCATGGCGGACGAAGCCCTCGTACACATCACGGGACAGCAGGGGTTCCGCGACGGGATCACCCGCGTCTTCCAGCGGGATCACGGGCGCCTTCAAAGCTTCACGCAGGGCGCTGAGCCGGGTCGCGGCTTCTTCCTTCGATGCGGCCCGCACCTGCAGTTCCGCAACCTGGTGCAGATGATCGAAGACGAGCGCCGCGTCGAACCGGCGCATCCAGACCGTGGGAAGGCCCAGGCTGTTCCGGGCTGGGAGCGCGAGTGTGGGCTCCAGCGCGCCCAGGGCCTCGAAACCCACATAGCCCGCGCAGCCCACGCCGATGGGCATGGCGTCCCGGCCTTCGGGCAGTTCGGTCCCAGGCGAGAGTTCGCCCTGCCCTGCCGCGGCTGGGCCAGCCATGGCACGGAGCGCCTCCACCCAACCATGACCGGGGGGGTCGAGCCGGAGTTCGCCCTCGCCCTGGAGGAGCACGAAGCTGTGGCGCCCCACGCGCTCGCCCTGGTCAGCGGACTCCAGGAGCAGGCTCGCGCCTACCGTCCTCAGGGCGAGATAGGCGGAGAGGGGCGTGAGGAGGTCGGCGGGAAGCCGGTGACGGAGCAGCATGGGATATCCGGAAAACAAAAAGCCCGGTCACGGGACCGGGCTCGGAAGGGGGTGCAGCGGAACGGTGTCTAGCCGCCGAGAGTGCCCTCCGAGCCCGCATGCCACCACCAGAAACCCATCGGCTGGGTTTCGCGGAGCGAGAAGGAACGGAAGGTCTTCATGAAGGTTCAATCAGAACCGGGCCGGCCTCTCCCTGTCAACAGGCTTTCAACGCCGCAGGCGCAACATGGCCGGGTCCAGGGGCGGCGCGGGGATGACGGGCAGCGCGTCGTCCACGGCTCCGAATCGGCGGCCCGCCATCCAGTCCACGCGGGCTTCCAGCATCTCTTCAGGCGTGCGGGCCACGAAATTCCACCACATGAGAATCGGCTCCGGGAACGGCGCGCCGCCCAGCAGCATGACTTTCGAGCCCTTCTCCATGCGGAGTTCCAGGAAGGTCCCGCCGGCCGGCAGCGTATAGATGACGCCAACCTCCACCGGCAGTTCGCCGATGGCCGCGCGGCCCCACACCAAGGCCACCGCGTGCTCGAAGGCCGGGTCCAGCGGAATCCTGGAGACACCGTCGCGGTCCCCAACCAGCTCCGCGCCCATCATGGGCGAGAAGGTCCTGGCGGGCGAGGCGGCTTCTCCCACCGAACCCATCAGCACCGTGGCGCGAAGCGCGTCGAAGCCCGCCTGGGGCAGCTCAGCGATATGCTCGAAGGCCGGCGCGCCGTGGCGCGCGGATTCGGGCAAGGCCACCCATAATTGCACGCCGTGAAGGCGCGGTCCGTGGGCGCTGGGCGACTCCTCCGAATGGGCGATGCCGCGCGCGGAAGTCATGAGATTCAACTGCCCGGGCCGGATGAGCTGCTCGGATCCGATGCTGTCGTGGTGCAGCACCTCCCCTTCGAACAGCCACGAGACCGTCTGGAGGCCGATATGCGGGTGCGGCCCGAGGGCCATGCCCGGTCCCTGCACGGAGTCCGGGCCGTAGTGGTCGAGGAAGCACCAGGGGCCCACGAGCCGCCGCCCCCGCGTGGGCAGCAGGCGCCGGACGGCCGTGCCTTCGCCCAGATCCGCCTTGCGCCCCGGTATGCCCTGGATGGCCATGTGAACTCCTGGAAGTCCACGCGCACTCTATCAGCGCCCTGTGTTTTGATGGAGGCAGGTATCCCATGACTGACCTATCCCATCGCCCCGCCTCCATCCTCGACGAGCCCGGCCTCGGGCCCCGCGGTCCATGGAGTTTCCTGAGAGAGGCCGTCCGGGGCGGCTTCAACGATTCCGGGAAATGGCTCCTCGCCGGGTGGCTCGTGCTTGCGGTCCTGCCTGCCTTCTTCTGGGCCACCTACCTCATGTCCCACACCCAGGTGGGCAACGGCTGGTCGGCCCTGCCCGCCCATTGGGGCGAGCAACTGAACGCCAAGGACATCATCGAGCTGTTTGATCGCGGGGAGATCCACGGGGGCGTGGGTTTCTGGGCCTCCACCGCGCTGATCTCCGGCTTCTTCCTCGTGCTCTGGAGTTCCTGGAAGCACCAGGCCGCCGCGGCGGGGCTGCGCCACAGGCTTGGCCCCTGGATCGGCGGCGCGCTGGACACCCTCGTGGCCGGGATCCCCTTCGTCCTCATGTTCACCATCGCCTCCGCATGCCTGGGCTGGTTGGGCGGCCTGGGCATCCCCGGTCTCTCATGGATTGCATTCCTAGGCAGGCCTGTGCTGGCACTGGCCACCAGCTCCACGATCATGATCCAGTGGTGGCTCCTGCGGCTGAATCGCCTCGAGCGCAAGGGCCTGAGCTGGTTCGCCCATATCCGGTTGGGCTTCGTCCGCATGTGGGGGCACCCCGTCCAATGGTTCATCCTCGCCGCCGGCCTCTCGCTGCTCCGTCTGGCGCTGCATCTCGCGGTGCTGGACCTGGCCTGGCGCCTGGGAGGCGGCAGCGTTCCCCGTGTGTGGATCTTCGCG
>Ga0210400_10003713_pt1 | contig 13435 bp, 13 predicted proteins | sample IncBWH26MmetaG_FD_155456 | JGI IMG/M metagenome (GOLD analysis project Ga0210400, IMG submission 155456) | Forest soil microbial communities from Barre Woods Harvard Forest LTER site, Petersham, Massachusetts, United States - Inc-BW-H-26-M | ecosystem: Environmental > Terrestrial > Soil >...
CACGCGCGACTTCGAGCCCTCGGAATATTTGGGCAAGCCGACCGCGAAGCTGCTCGCTCCCGGCGAGCGCGCCGATGCGACGCTTGACATCTTGGACCCAGGCAAGAGCGCGGAAGGGTTTGAAATCGACGTGTGTCTGCGCGGCGCGGACCGACGTGTTTCATGCGCGAACGACAAAGCACCCGCGCAAGCCAAGCGATGACATCGATGAGCGTCAAGATAGGTCCCTATACGCTGCCCTCGAATGTGCTGCTGGCGCCCATGGCCGGCGTGACGGACCGTCCCTTTCGTATTCTGTGCCGCCGGTTTGGGGCTGGTCTCGCCGCCTCCGAAATGCTCAGCGCCGACGTGCGGTTATGGGAGACACCCAAATCGCGCCGCCGCATGGATCACACCGGTGAACCGAGTCCCCGGGTCGTGCAGATTGCCGGCTTTGACCCGAAGATGATGGCGGATGCTGCCAGGCGAAACGTCGATGCGGGAGCCGAGATCATCGATATCAACATGGGTTGTCCCGCCAAGAAGGTGTGCAATCGATTGGCAGGTTCCGCATTGCTTCAGGACGAGGATCTCGTGGCGCGTATTTTGCGTGCGGTGGTGCAGGCGGTTCGGGCGCCCGTGACGCTGAAGACGCGCACAGGATGGGATCCGCATCACAAGAACGGCCGGCGCATTGCAAAAATTGCGGAGGATAGCGGCATCGCGGCGCTTGCCATCCACGGCCGAACACGTACCGATATGTATCAGGGCAATGCCGAACACGAAACCGTACGCGCCATCAAAGCCGATGTAAAGATTCCCGTATTTGCAAACGGCGACATCGCTTCTCCGCGGCACGCGCGCAAAATTCTCTTGGAGACGGGCTGCGACGGCATCATGATCGGCAGAGCGGCCCAGGGCCGGCCATGGATCTTCGACGATGTCAATTTTTTTCTCTCGACGGGAGAAATTCGCGCGGTGCTAGCGCTGGAAAAAGTCCGTGATATTATGCGCGCCCACCTCGAAGACCTGTATGCCTTTTACGGCGATCAAACCGGTGTTCGAGTGGCACGAAAACACTTGAGTTGGTATTTCGGGCAGCATCCAGGACAAGAAGGCTTGCGGAATCGCCTCGTGCAAATCGAGACGCCCGCGGAACAACTGTCCACGCTGCTGCAGCATTACGATACCGGTGTGGAGCGCGCTGCGTAAGCGTACATTTGGACAAGAAAAATCAACGGGGATTTAAACTTAAGGCCATGGTCGCTAAAAAGAGATCGAAATCACGTCGAGAAATCGCGGCGGCGTTCAACGGCCGCGATTTGAAGATCAATGGCAAGGGAGTGCCGTTGCGTTCGCAGGCCGAAGAGGCCTTACAGTGTTATTTTGAGACGCTGAACGGCCACAAGCCCGCAGGGTTGTACGATCTGGTGATGCGTGAGGTGGAAGAACCGCTGTTCAAGGTCGTGATGAGCCACGTAGAGGGCAATCAGAGCCGGGCGGCGACCATACTCGGGATCAATCGCGGCACCTTGCGCAAGAAACTCAAAGAGTTCGGCATCAGCGAGTAGGTTTAGTGCTCACGCCCGTACGTCGCGCGCTGCTCAGTGTCTCGGATAAGACCGGCATCGTTGAATTCGCGCGCGAACTGAAGGAACGCGGCATCGAGCTGTTGTCGACCGGCGGCACCGCCAAGCTGTTGACGAGCCACGGCATACCAGTCAAGGAAGTCGCGGAACACACCGGCTTTCCGGAAATCATGGGCGGCCGCGTCAAGACCCTTCATCCGAAGATCCACGGCGGCTTGTTGGGACGGCGCGGACTCGATGAGGGGGTGATGCGCGAGCACAGCATCGAGCCGATCGATCTACTGGCGGTCAATCTCTACCCGTTTGCCGCAACGGTGAGCCGTCCAAACTCAACGTACGAGGATGCCGTCGACAACATCGATATCGGGGGCCCGGCGATGGTCCGCGCCGCCGCAAAAAATCATGCCTCCGTCACGGTGGTCGTGGATCCAAGCGACTATCGCGAGTTGCTGGACGAATTGGCGGCCAATCAAGGCAGCACGAATCTGACCATGCGTCGCAAGCTCAGCGCGAAGGCGTTTGCCCACACCGCACAGTACGATGCCATGGTGTCCGCGTACTTCACCGGCGCCATCGGCGGCGCGGCCCCCACGTTTCCCGACGATTTGAATCTCTCGTTTCGAAAACATCTTGACTTGAGGTACGGCGAAAACCCGCATCAGCAGGCGGCGTTCTACACGGACCCGCGCGCCATCGGCGCCTCCGTCACGCAAGCTTTGCAAATCCAGGGTCGGGAATTGTCGTTCAACAACATCGCCGACAGCGATACCGCGCTCGAATGCGTGCGTCAATTCGACACCGCGGGGTGCGTCATCGTCAAGCATGCCAATCCCTGCGGCGCCGCGCGCTGCAGCACCATTGCAGACGCCTATGCGCTTGCCTACCGGACCGACCCGACCTCGGCCTATGGCGGCATCATTGCGTTCAACCGCGAATTGGATGCGGCGACCTCCCGTGCGATCTTCGAACAACAATTCGTCGAGGTGATTTTGGCGCCGAGCGTCACGGACGGTGCCAAGGACGTGCTCGCGACGAGGGACAACGTACGCGTGCTCGTCACCGGCGATCTGTCCTTGCCGGTCACGCAATTGCTTGAATACAAAAGCGTCGCCGGCGGCCTCTTGGTACAGACGCGCGACAGCGGCGCGATTCGAGCGCAGGAACTGCGGACCGTTACCAAGCGCCCGCCCACCTTGGCGGAGCTCGACGATCTGATCTTTGCGTGGCGAGTTGCGAAATATGTCAAATCCAATGCGATCGTCGCGGCGAAGGATCGGGCCACCCTAGGGATCGGCGCCGGCCAAATGAGCCGGGTGATCAGCAGCAAAATCGCCGCCATGAAGGCCAACGACGTCGGCCTGACGCTGGAAGCCGCGTCGGTCGCGTCGGACGCATTCTTTCCCTTTCGCGACGGCCTGGACGCGCTGGCGGAGTTCGGTATCAGGGCCGTCATTCAACCGGGCGGCTCGCGGCGCGATGCGGAAGTGATCGCGGCCGCGGACGAGCACGACATCGCCATGGTGTTCACCGGAATGCGCCATTTCCGACATTAGAGACGCCCGCATGAAAGTGTTGATTGTCGGCGGCGGCGGCCGCGAGCATGCGCTGGCGTGGAAATGCGCATCGTCGCCGCGCGTGGAACTGGTCTTCGTTGCGCCCGGCAACGCCGGCACGGCCTCCGAACCCAAGGTGAGCAACGTCGGCATTGCCGCGGATGACATCGACGGCCTGCTGCAATTTGCGATCACCGAGGATGTCGGCCTTACCATCATCGGGCCCGAAGCACCGCTGGTCGCCGGCATCGTCGATCGCTTTGTCGCTGCCAATCGGCGCTGCTTCGGTCCTTCTGCCAAGGCTGCGCGCCTCGAGGGCTCGAAAGCCTTCGCCAAGGATTTCCTGACCCGGCATCGCATTCCAACCGCCAGTTTCGCCACCTTCACGGCGGCAAGCTTCGACGAGGACTACGTGCGCGCGCAGCGCCTGCCACTGGTCGTCAAGGCGGACGGATTGGCCGCAGGCAAAGGCGTCGTCATTGCCGATACGCACGAAGCAGCGATTGCAACCGCCCGCGCCATGCTCGGCGGAAGCTTTGGTGCGGCCGGCAACAGCATCGTGATCGAAGAATTCCTGCGGGGCGAGGAAGTGAGCTTTATCGTCGCCGCAAGCGACAGCCAGGTCATGGCACTGGCGACATCGCAAGACCACAAGCGCCGGGACGACGGCGATCAAGGACCGAATACCGGCGGCATGGGGGCCTATTCGCCGGCACCGATTGTCACGCCGGCGCTGCACGCACGCATCATGCGCGAGGTGATCGAACCCACGCTCCACGGCTTGCGCAGCGACGGCAATCCGTACCTTGGATTTCTGTACGCGGGGCTCATGATCGCCCCCGACGGAACGCCCAATGTCTTGGAATTCAATTGTCGACTCGGTGATCCGGAAACCCAGCCGATCCTGATGCGCTTGCAGAGCGATCTCATCGACCTGTGCGAGGCGGCATTGGCCGGCACCCTGGAGCGGCACGAGGTTGGCTGGGACACGCGGGCGGCACTCGGCGTCGTCATGGCGGCGGGCGGTTACCCGGATGCCTACCGCACCGGCGATCCGATCAGCGGGCTGGACGACGCAGCCCGCCTGCCCGGGAAAGTCTTTCACGCCGGCACGCGCATGGTGGGCAACGAGATCGTCACGGCTGGCGGACGCGTGCTTTGCGCCGTGGGTTTGGGAGACAGCGTGAGCGCGGCGCAGCTTCAAGCATACAATCTGGTGCACGCGATACACTGGAGCTTGGTGCAATACCGGCTTGATATCGGCTATCGCGCCATCGAGCGCTAGGAGTTTTCAATGCCACACGTTCGACCGAGCATCGCCGACAAGCGCCGCGCATTTCATCGCCTGCATCAAGAGGGCTGTTTCGTCATTCCCAACCCCTGGGATGTGGGCAGCGCGCGTTATCTACAAACCTTGGGCTTCAAGGCATTGGCCACCACGAGTTCCGGATTCGCGTGGTCGCATGGTCACCGGGATGGAGGCATGTCTCGGGATCGGGTGCTGGATCATTTGACCGAAATGGTGGAGGCCACGGACTTGCCCATCAACGCCGACTTCGAGCACGGCTTTGCGCCGGATGCGGCGGGGGTCGCCGACAGCGTGCGCCTGGCGGTGGAAACGGGCGTGGCAGGACTGTCCGTGGAAGACTCGACCGGGGACGCGTCCAAACCCCTGTTCGATTTCGATACGGCGGTCGATCGCATGCGCGCCGCCCGCAGAGCCATCGACAAAGCGGGCAGCGACACGATGCTGATCGGCCGTGCCGAATGTTTTCTGGTGGGTCAGCCCGACTTGCAGCAAACCATCGCCAGACTGAAGGGCTACGCGAATGCGGGGGCCGACTGCCTGTACGCGCCTGGAATTCGCACCGTGGATGAGATCGCGGCGGTCGTCGCCGCGGTTGCGCCGAAGCCGGTCAATCTCTTGATCGGGTTCAACGCAGACCTGAGCATGCCGCAGATCGCGGCATTGGGCGTGCGGCGCGTCAGCGTGGGTGGTGCGCTGGCGCGCGCAGCCTGGGGCGGGTTCATGCGCGCCGCCAAACTCGTCCGCGAGCAAGGCAAGTTCGATGGATTCGCGGAAGCGGCATCGGGAAATGAGCTGAACAAGGTGTTCGGCGGCAACTAAGCCTTGGCCACCGAGCGATGCGCGCCCAGCGGCGCGGCGGTCGGTGCAAATAACGCGACCGTCGCCTCGGCGGACAGCGGATCGCTGAACAGATGACCTTGACCCTGCTCGCAGCCGGTGCGCACGAGCTGCGCCTGCTGCTGTGAGTTTTCGATGCCCTCGGCGGCGACAGTCAGGCCAAATCCTTCACCAAGACCGATCAGCGCATTGACAATCGCCGCGCTTTCACGCGAATTCATGTTCTCGATGAAGCTTTTGTCGATCTTGATCTTGTCGAGCTTGATGTTTCGCAAGTGATACAAGCTGGAGTAGCCCGTCCCGAAATTGTCGAGCGCGATTCTCACGCCGGCTTCGCGCAGGCCGCCCAGCACGTGCTGCGCGCCTTCGAGGTCCGCAACCAGCGCGCTCTCCGTGATTTCGATTTCAAGGCGCTGCGCCGGAAAGCCGCTGTCCTGCAGAATCTTGACGACTTGCGCCTTGAGGTCCCGATCCTTGAGCTGACCCGGGAACAGATCAACCGCCAGGACCACATGCCGCGGCCAAAGCACGGCCGCTGCGCACGCCTCGCGTAAAAGCTGCGCAGCGAGTTGATGAACCAAGCCGGTCTCTTCGGCGATGGGAATGAACCGTTCTGCCGGAATCACACCATGATCCGGGTGGATCCAAACGGGCGCGGCTTCGAATCCGACCACTTCGCCGCTTTTCAGGTTGAAGCATGGCTGGTAGACCGTCTGAATGCAGCCGCTGTCCATTGCCACGCGCAGATCCACTTCGATCTGGTGGCGCTCCCTGACTTGACGATCCATCTGCGGCTCGAAGAATCGATGTGCGGAGCGGCGTTCCGCTTTGGCGCGATACAGCGCCACATCCGCCTTGCGCAGCGCCTCTTCCGGCGAGGTCGCATCGTTGGGCACGACCGCGATGCCGATACCGGCGCCGATTTTGTGCTGCAGCCTGCCGGTGGAGATCGGAACCTCCAACGTCTGGATCACACGCAGCGCCACGTTCGTCGCCGCTTCCGGCCCGACCAAGTGACGCGCGAGGATTGCAAACTCGTCCCCGCCGAAGCGCGCGAGCAGATCGCCGCCGCGCACCGCGCTAAGAAGCCGCTGCGCCACGACGATCAAAACCTCGTCGCCGATCGCATGACCGTGAACATCATTGACCTGCTTGAAGCCATTGAGATCCAACAAGAATACGGCGTGCACCGCGCCGCCACGCGGCGGCGCCGAGAGCGCGGCTCTCAGCGCATCGTCGTATTGGCGCCGGTTCGGCAATCCGGTGAGACCATCTTGGAAGGCGAGTTCTCTTGCGTGCATTTCCGCGGCAACACGGCGCGCGGTTTCTCGTCTTTGTTCGACATAGCGCCGAATCGCAAACACCAGCAGGGCCAGCATGAGCAGGCCTCCCAGCAGCAGCAGCTCATCCACTTCGATCGTCTGTTCCTTTTGGGAAGCGTTGCCCTCATTCGCGAAAATATCGACTTGCCAGGCATAGAACGTGGCCACCAGCAGCATGAGCCCGATCAGGGCCAAATCCTTGATGCTTCTACGGTGCCTGCTCATAAAATGGCGAATCGTTGAGTTGTCCATGTCCTAGACGGTGTCCGGCCTTTGCGTCCGTGAGAGAATGACTATGATTCAGCCAGGTGAATGAGCGCTTCGAGCGGCGTCTCAGTTCCACGGCATTGAGGCGAAGGGCCGCGACGATGTGCGTGCTGCATCGCAAGATTTTGACCACGTCGTGATTTTGCGAGGGAGAATGCAGAGTTCTGCACGCATGGCGACCTGCATGACGGCCGCGGCATTGGCCTTGAGCGCCTGCGGTGGCGGCTCGGGCGGCGCAAATAGTCCGCCCGCCGGTCCGCAGGCGCCGAATGGGCCGGTCATTACCAGCGAGGCCGATGCCATCCTGCACCTGGACCAGCTGCGCGCGGCGGGATTTCGCGGCGGCGGGGTGCGGGTAGGCGTCATCAGTACCGGCGTCGTCAATCTTGCTTCCTATCAGGCAGCGGGGGTCCTGCCCGCCGGAATCTACATCAGCCAGAACACCGCGGGCGCCCTCGATGAGGGCAGCTGGATGCTCGAACTGGTCCATCAACATGCACCCGATGCCGTGCTCGGCTTCTGCGATGGAGTCGACCTTGATTTCAACGGCTGCATCAAGGACTTGGGCAATAATTTCCACGCTGACATCATCGTCGACGATATTCTATTCTCCGGCCAATATTATCCGGACGCGACCGCCGCCACCGTCGCACAGTTGGAGACGGCGAACGATCGAATGGTGTTCATCCATCTCTCCGGCAACGAACAGAATGGCGGCTACTGGCAAGGGCCCTTCACGCCCACGGCGGCGACCATCGCCGGTTCATCGGTGATGCTGCTCGACTTTGGGATCGCGGGCGGCGGTGCAAGCGATGTGTTCAATGCCATCACGGCGCCTGCGGCCAAACGTCTGCGACTGATATTGAATTGGAACGATCCACCGCATGATCCCGCCAACCACGCACTCACCGCCTACCTGCTTGACGGCAACTCGCAGGTGCTGAGCCAGGTCAGCAGTCAAGCGGATCCGACGTTGGTTCTTGACTACACCAACACGACGGGCGCGGCGCAACCTGTGCGGCTGGCCGTATCGCTGGACTTGGGTTCGGCTCAGGGGCTGGTTGTGCAACTGACGGAGGGCAGCGCGACCTGCAACATCGAATGCCAGCCGCTTGCGCACGCGAGTTCGGGGCTTGCGGGCGGCACGATCGGCGACATTCCGGACGCGTTGGTGGTCGGTGCAACTTTCGCGATGTCGCCGCACAGGCTCGAAGCGTGGTCCAACCACGGCCCGTTCCGCATCGATTTCCAGTCCACCGCGGACGCGGCCTCGCCGGACGGGTTCGACTACGCGCGACTCGCCACTCCTCTGCTCGTCGCAAAACCGGATTTGGTTTCGCCGGATTGCGTGACCACTCCCTTCAGCAACGGCAAGACGCTTGCCAACAATCAGTTCTGCGGGACTTCCGCTGCGGTGCCGTCGATTGCCGGCGCCGCCGCGCTGCTCGAGAGCGCAGGATTCAACCGGGCGCAGGTTCTGAAGGCGCTGCGCAGCACCGCGGTGCCATTGGGCGCGGCCGCATGGGACCCTGGTTACGGGTTCGGACTGGTTGACGCCGCCGCGGCGCTGCGCTCCGGCGGCAACTAGACTGTCTAAAGGCGTCCCGGTGGCCCCTGGCGCCTGACCATCGTTTGCATCAGGTGTTCGAGCGCCGCGCCGGGATCCGAACATTGGCCCGTGTGCACGGGCGAGGTCTGCACGATGGTGCTGCGCGGCGCGACCAGCCAGTGAAAGCGCTCGCGCGCCGACATCCTGCCAAGATCTCCCGCCGCTTCTCCGCCGGCGCAAATCGCCGGAATGCTTTCGAGCACGCTTCTCACAAGATCCATATCGACGCGCGAATCGAGCGCCAGCAGCGCCTTCTCGTCCAGTTCGATGCTCGCCAGCAAGATGCGCTCCACATCGCACGAGAGAATGATGCCGGCATTGACGAATTCGCCGCGCTCGACGCGCGGCACCACCCGCACGACGCCATAGTCATACGTGCGAAGCGCGCGCATGCATGGCCTCCTTGACGAAGACGGCGGACGCTGCCAGCCGGGTCGTGAAATAATTCAGGTAGGCATTCCGTTGGTGGGACTTGCTCTCGAAGCCCGGATCATCCGCCAGCCAGGCATCGGGTATCAGCTCGACGATGTCCGCAAGCCGGTCGATGGCAATGCGCTCCCCCATCTCGGCATCGGCCTGTTCGAGCAGGCTCGCGAATCTCAACAATACATGATCCTTGATCAGCGCGAACGGCGTCAGCGCGTGTGCGCCGCGTTGATTCCAGGCGTGATGGAAATAGAGGGCAGCGCCATGATCGATGAGCCACAGCCGCCGATGCCACATCAGCATATTGACGTTGCGCGCGGTTCGATCCACATTGCAAACGAACGCGTCGAACCAGACGATAGCCGAGGCCAGTTTGGCATCGGGCTGAAACACCAACGGATCGAAGGTAACCGAGCCGGGCAGATAGTCCAAGGCAAGGTTCAATCCGCCGCTTGCCCCGATGAGGCTTTGAATTTCCGCATCCGGCTCCGTGCGCGCGAGATCCGGGGGCAGCATGACGAAAACGATCTCAGGGATGGGCAGGCCCGCGAGCCGCCCGATTTCGCCCGCCAGCAGTTCGGCAATCAACGCCTTCGGGCCCTGGCCTGCGCCACGAAACTTGAGCACGTACAAGCCGTCATCGTCGGCTTCAATGATGGCGGGCAATGAACCGCCTTCGCGCAATGGCGTGACGTAGCGGCTCGCGGTGACGGTTCTGATGCGGCGCGGCCGGTCCGTCACGGGCCCTTGAACGGTACCGCCGAGCCCTGTGACTGGATGGAGTTGACGAACTCTTTGCCGCTGAGTTCCGCCTGCTTCAAATCATCGAGCGTGCTGCAGTGGGTGCGCTGGAAATGCGTGCCGATCTCGCCTTCGCTGCGGCAAAACACCATCGCGCCGTTGCGCGTCACCGGCTTGTATCCGCGACTTCGCATTTGCTTGATCTCCGCGTCGGTGGGGCCCGCATTGGCGGCCTCGGTCTTGTCAGCCTTCGGGGCCGGCGCGGCGGGCGCACCCGCCGCGGGTTTCGCATCGCTGGACGGCGCAGTCGATTGCGCGAGAGGCGTTTGCGGCGTCGCTGATTGCGCCGTGGTGGATTGCGGCGTGGTGGATTGCGGCGTGGTCGATTGCGCCGTGGTCGATTGCGCGGCCGGGGATTGCCCCGCGGGCGATTGCGCCGCGGGCGATTGCGCCGCGGGAGACTGCGCCGCGGGCGATGGCGGCTCGTCCGCCGGCGCCGCCGAATACACGCCGGCCGACAGCACCAAAAAGCAGGCTGCTAACTTCATATTGGGCTCCCTGTGACGGCTTCGTGTATGCCACAGACCACACAATGCGTCAAACGCGGCTACCGCGACCGCGCCACTTCGATGTGCGCGCTCTGGGTGATCTTTGGATCGCTGCTCAAATGATGCGCCCGAAACAGGCGGCCTTTCTCGGCGAGCAGCACGAAACCGAGGCTGATGAACCCGCAGCACATGGAGCCCGCGGCCAACGGCACCGTGGTGCCGTTGAACTGCCCGCCGATGAGAATTCCCACCAACGCGCCGCTGAACGTCGAGATGAAGCCCTGCAACGACGCGGCGATTCCCGCGATCGAGCCCATGGGCTCCATCGCCATGGCGCCGAAATTCGACACCGACAGGCTGAAGGTCGCCATCGTCAACGATTGCAACACCACAAAGGTCCAGATTTGCTCCAGCCCCAAGGCCGCGATGAGAACGTGCAACCCCGTGACGGCAATGAACAAAAGCAACGCCGTATGCGAGATCCGCCGCATGCCCAAGCGCTCCACGATGCGTGAATTCAAATACGCGGCCATGCCCATGAAAATGGCGCACAGCGCGAACATGCTGGGCATCAACTTGGGCCGGTGAAACACCTCGCCGAAAATCTGCGCCACCATGCCGACGTAGGCCATGATCGTTCCGAACATCACCATCATGGCGAGCGTGTAGAAAATCGACGCACGAGTGCCGAGCACCAGCTTGGCCGCGTTCACCACGTGCGTGCGCGTCAGCGTCAGTCGGTATTCGGGATGCAGGGTTTCCGGCAGGCGCAAGAAACCCCAGGCCGCAACCAGCGCGGCAAAGAGCGCAAACACCACGAAGATATATCGCCAGGGCGCGATGAACAGGATCAGCTGGCCCAAGCTCGGCGCGAGAATCGGCACGGTGAGGAATACCACGAAGGTCAGCGACATGACCCGCGCCATCTGCCGCCCGGAATACAGGTCCCGCACCACCGAGCGCGTCACGGTGACGCAGGCGGCCGCCAGGCCATGCACGAAACGCCATGCCAGCAACGCGTGAAAGCTGCCGCTCAGGCCGCACAGCAGCGCGGCAATGACGTAGAGGGTCAGGCCGCCGAGCAGGATCGGCCTGCGGCCGAATCGATCGGAGAGCATGCCCCAGAACAGTTGCCCGACGCCCAACCCCGTCATGTACGCGGTGACGATCCATTGCCCGTGATTCGGGTCTCCGACTTGCAGGGCGCTGACGATCGTCGGGAACGCCGGCAGCATCGCATCGATGGCAATGGCTTGCGTCGACATCGTCGCCGCCGCCAGCACCACAAATTCCAGAAACCCAATCGATTGGGTGCCGCGCCGCTCTGCCATGGATATCGTTTAGCTTCTCGCGAAGGGCGCGCCGGCAGGCGGCGGCGTGCCCGCGGGCGGTTTACGAGCGATGCTGGTCGCCATGGTGACGATCGACGCAAGGTCGGTCAAATTCGCCGGCACCACGAGAGTGGTGCCGGTCTGCGCCAGCTTGCCGAACTGCTTCACGTACTCTTCGCCGATACGCAGCTGCATGGCCTCGATGCCGCCGCGATCGGACAACGCAATACCCACTTGCCGCAAGCCCTCAGCCGTCGCCGTGGCGACCGCGAGGATCGCCTGGGCCTGGCCCTCGGCCTCGTTGATCTGCTGCTGCTTGTTGGCCTCGGATTGCTTGATCACGCGCTGCTTGTCGCCTTCCGCCGCGTTGATCTTGGCGTCGCGCTCGCCTTCCGAGGTCAGGATGACGGCGCGCTTTTCGCGCTCGGCGCGCATCTGCTTTTCCATCGCCGAAAGCACGTCCTTCGGCGGGGTGATGTTCTTGATTTCGTAGCGCAGAACTTTCACGCCCCAAGGGGATGATGCCTTGTCCAATTCGCTCACCACGTTGGTGTTGATCTGCCCTCGAGCCTCGAAAGTCCGGTCCAGCTCGATCTTGCCGATCTCGCTGCGCAGGGTGGTTTGCGCCAGCTGCGAAATCGCGAAACCGTAGTTGGTGATGCCATACGACGCCAGGTGCGGATCCATCACCTGCATGTACAGCACCGCGTCGACGCCGACCTGCACGTTGTCGCGGGTGATGCAGATCTGTTCGGCAATGTCGATCGCGATTTCCTTGAGGCTGTGCTTGTAGGCGATCCGCTCCATGAACGGGATCAAAATATGAAACCCGGCGGACAGCGTGCGGCTGTACTTGCCCAGGTGTTCGATCACGAAGGCGCTTTGCTGCGGAACGACAGTTGCGGTCTTCAGCAGAACTACAACGACAACCACCACGATCAGAACGACGGCGTAAAGCCCTACGGACATTTCCACAATTCTCTCCTAACGAGCCTCAAGTCTCGCCATGTACGACCAAAGTCAGGCCGTCGACGCGGTCGACGCGCGCGCGCCCGCCCGCCGCGATGAGCGATGTTCCGCCGTTGACCGCGTTCCAAGAACTGCCGCAGTACTCCAGCCGGCAGGATTCGCCGGGCTTCAGTTCGGCGGGCAATACCACGGTTTGCCCGGCCGGTCCGGATTTCACCTCGGGTAATTTGCGCCGCAGCCGCTCGTAGACCCAGCGCCGAAAGGTCACCATCGAGAATGCGGCCAATGCGCCAAACGCGAGCCACTGCAGCCAGGCAGCCGCCACAATCCCCGTCAGAGTCAAAATCCCGATGACGAGCGCCGCGATCCCGAGAAAAACCAGGTAGAAATCAGCGGCTATCAGGGTCAACTCCAGGACCAAAAGTACGGCGCCGACCGCAATCCACGCCCACCACTCCATGTCTCAACTCCTAAGGATCAGTGCCGCACTAACGCTTCATCGCGTCGAAGAAATCCGTGTTGGTCTTGGTGTCTTTCATTTTATCGAGCAAGAATTCAATTGCGGCCAACTCGTCCATCGGATGCAGCAGCTTGCGCAGAATCCACATCTTCGACAGCTCCGAGGGCTCCGTGATGAGCTCTTCCTTGCGTGTGCCGGAACGATTGATATTGATCGACGGGAACACGCGCTTTTCGGAGATGCGGCGATCCAGGTGGATTTCCGAATTTCCGGTACCCTTGAATTCCTCGAAAATGACGTCGTCCATCTTCGAACCCGTGTCGACCAAAGCGGTCGCCAGGATGGTCAGGCTGCCGCCCTCCTCGATGTTGCGCGCCGCGCCGAAGAAGCGCTTCGGCCGTTGCAGGGCATTCGCATCGACGCCGCCCGTGAGCACCTTGCCCGAACTTGGCACCACGGTGTTGTAGGCGCGCGCGAGGCGCGTGATGGAATCGA
>Ga0210400_10003714_pt1 | contig 13435 bp, 13 predicted proteins | sample IncBWH26MmetaG_FD_155456 | JGI IMG/M metagenome (GOLD analysis project Ga0210400, IMG submission 155456) | Forest soil microbial communities from Barre Woods Harvard Forest LTER site, Petersham, Massachusetts, United States - Inc-BW-H-26-M | ecosystem: Environmental > Terrestrial > Soil >...
ACCCCCAACCAGCAGTGCCTCTTCGCGGGCGAGCCGCCGGGTCATCTCGAAGGAGTCGGCGTCCGACACGGCGATGATCTCGTCGGGAACGCTGCGGTCATACGCGGCCGGCCAGAAGTCTTCCCCGACGCCCTCGACCAGATACGGCCGCCCGGACCCGCCCGAGTAGACCGAGCCTTCCGGATCGACCCCGACGACGCGCACCCGGCCTTCTGATCGGCCGCCCGAAACCTCCTTGAGGTAGCGGCCCGCGCCGGTGATGGTGCCGCCGGTTCCCACACCGGCGACGAAATGGGTCACCGTCCCGTCGGTGTCGGCCCAGACCTCCGGACCGGTGGTCTCGTAGTGGCTGGCGGGCCCGTTCGGGTTGGAGTACTGGTCGGGCTTCCACGCGCCGTCGATCTCTTCGACCAGACGGTCGGAGACGCTGTAGTAGCTATCGGGATGGTCGGGCGGCACGGCGGTCGGGCAGACGACGACCTCCGCGCCGTATGCGCGAAGCACGTTCTGCTTGTCCTCGCTGACCTTGTCGGGGCAGACGAAGATGCATCTGTAGCCGCGCAGCTGAGCCACCAGGGCCAGGCCGACGCCCGTATTGCCCGATGTCGGCTCGACGATGGTTCCGCCGGGCCGCAACTCGCCGCTCTCCTCGGCGGCGTCGACCATTTTGACGGCGATCCGATCCTTGACGCTGCCGCCCGGACTGAGGTATTCGACCTTCGCCAGTACCCTGCCCGCACCCTCGGGTACGACCGAATTCAGCTCGACCAGAGGGGTGTTGCCGATCAGCTCGCTGATATGTCGGGCAATCCGCATGCGTCCATGATCGCAGCCGACGTTTCGGGGGGATGAGCGGCTCGCGCGAAGACCAGATAACAGCGACCGCGCGGCCGAAAGTCAGACCGCCGCTAGCCTGCGTGATCTGCTAGCCGGTGGCTTCGCGGATGTAGTCGCCGATCTGGCGCAGCGAGCGGACCGCTTCGGGCAACATCGGCCCCCACAACTGGAACACGTGCATCTGGCCGGGCCAGACGCGCACCTCGGCGGGCACCCCGGCCGCCGCCAGCCGGCGCGCGGCCAACCTGGCGTCGGAGAGCAGCACCTCGGAGCCCGACACGTGGATCAGCGTGCGGGGCAGACCGGGCTCGATGTGATCGAGCGGTTCGTAGATCTCTTCGGGTTGGCCGTCGATGACGCGCCGCGCAGCCGCCTGCTCGATGAGGTCGAGCAATGCGTCAAAAGCCTTGGCCGGGAACATCGCATCGGTTCGGATATTCGCATGCGCCTTCTTCGGCTCCATGTCCAACTGCATCAGCGGCGACAGCGACACCATCGCCGCCGGCTCTTCCCCTTCGGCCAGCAGCCGTTCGGCCACCGCCAGCGCGAGGTAACCGCCGGCCGAATCTCCCGCCAGCACAATCTGATCCGGCTGGTAGCCCAGATCGCGCAGCCACTCGTAACCGTCATAGCAGTCGTCGATCGCCTCGCCGATCGAGTGCTTCGGGATCATCCGGTAGTTGAGCACCAGGACGGGCGAGTCGGCGTAATGCGAGATCAACGTGGTCAGCCGAGCGTGCGAGTTCGCTCCGCAGGTCAAAAACGCGCCACCGTGCATGTACAGGACGACGCGGCGCTTCCCGTCGGCCGGCAGCACACCCTTGGCGCGAACCAGCTGGGCGGTGCAGTGCGGCAGCTTGATCGACGCGCGGACGGTGCCCGGGATGGGCAACAGCGCCCGCGAAGCAAAGTCGACCAGGCCCCATGGCCAGGGCAGGAACGAGATGTGGCTTCCGAGTGTCAGGGTCGGACGGATTGTTAGCCGGGCGCCCAGCCAGGCCAGCCGCCCGGCGATACTAGGACCGTCTTCAATCACCTCGACAGGCGCGCCGTCGGAAACCGGGTACCGACGAGTTTTTAGCGCTCTACCTGCGCCGATATGTGCGCGGGGAGAACCCGAGACCTTCGTTGGTGCGGTCATGTCACACTCCTACGTCGATGTAGGGCCGGGTCCGACGGGCGCTCCGTCAATTCCCGGTAACTTAGCTTGACATCCATAGGATGTTCAACAATCAAACACGGTGTTTTGATCCGGATCTGATATTGGTCCGTAATCACCCTGAGTTTCACCAGCGTTTTCCGGCCTTTCCGCACCTAGACTTGATGTGTGGACATGCGCGCACCGCGTCGGTCGACCATCGCCTTAGCGGCCGTAGGAGTGCTCGCATCCTCCGGCGGCGCGTACGTGGGCGCCCGAAACTTCTTGAACGGGCAGGCGGATCGGGCGCGCAGCGTGATTCCGAGGACCTGGGAGGCGCCGCCACGCGCGGACGGCGTCTACACGGCAGGCGGTGGCCCGGTGCAGCGCTGGTCCCGCGACGTGCCATTTGACCTGCACCTGATGATTTTCGGGGACTCCACGGCAACCGGTTTGGGCTGCGACTCCCCCGACGACGTGCCCGGCGTGAGGTTGGCGCGCGGCCTCGCCGAGGAGACCGGTAAGCGAATCCGGTTGAACACCAAGGCCATACCCGGCGCGACGTCGAAGGGACTGTCCGGCCAGGTCGACGCGATGTTCGTCGCCGGGCCGCCGCCGGACGCCGCGGTGATCATGATCGGCGCCAACGACATCACCGCGCTCAACGGCATCGGCGCCTCGGCGCGCCGGCTCGGCGTGGCCGTTCGCCGCCTGCGCAAGAGTGGCGCGGTGGTCGTCGTGGGCACCTGCCCCGACTTCGGTGTGATCGCCGCGATTCCGCAGCCGCTGCGTTGGACCGCACGAAATCGAGGACTGCGGCTGGCCCGCGCTCAGGCCGCCGCGGTCCGCAATGCGGGCGGGATCCCTGTGCCGATGGCCGACCTGCTCGCGCCGGAGTTCCTGCACGCGCCGGAACTGTTGTTTTCCGAAGACAAGTACCACCCGTCGGCGGCCGGTTACGCGTTGGCGGCCAAGCAGCTGTTCCCGGCACTGTGCAACGCGCTCGGCGAGTGGACCGGCGGGCCGGTGCCCGAGCTGCCGTGGGTGTCGCGCGCCGCCGAGGCCAGGACACTGCGGAGCCGGCTGCGACGATTCACCCGGGTGTGGCGGCGAACGACGGGCGTTCCGGCACCGGTCGTGGTGCCCGCGAGCTGACCCGATAGGTTCTGCTGTAGTTCACCGCACTACAGGAGGCGTCGTGCCCGAAGCCGTCATTGTCTCGACCGCCCGTTCGCCGATTGGCCGCGCCGGCAAGGGTTCGCTGGTCGACATCCGTCCCGACGACCTGGCGGCGCAGATGGTGCGCGCCGCACTCGACAAGGTGCCCGGGCTGGATCCGCACGACCTGGACGACCTGATCATGGGGTGCGGACAGCCCGGCGGCGAGGCGGGCTTCAACATCGGCCGCGCGGTGGCCGTCGAGCTCGGATACGACTTCCTGTCCGGCACGACCGTCAACCGCTACTGCTCGTCGTCGTTGCAGACCTCCCGCATGGCATTTCACGCGATCAAGGCCGGCGAGGGCAACGCGTTCGTCTCGGCCGGCGTCGAGACGGTGTCGCGCTTCCCGAAGGGAACGTCGGACGGCTGGCCGGGCTCCCACAACCCGCTGTTCGCCGACGCGGAGCAGCGAAGCGCGCAGGCTGCTGCAGGTGCGGATGATTGGCACGATCCCCGCGGGGACGGCGTGCTGCCTGACGTCTACATCGCAATGGGACAGACCGCGGAAAATGTTGTCCTGCTTACCGGTATCAGCCGTGAGGACCAAGACCACTGGGGCGTGCGCAGCCAGAACCGGGCCGAGCAGGCCATCGCCAACGGCTTCTTCGAGCGGGAGATCGTCGCAGTGACGCTGCCGGACGGATCGACCGTCAGCACGGACGACGGGCCGCGGCCCGGGACGACCTACGAGAAAGTGAGCCAGCTGAAGCCGGTGTTCCGGCCGAACGGCACGGTGACCGCGGGCAACGCGTGTCCGCTGAACGACGGCGCGGCAGCCGTGGTGATCACCAGCGACACAAAGGCGAAAGAACTCGGCCTGAAGCCGCTGGCGCGCATCGTGGCCACCGGCGTGAGCGGGCTGTCGCCGGAGATCATGGGGCTGGGGCCGATCGAGGCGACTCGCAAGGCGCTGGCCAACGCCGGCATGTCGATCGGCGACATCGATCTGTTCGAGATCAACGAGGCGTTCGCGGTGCAGGTGCTCGGCTCGGCGCGCGAGCTCGGCATCGACGAGGACAAGCTGAACGTCTCGGGTGGCGCAATCGCATTGGGCCATCCCTTCGGAATGACCGGCGCACGAATCACCGCCACACTTTTGAACAACCTGCAGACCTACGACAAGACCCTGGGCCTCGAGACGATGTGCGTCGGCGGGGGCCAGGGCATGGCGATGGTCATCGAGCGGTTGTCCTAGAGGGCTTGCCTTAGGGGGCTTGGCAAGCGCCGCAAGCGCCGAGTGTGAATCTGGCGACGCCGCATCGGCGTGTCGCGTCGCCGAATTCACTGTCGCGGCGGCTCGGCATGTGAACGGCCCGGCACCGCAGTGCCGGGCCGTTGCACAGTCGTCGAAGCTAGCTTCTCGAGAAGTAGCTGAGCAGACGCAGGACCTCCAGGTACAGCCACACCAGCGTGACTGTCAGTCCCAGCGCGATGCCCCACGCGGCTTTCTCCGGAGCGCCGGCCCGAATCGCCTGGTCGGCTTGGTCGAAGTCGGCCAGGAAGAAGAACGCCGCCAGGCCGATCATCAACAGCGAAAAGACGATCGCCAGCGGGCCGCCGTCGCGCAGCGGTCCGGCCGAGTGCGAGAACAGGCCGACCACCAAGTTGACGAGCATGAGCACGACCGCGCCGAAACCTGCGGCGACGAGGAAGCGGGTGAACTTCGGCGTCACCCGGATGGCGCCGGTCTTGTACACGACGAGCATGCCGAAGAACACGCCGAGAGTTCCCACGACGGCCTGGCTGATCAGTGCACCGGCGCTGACACCGGACACCATGAAGTGCGCGACGACAAACGAGAACGTGCCAACCACCAGGCCCTCGCATGCGGCGTAGCTGAGCACGATCGCCGGGTTGTCCTGCTTGCGGCCGAAGATCGCGACGAGCACAAGCACGAGGCCGCCGATCATGCCACCAAAGAGCAGCGGCGCGGCCAGCGCGAGGTTCTGCGCAACCAGGAAGTACGACGCCACCGCCGCCACAACCAGCACACCGAGCGTGATGCCGGTCTTGGTAACGACATCGTCGACCGTTATCGGGCGCGAGACACCCGCCTGCCGCTGATCGATGTAAGGCTGCTCCTGATAAGCCTGCTGCGCACCGGCGGCATAGCCGGTGCCGAACTGCGCGTATCCGCCCTGCTGCTTAGGCAGCGATCGAAATACCGGGTTACTGGACTCCCGCACCGTCGGTTCCTCTCATGTGATGTGTTCCGAGAACAACCGTCCAACGAATGACGGCCCTGCGTAGGTTCCCGGACGTGATTTCCGAGATAAACCCTAACCCGCGGGCGATCCACCTGGGGAGACGATCTAGATTGCTCTCCCGTGACGGGTGAATCCGACGAGATCCTGACCCGCGCCGAAGGCGGCGTCCGTTTTCTGATTCTGAACCGGCCCAAGGCGATCAATTCGCTCACGCATTCGATGGTCAACACCATTCACTCGGTCCTGCGCGAGTGGGAGCAGGACGACGACGTCGCGGCCGTGGTGCTCGCGGGTGCGGGTGAGCGCGGCTTATGCGCGGGGGGCGACATCGTGGTGATCTACCACAGCGCACGCGCGGACGGCGTCGAGGCCAGGCAGTTCTGGTACGACGAGTACGTCCTCAACGCCTACATCGCGCGCTACCCCAAGCCGTTTGTATCGCTGATGGACGGCATCGTGATGGGCGGCGGTGTCGGCGTCAGCGCGCACGCCAGTAGCCGCGTGGTGACCGACACGTCGAAGGTGGCGATGCCCGAGGTCGGCATCGGCTTCGTCCCCGACGTCGGCGGCACCTACATCCTGTCGCGCGCTCCCGGCAACCTGGGCCTGCACGCCGCCCTCACCGGAGCGCCGTTCTCCGGGTCGGACGCGATCGCGATGGGCTTTGCCGACCACTACGTGCCCCACCAGGCGCTGGACGACTTCGCCCGGGCGATCGTCGACGACGGTGCCGTGGCGGCGCTCGAGCGCCATGCCGTCGCGCCGCCATCCAGTGAGCTTGTCACGCAACGGAGTTGGATCGACGAGTGCTTTGCGGGCGACACCGTCACCGACATCGTCGCGGCGCTGCGCGGACACGATGCCGGTCCCGCCAACGACGCCGCCAACCTGATCGCGACCCGCTCCCCCACGTCACTCGCCGTGGCGCTGGAGGCGGTGCGACGGGCGGCTCGGCTTGAGACACTGGAAGACGTTCTGCGCCAGGAGTATCGAGTGTCGTGCGGGACGCTGCGCCACCCCGATCTGGTGGAGGGCATCCGCGCGCAGGTTATCGACAAGGACCGCAACCCGAAATGGTCGCCGTCCTGGATAGCAGCGGTCAGCGCTGCCGACGTCGAGGCGTTCTTCGCGCCCGTGGACAATGATCTGTCGTTCTAGAAGGGAACTTTGGCCATGTCATCTCCCAAGACCTACGAGACCATCGTCGTCGACCGGCAAGACCGCGTCGCAACGATCCAGCTGAACCGGCCCGATGCACTCAACGCGCTCAACGCCCAGGTGATGAAGGAGGTCACCGCGGCCGCGGCCGAACTGGATGCCGACGACGGAATCGGCGCGATCATCGTCACCGGTTCGGCCAAGGCATTCGCCGCGGGCGCCGACATCAAGGAGATGTCGAGGCTGTCGTTTGCAGACGTCTTCTCGGACGACTACTTCGCGGCCTGGGGCAAGTTCGCCGCGGTGCGCACTCCGACCATCGCTGCGGTCGCGGGTTACGCGCTCGGTGGCGGCTGCGAGCTGGCGATGATGTGCGACCTGCTGATCGCCGCCGACACCGCGAAGTTCGGCCAACCCGAGATCAAGCTCGGCGTGCTGCCCGGAATGGGCGGCTCGCAGCGGCTCACTCGCGCGATCGGGAAGGCCAAGGCGATGGACCTGATCCTGACGGGCCGCAACATGGATGCCGCCGAGGCCGAACACAGCGGACTGGTGTCGCGGGTGGTGCCCGCGGATGAACTCCTGCGCGAAGCCCAGGCCGTCGCGGCCACGATCGCTCAGATGTCGCTGTCGGCGGCCCGGATGGCCAAAGAGGCGGTCAACCGGGCGTTCGAATCGCCGCTGTCGGAGGGGCTTCTGCACGAACGCCGGCTCTTCCACTCCGCGTTCGCGACCGACGACCAGACCGAGGGCATGGCCGCGTTTATCGAGAAACGCACCCCAAACTTCACTCACCGCTGAAGATGAGGGGATGACCGAGACAGCGGCCGCCGGCCCCGCCGACGAAGCACCCGAGGAGGAGGCCATCGAGCCGACGCCCGAGGCAGAAAAGCCGGCCGAAGAACCGGCGGAAAAGGCCACCGGAGAACCGGCCGACGACCGGGACTGGTGGGAACGCCACTACACGTACACCGGCAGTGCGGTCGGGCTGGTGTTCCTGTGGTTGTCGATGACGCCGTCGCTGCTGCCCCGTGGGCCGCTGTTCCAGGGTCTGGTCAGCGGCGCGGCGGGCGCGATCGGCTACGGAATCGGCGTGTTCGCGGTGTGGCTGGTGCGGTTCATGCGGTCCAAGGACAGCAGTCCGCGAGCGCCGAGAATCGCCTGGCTGCTTCTGGTGGTCCTCGGCATTGTCGGCACGGTCGGCATGATCATCTGGTTTCACGTCTGGCAGGACCACGTTCGCGACTTGATCGGCGTGCCGCGGCTGACGTGGCACGACTATCCGCTCGCCGCTGTGCTGGCGATCGTGGCGCTGTTCGTGTTCGTGGAGATCGGACAGCTGATCGGCCGGTTCATCAGATTCCTGGTGCGCCAGCTGAATCGCGTTGCACCGCCGCGAGTTTCGGCGGTGGTCGCGGTGCTGCTCGTCGTCGCGCTGTTCATCGCGATTCTCAACGGCGTCGTCCTGCGGCTTGGCATGCAGTTCCTCAACAACACCTTCGAGGCCGTCAACAACGAGATGAACCCGGATAGCCCGCCGCCGACCAGCACCCTGCGCTCGGGCGGACCCGGTTCACTGGTGAAATGGGCGGAGCTCGGCCACCAGGGACGCACCTTCGTCGACAGCGGCCCCACCGTCGAAGAGCTGTCGAAGTTCAACGGCGCCCCGGCTGTCGAACCGATCCGTGCTTACGCGGGTCTGGAGTCCGCCAACGGCATCAAGGCCGCCGCGGACCTGGCCGCCCGTGAGCTGGAGCGGATGGGCGGCCTGAAGCGCAAAGTCATCGCCGTCGCGAACACCACCGGCACCGGCTGGATCAACGAGGCCGAAGCCGAGGCGATCGAGTACATGTTCAACGGCGATTCCGCGATCGTCAGCATGCAGTACTCGTTCCTGCCGAGCTGGTTGTCGTTCTTGGTGGACAAGGAGAACGCGCGGCACGCAGGGCAGGAGCTGTTCGAGGCGGTGTCGGCGCGGGTGCGGGAGCTCCCAGAAGGGCAACGACCGAAGCTCGTCGTGTTCGGTGAGAGCCTGGGGTCGTTCGGGGGCGAGGCGCCGTTCCTTTCCGTCAACAACATCGTCGCCCGCACCGACGGCGCGTTGTTCTCCGGCCCGACGTTCAACAACACGATGTGGCAGGAGGCCACCGGCAACCGCGATCCGGGAACACCCGAGTGGTTGCCGATCTACCAGCAGGGTGAGAATGTGCGCTTCTCCGCCCGCCCAGACAACCTCAACCGACCGAACGCGCCGTGGGGCCAGGCGCGGATCGTATATCTGCAGCACGCGTCGGACCCGATCACGTGGTGGAATCCCGACCTGCTGTTCTCGGAACCCGACTGGCTCAAGGAACCTCCCGGCTACGACCGGCCCGGCGACATGTTCTGGTTCCCTGTGGTGACGTTCCTGCAGGTGTCGGCCGATATGGCGGTCGCCGTGGATGTGCCCGACGGCCATGGGCACCGATACGTCAGGGATGTCGTGAACGCGTGGGCGGACGTTCTGCAGCCGCCCGGATGGACGCCGGAGAAGACCGAGCGGCTGCGCGGGCTGGTGAAAGCACCCGAGTAGCGGGTCAGGCCAGCTCGGCCAGCGCGCCGGTCTCACGGAGAGCCCAGTAGCCCCCGACGACGTCGGTGGCACGGTGCAGCCCGAGGTCCTGCAGCGCTGCCGCGGCAAGGCTCGAGGTATAGCCCTGCGAGCAGAGCACCACCCACTCAACGTCGTCATCGACGGCCTGCGGCAGCCGCGCGTCGCTGGTGGGGTCACAGCGCCACTCCAGAACATTGCGTTCAATGACCAGCGCCGCAGGCACGCCGCCGTCACGCTCGCGTTGCGCCTGCGGCCGAATGTCAACCAGCACCGCGCCCCGGCGAAGCGCGTTGGGCACCTGGCGTGCGGGCAGCCGGCGCAACCGGCCACGCGCGGCGGCGAGGACATCATCGATGCGGCTGGTCGCCGCTTCCGTCGTCACTGGCGCTCCGGGGTGTCGGTCAATTCGGTGCGAACGCGACGCAGTGTGTCGCGTTCGGTGATCTCGTAGTAGGACATCGCGGTGAGCGGCGGCGAGTAGGCGTGGACGCTCAGCGTCGAAACGTTCGACGACCCGGCGCCGAACGGCGCCCACGTCACGTCATGCACCCATCCGAGCGGGAACGCGGCCTGGTCGCCTGCGGTGAGCCGACGACGGCGTAATTGGTCTCCGGTCCACCGGAATTCGTGCAGCGCGCCGCTGAGCAGGGTCATCGCACCAAGGGAGCCGGAGTGGTCATGCAGTTCGGTGGTCTCGCCCGGAACCCAGCTGATCAGCCAGACGTCGAGTTCGTCGTCGCTGTGCAACCGGGTGAACCAGCGGTCGCTGGCCGGGATGCCGGCCGCCGGCAGCAGGTGGTCATAGCGGCCGCTGAGGACGTCGTCGGCGTTCTGGTCGGTGATGTGCAGCAGGTCGGGCAATCTAAGCCGCGTGGGTCCGGGTACCGCGGGGATCACAGACGAACGCAACGCAGCGGAGTGTGGGGGCATAAGGCGGAGCTTTCGGAGATGGGGTGGACGAATCGGGGGCGGGCAAGCTAGGCCCGACAACACTCCCGAGTGCCGATGAGTCCCATCACGACAAATAGTCTTGCACACATGAGTGCCGCGCGCCGTTGTCGGGGTCCGCTGGCAGCTCTGTCGACCGGTGCCGCGTTGGCGGTGGTCCTGATCGGTTGCTCGTCGTCGCACCAGGTGACGCCGTCGTCGTCCTCGAGTTCGACGGCCGCTGCGGAGGCCCCGGGGCCCGTGCAAGTCGGGATCTCGCCCGGCGGCGTGACGACATCGCTGAGCGCGCCGGCGTCCTCGACCGAGGAGGAGTTCTATCAGGCCTGCCATTGGGCGCGGCTGTGGATGGCCGACCAGCCCGGGGACCCGCATGCCCAGGTCGAGCCCTATCTGGCCATGGTTCAGGCGTCGCCGACGGGTGAGAACGGCAGCTGGCACACGCCGTGGTCGCAGCTGAGCCCGGAACGACAGGCTGGGCTGATCGTCGCGGTAACGTCGGCCGCGGACGGCCTCTGCGATTAGCCGGCACGGACCTGGCGGTTATGCACATCGATCACGACCAGCGACGCATCGAGCAGCGGTGTGCTGATCTGGTGTACTCGCGCCCGGTCGGCAAGATCTGAGAGCACCGTGATTTCAACGGGCCGCCCAGCGGCCATGTCGCGGAACATCGACGGGCCGAACGCCGACGACGGATCGGTCAGAATCGCGTCGAGGCCGACTCGCACATGTTCGGCAAGGGGGGATCCGTCGGCCGCGGCGATCGACGCGATCTCGTCGAGAACGTTGCGGGCCAACGCAATTCCGCCGTCGGCACGTACCACAGTGCCGATCTCTTCGCCTACCAGACAGGTGAGCACGGCCGTCGATGTGATGAACGCGAACTTCTCCCACATCGCCGCGATGATGTCGCGACGCACCGTCACAGCGATGTTGTGCACGCTGAGCTCGGCCACCACACGGTCAAGCGCTGCTGAACCGGCCCCGTCGAGCTGTCCGATCTGGATCTCGATGCCCGGCGCGACGACGTTGATGGTGCCGTCGGGCAGCAGTGAGGTGGCCAGCCGAATGGCCGCACCCAGCACACGGTCCTGTCCGAAAGCGGCCGTCAGCAGCGACAAGTGCCGCATCCCGTTCATGAGCGGCACGATCCTTGTCGCCGCGCTGATCGCGGCGCCAAGGTCGCGGACCGCCGATTCGACCGCGTCTGTGCGGACAGCGACGACGACGACGTCGTGGCCAGTGTCGACGTCTTCAGCGGTCACGGCGTTGACCGGGATGGTCACGACGTCGGCTCCGCGCCGGATCCGCAGACCTGAGGCCAGTCGTGCCCGCGCGCCGGGGTGGACAAGGAATGTGACGTCGCGTCCCGCGTTGACCAACTGCGCGCCAAGGTAACCGCCGGCTGCCCCTGCCCCAACGATCAGAATGCCCATGACCGCCATGTAACGCGTTCGATGTTTATCCGCCAAGCCTTTATCGCTGGATGTCCTCACCCGCGGGAGCAGAATGTCTCGATATGGACGGCAGGCGTGTGGCGCTGGCGCTCGGCAGCGGTGGCGCACGCGGCTACGCCCACATCGGTGTGATCGCCGAACTCGGCGACCGGGGTTACGAGATCGCCGGTGTCGCGGGCTCGTCGATGGGTGCCCTGGTGGGTGGTTTGCACGTGGCCGGCTCGCTCGATGATTTCGCCGATTGGGCCAAGACCCTGAGCCAGAGCGGGGTGTTGCGGTTACTCGATCCCGCGTGGCGAGGGCCAGGGTTCTTCCGCGCCGAGAAGGTGCTCGACGTCGTCCGGGAATTGCTGGGCGACGTGCAGATCGAGAAGCTGGGAATCCCGTATACCGCGGTCACCACGGACCTGATCACCGGAAAGTCGCTGTGGTTACAACGGGGGCCCCTGGACGCCGCTATTCGCGCGTCGATCGCGATACCCGGCATGATCGCGCCGTACATCGCAGACGGGCGCGTGCTCACCGACGGCGGAATCCTCGACCCGCTGCCGGTCGGCCCGCTGGCCGGCGCGAACGCCGACGTGACAATCGCGGTGAGCTTGAGCGGCGGTGATTCCGACGGCACCCGCTATCGTCCCGCCGATAGCGAACCGAACGCGGCTGCGGAGTGGTTCAACCGCTTGGTGCGCAGCACGTCTGCCCTGCTGGAGACTCCCACCGCCCGTTCCGTGCTGAGCCGGTTGGGCGCCGCGGGTGACGACGAGGTCGACGAGGGGTTGGCCGAGTCCGAAGTGAACGACGATGACGAGGCAGCGGTGGCCGCAATGGCGCCCAAGCTCGGCAGTTTCGAGGTGATGAACCGCGCGTTCGATGTCATGCAGGCTGCATTGGCCCGGCATCAGCTCGCGGCATATCCGCCTGACATCCTCATCGAGGTGCCGCGCAGCTCGTCGCGAAGCCTCGACTTTCACCGCGCCGCCGACATGATCGAAGTCGGACGGGTGCTGACGGAACAGGCACTGGATTCCTATGACGCTCAATATGGTTCGGACGACGACGAATGAATATCGCGGTGGTCACGGGCGCCTCCTTGTTGACCATGATCGTCGTCCATGGCGCGACGTTCTTCATTGCTCGACGGGTCGGTCGCTACAACGTGGTCGACATCGCTTGGAGCATAGGCTTTGTCGCGGTCGCCGCGGTGGCCGCTGTGCTGGGCTCCGGTGATCTGTTCCGCCGCATTCTTCTGCTCGCACTGACCGCTGTGTGGGGGCTGCGCCTGGCCGGCTTTCTTTTCATCAAGACCAGGGGCAAGGGCGAGGATCCCCGGTATCGCGACCTGCTGAAGGGCGACTTTTCGGCTGCCACCGTGATCCGCAAGGTGTTCGTCGTTCAGGCCGCCGCAACGTGGTTCGTGTCACTGCCCCTGCAGCTCTCGGCGACGTTGGGTGCCACGCCACCGGCGTTCGTGCCGGTGATGATCGCCGGCGTGACTGTCTGGGCAGTCGGATTCACCTTCGAGGCGGTGGGCGATTACCAGTTGCGCGCCTTCAAGGCCGACCCGACCAACAGGGACGTGATCATGGACCGCGGCCTGTGGGCGTGGACCCGCCACCCCAACTATTTCGGCGATGCCACCGTGTGGTGGGGGCTGTGGCTGGTGACGATCGCGGGCTGGATCTCGCTACTGACGGTGCTGTCTCCCATCCTGATGATGTATTTCCTGGTTTACGCCACCGGCGGGCGGCTCACGGAGAAGTACATGCGGAACCGGCCGGGGTTCAGCGAGTATTGCTCGCGTACACCGTTTTTCGTTCCGCGCCCGCCCAGGGCCAGGCGGGGCTGATTCCCAGTCGTTTGTGCGCTAGCCGAGGGC